>Ga0105249_10001315_pt1 | contig 21758 bp, 21 predicted proteins | sample KBSS44metaG_FD_81522 | JGI IMG/M metagenome (GOLD analysis project Ga0105249, IMG submission 81522) | Switchgrass rhizosphere microbial communities from Kellogg Biological Station, Michigan, USA - KBS S4-4 metaG | ecosystem: Host-associated > Plants > Roots > Rhizosphere > Soil | place...
GAAGATGTCGTCCTGCAGGCGGAGGATCGCCGCCGCCATCTCCTCCTCGCCCTCGCCGCACAGGGCGCGGGCAGCGCCGAGCTGGGCGCAGGCCTCGTCGAGGGTGCCGTAGGCCTCGGTCCGGCCGTGGTGCTTGGGGATGCGACCGCCGTACCAGAGCGAGGTGGTCCCGTCGTCGCCCTTCTTGGTGTAGATCTTGACCACGGTCCCTCCTAACCGATCGGCCGCACCGGGTTGAAGGCGAAGCCGGTCATCACCTTGGGGAAGAAGTAGGTCGACTTCGGCGGCATGTTCTCCTCGGTCGCGGCGACGGCACGGACCTGCTCGATCGGGACCGGGCGGAGGACGAAGGCGACGTCGTAGCCGTCGTCGAGCGCGGCGAGGGCGTCGGGGACGCTCTTCGCGTATTCGAGCCCGTGGCGCTCGTCGATGTCCTCGTCGCTCATCCCCAGGAGGCCCTTGAGGACGAGGGTCTCGAGGATCGCCGAGTCGAGCCGCCGGTAGGCCTCGGGTTTGCCGTCGAGGAGGCGATCGAGCTCCTCGCGGGCCGTGTCCCTCAGCCGCAGCCGGTAGGCGGTGCGGTGGTGGCCGTCGTAGAGGCCGAAGACGCCGACCCCCTCCTCCCCGGCCGGGTCGATCTCGCCCTCCGGCACCTCGCTGGCGTCGAACAGCTCGCGGACCCCGGCGCCGAAGCGGCCCGGCCTCTCCGGGTCGTCGCCGAGGGAGAGCAGGCGGTGGGTGGGGAAGACGGTGAGGCCGGGATCGTCGAGCCCGGTGAGCGACATCAGGGTGTAGTTGTGGGGGCCCTCGCCACCGACCTCGTCGCGGAAGGCGCGCGCGGTCTCGTAGCGGTGATGGCCGTCGGCGATCAGCAGCTGGGCAGCGGCGAGTCGCTCGGTCACCGCTGCGTGCACCGCTGGGTCCTCGACCTTCCAGAGCCGGTTGACGGTCCCGTCCTCGTCGGTGATCTCGCCCCACGGCTCGGGCCCGAGCGCCGGCTCGACCAGCGGCCAAGGGTCCTCGCTGGCCAGCGAGAAGATCGGCGAGAGGTTGTAGCCGCTGGCCCGGGTCAGTTCGAGCCGGTCGAGCAATGGGCCGGGGTGGGTGCGCTCGTGGGGCCGGATGCCCTCGCTGTCGTACTCCTCGATCCGGACCCGGGCGAGGACGCCGTGGCGGCTGTGCTTGCTCCCGTCCGGCGCGGTGTAGTCCTGGGTCAGCGCCCACAGCGAGGGCGCCGGCTCCTGCTCGGAGTCCTGGACCAGGGCGCCATCCGCGACCCACTGCTCGATCTGCCCGCGGGCGTTCGCGTAGGCCTCCTCGCTCGGCTCCTCGCCGGGCGGGACCGGCAGGTCGATCGCCACCGCGTTGTAGGGCGAGCGCTCGAGCAGCGCCTGTCGCTGGCCGGCGTCGATCACGTCGTAGGGCGGTGAGGCGACGGCGGCGAGGCCGCCGACCTTCGTCAGGTCGTAGTGCAGCGCGTCGATTGGGAGGACTTCAGCCATTCCGGCAACCTACACTTGCGCGGTCGGGGCGTGGCGCAGCCTGGTAGCGCGCCGCCTTTGGGTGGCGGAGGTCCCCGGTTCGAATCCGGGCGCCCCGACTAATTTCCCCAACTGTTAAAGCCCTGTTGCGTAGTTGTCGATTTCAGGGGTATGGACATCGACATGTCCGCCAGTGGCTCGTCCCCCGCTCTGGCTGCGCAACGCAGGGTGGAGCGAGCGGTGTTCGAAACCGACCGGCACCGAGTGGTCGGCGACGTAACGCTGCCGCAGGCCGGCTACCAGCGGCGCTTCTCGGATCTGCTCAACCGAACCGAGTTCGAATTCATCCCGCTGACCAACGTCGAGGTCTCCTTCCACGGCGAGCACACCACGATCACCCGCCCGTTCCTGGCGCTCAACAAGCGCCACGTGCGGGTCTGTTACGAGGTCGAGGAGTAGGGGCCGCCGCCGCGCCTCAGCTGCGCGCGGAGCGGGTGCGCTCGCCGCGCATGTAGGAGCCGATGTCGACGATGAAGGCGAGGACGACGACGAACCACTCGAAGCCGCTGACCTTGTTGCTGCCGACGTCCCACATCACCGCGTAGGCGAGGGTCGTCCAGGGCAGCAGGAAGAAGCCGAGGAAGGGCAGGATCCAGCTGTCGAAGGCGTGCGAGAGCAGGTCCGTGAAGAGGAAGAGGACGAACAGCGCCAGGCGCGGCGAGAGGAAGGCCAAGAGGACGACCAGGCAACCCATTGCCGAGACCGTATCCGCCCGGTCGGCCGAGTTCACCGATTCGTTAGCTCCCGGGCGTACCCTTGGGAGGAGACGAAAGGACGAAAATGGACATTGGAAGACTGATGAATGTGCTGAGCCCCGAGAAGACGCGGATGCCGTCGCCCGAGGACGCGCTGCCAGGCCGCAGCGAGCGGCCCTTCCCGGTCCCGAAGGAGCACGCCGTGCTGGGCACGCCGCTCGAGCCGCCCTTCCCTGAGGGGATCGAGGTCGCCTACTTCGCGCTCGGCTGCTTCTGGGGCGCGGAGCGGCTGTTCTGGGAAATGGACGGGGTCTACTCGACCGCCGTCGGCTACATGAACGGGACGACGCCGAACCCGACCTACGAGGAGGTCTGCAGCGGCAAGACCGGCCACGCCGAGGCGGTGATGGTCGCCTACGACCCGACCAAGGTCTCCTACGCCGACCTGCTGAAGGTCTTCTTCGAGGAGCATGACCCGACCCAGGGGATGCGCCAGGGCAACGACGTCGGCACCCAATACCGCTCGGGGATCTACTTCGTCAACGACGCCCAGAAGGCGACGGCGGAGATGGCGCTCGAGTCCTACGGCGAGGCGCTGCGGGCGGCGGGCCGCGACTCGGTTACGACCGAGGTCGAGCCGGCCGATCCCTTCTACTACGCCGAGGACTACCACCAGCAGTACCTGCACAAGGTCCCGAACGGCTACTGCGGCCTGAAAGGGACCGGCGTGGCCTGCAGCATCCCCGCCGCAGCGAAGTGAGCCAGCGCCGCGGGCGCGGCGGTTACTAGCATCCCGCGCTCGTGGCCCCGGACTTCGGCTCCTACATAGTCGGCTGCCTCGCCCTTTTCGGGATCGTCGCGGCCGACGGTCTCGGCGGCTACTGGCTGCGACGCTGGATCGCGCCGGAATTCTCCGGCGCGCTGGCGCGGCTCGGCGACGTCACGATCGGCGTCGCCCTGTTCGTCGTCTCGCTCGAGATCCTCGGTGCACTGAGCGCCCTGCGGCTCGGCTGGATCATCTTCTTCTGCATCGCGGTCGGGCTGCTGGCCGCGCTGCTCGGCTACTGGAAAGCGCCGTCGGAGCGGCGCGAGGTGGCGGCGCCACGGGTCCAGCTGTTCGCCCTGCTGATCGCGATGGCCGTTGCCTCGTTCACGGTTGCCGAGTGGAGCTTCCCGACCCAGCAGGCGATGGACGTCGGCATGTTCGGCGGCGACACCACCTGGTACCACATGCCGTTCGCGGCGACCTTCGCCCAGGAACACTCGACCGCCCACCTCCACTTCACCGACCCGCTGCGGCTGGCGGCGTGGTTCTACCCGCAGACCTCGGAGCTGATCGACGGCGCCACCATCGTCCTCTTCAAAAGCGGCTGGCTGACGCCCCTCGTCAACATCTTCTTCCTCGCGATCGCGCTGCTCGGCGCCTGGTGCATCGGCCGGCCCTACAAGGTCGGGCCGGCGACGCTGGTAGCCGCCGCGCTGCTCCTCGATTCGGGGGTGATGATCGAAACCCAGCCGGGCGAGGCGCGCAACGACATTCTTGGCCTTGCCTTCCTGATCGCCTTCGCGGCGTTCCTCATAAACGGTCACCAGCGAAGAGCCCCGGCCGAAGGGACGTCGGTGCAGGACGCGCCCGAGCGAGGCGCCGCCCTGCTCGACAAGAGTCCGCTGGTGATGGCCGGGATCGCCGGCGGCCTCGCCGTCTCGGTGAAGACCACCTTCCTGGTCCCGGTCGCGGCGCTGGCGATCGGCGTCTTCCTCTTCAGCGGCCGCGGCCGGCGCTGGACGACCGCTTGGGTGATGGGCCTGCCGCTGCTGATCGTTGGCGGGTACTGGTATCTGCGGGCGGCGATCAAAAGCGGCGGCAATCCGATCCCGATCACCAAGTTCGGGCCGCTCAACCTGCCGGTGCCCGACCAGATGCCGCTCGACCCGCGGCCGCGCTTCTCCGTCGCCCACTACCTGACCGAGCCGACGATCTACCGCCGCTGGTTCTTTCCCCAGCTCGACAACGCCCTCGGACCGCTCTGGCCGCTGATCCTGATCGTCGCGGTTGCGGCCGCCGTCTTCATCATCTGGCGCTCGCGCAACATCATCCTGCGGGTGATCGCCGCCGCGGCGCTCCTCACCGCGGTCGTCTACCTCTTCACCCCGCTGACCGCGGCCGGCCAGGAGGGCTCGCCGACCGGCTTCTTCACCAACACGCGCTACCTGATGCCGGGCCTCGTCCTGGCGCTGTGCCTGCTGCCGATCGCCCGGCCGCTGCGTGCCCCCGACGGCCGCGCCCGCTGGACCCTCTACTTCCTCACCCTCGTCTACGCGATCACCGTCCTCGCCACGCCGCGCTGGTACACGACCTACATCTTCGGGGCGATCTTCATCACCCTGGCGCTGGTCTGGGCGCCGGGCGGGCTGGGGATCCTGCGCTCGCGCAACCTTGCTTCGCGGGCGGTGGTGACCATGATCGCGGGCGCGGTCCTCGTCCTCGCCGTCGTCCTCGGCCGCTCGCAGGAGGTCCAGTACGCCAACCAGGCCTACACCAACTCCGAGCTCTATCTGGAGGAAGGCGGACCCCGCGAAGCCTACGACTACGCCCGCAAACTCAAGGACCAGCGAATCGGGATCGTCGGCTCGAGCGAGATCATCTTCGGCCAGTTCGGCTTCTTCGGCGCCGACCTCTCCAACGAGGTCGAATACATCGGCCAGAAGGGTCCCCACGGCTCCCTCCGCCTGCCGACCAGCTGCCGCCAGTTCCGCCGCCTGATCAACGAAGGCAATTACGACTACGTGATCATGAGCCAGTACACCCAGGACTCGCGCTACTCCGAATACTGGTATCCGATCTACGCCTGGGTCAAAAAAGACCCCGGCCTCGAAAAAGTCGTCGAAGAGCCGACCATCTCCCCCCAGCCCGACTACGTCTTCCGGGTCAAGGGCAAGCTCTCCCCGAGCGCCTGCAAACCGGAACCGGAATCAGAAGCCGAGTCCGGCTAGCTCATCCAACCCGCCCCCGCGTCGCCCTCCGCATCTACCCTTCGCCCTGAGCCCCCGTAGCTCAGTGGACAGAGCACCGGACTTCTAATCCGACGGTCGCTGGTTCGAATCCAGCCGGGGGCGTCGCTAAAATCGCTTTCTAGAGCGAGAATTAACATATCGAGGTCCGCGAGAGGGCATTCGGAGGGCCAGCTGCTGCGGACCGAAGTCCGACACCCGACTTCCTCATCGGTCATCGGGACCGTTTTCTAGGCCGGGCAGGAGTCCAGAAACCCCGTTGCGGCTGCCCGGTAGCGGGTAGTCAGAGAGGACGAATGGCGGCGCGGCGAAGCGGCCCGGCCAGTATGCGCGATTCGCCTCGTCGCGACGGAAAAAAGGAGCCCAAGATGAAACGTCGCATCGCGTCTTTCGTAGTTGTCGCTGCACTCATGGCGGTCAGCGCGAGCCCGGCGATGGGTGACGCCGGAGCCCCGGGAGAAACATTCCCTGAGCAGCCGGGGGCCCACGTCGCAAATGCATGCCAATCGGTCAACACGAATCCCGGCACTGGCACGGAAGGCCACTCGCGTCTCTCCCCAACAGCACAAGCGATCGTATTCTCGCTCCTCACGGACGCCTGCTCGGGCGGCTAATCAATCGGGCATGAACGGTTGACCCGGGCGGCACCGCAGCTTGTTCGCCCGGGTCGTTAGCTGCTCGGCGTTCGAGCGGGATCTGCAGATCGGCGGGTTCGGGAGCGGGGCGATGTAGGCCAGTCCGGCAGTTCCTGAAACTTTGGTCCCGAAATTGGTCCCGACTCCACTGAACTCAGCCGAACTCCTTAGACAGAATCAAACTCTTCATGCTGGACTCGTCTCCCTGGACACCTTCCGGCAGATCTTCTAATCCGACGGTTGCTGGTTCGAATCCAGCCGGGGGCGTCGCCAAAGGCCGAGATCGCGACCTTCCAGTGGGCAGGAAAGATGGGTGCCGCCGTACTGGCTCACAGCTGCCAGGACCGTCGCCGGGCTGACATCGTCGACCGCGACGAGGAGGGCCGAGCTGCCCGGTTGCAGCAGCCCCTTGACCCGTTGGCGAAAGTCTCGGTCCAGCTCGCTCGGCTCGGTCTCGTTCATCAGGGCGCCGAAGAGGATGCCCCAGAAGCTGCTCCAGACGGCCGTCGCTCCGGGGTGGCGGCTCGTCAAGAGCTGGTGCTTCCCGTCCCTCTCGCCGACGATGACGCTGACCGCGTCAGGATCGAGGCCGATCTCGGTCGAGCATCGGTCGAGCTCCGCGGCCGCCTGCGCAGCAACGGTTTCGTCCGTGTAGGAGATGACGATCAGCTCTGGCATCGCGAACCATCGGCCGCCCTGCTCGCAGGGAGCCCGATCCCAACCTAGACCGGGGTCGTCGAGTCCGCATCGCCCGAAGCGGGTGATCCTGCGCCGAGCAGGCCGGCCCTCTCCGCCAGCTCGACGGCTTCGCTTCGGGAGGAGGCGCCGAGCTTGCGGTAGATGCTCTGGGCCTGGGTCTTGACGGTGTTCGGCGAGACGAAGGTCTGGGCGGCGATCGCGGGGTATGAGAGGTGGCCAGGCAGGAACTGCAGGACGCGCAGCTCAGCCGGTGAGAGGCCGCTCTCCTCAGCGGCCGAGAGAGCCTCGACGCCAGCCGTTGTCTGATCGATCCATTCGCCCAGCATGCTCGCATCCGGCACCCGCTTCAACAGCTTCCTGGCCTCGGCGAGGAGCGTGGCCGCCAGGGGTCCGTCGTCTAGGCGTGAGGCGCACCGAGCCAGCACGATCCTGGCCTCCACTTCGTACCAGGGCGCGAATTCGTCGAGCTCCTCGAGCAGGTCGCGGCCGAGCCGGAGGTCTGCCGCCGCCTTTTCGACCTTCCCGAGGCGGGAGTCGACCATCGCCGAGACCCCCATCGCCAGCGCGATCATCGGATACTCGACCAGCCCGGACCGGTTGATCTGCGCCCGTGACTGGGAGGCCAGCATTTCGGCGAGCTGCCAGTCGTCATCCTCGATCGCGAGCAGAGCAAGCTGGGCGAGGGCGAGCACCTGGATCGTCGGAGCTCCGACCGAGCCTCGCCGCGCCCCCTCGATCAACCTGCCGCGAGCCGCCTCCCGGTGGCCCCGGAGATGCAGCCCGACCCCGTCGAGCATGCAGCACATCGACAGCCATGCGCTCTCGTCCGCGAGCGCCGCTGCCGCGACCTCCGTGCGGGCGCACATCGTCTCGAGGCCGTCGCGGGCGAGCGCGGCTTCGGCCAGCGCCAGTCCGGGGCCGAGGCCGAGCTCCACGTCCGGATTCTCTTCTGTCTTCATCAGGCTGCGCGCCACCGCGGCCCAGTATTCGGCCTGCGAGCCGTCGCCCCGGGTTATCGCCGCGAAGGCGGCGGTCATGCTCAGCGACGAATCCGAGGCGATGGTTTCCTCGCCGAGCCGGTCCAGCCAGCCGATCACGGTGGCGACCCGGCCACGGGTCATGTAGCGCGGCACGCCCGTCCACAGGAGCTTCCCGGCGCGCGCCGTGGCTCCCGCGTCGATCGCGTACTGGATCGCCCGATCCCAGTCGCCCTGCTCCTCCCACCAGTGCGAGGCGCGAAGGTTCAGCTCGGCCTCCATCGCCGGCTCCACCCGGTGCAGCTCCGATCGCAGCATCTCCCGCAGCAGCGCGTGGAAGCGAAACCACTCGTCGCGGCGATCGAGGGGCGTCAGCAACGTGTTCGAGCGCGAGAGGTCGATCAGCGTCTGCGCCGAGCCGGTGCGCTCGAGCACGGCGTCGCAGAGCTCACCGCTGAGTCGGTCGAGGACGGAGGCACGGCGCATGAAATCGAGCCTCCGCTTGGAGACCGGGGCGAGGAATTCCTCCCTGATGTAGTCGACGACGATCCGGTCGTCGCCGGCGAACTTGGCGATTGCTCTGCCCAGATCGGGCTCCTCGCTGAGGGCGAGACCGGCGAGATAGAGGGCCGCCGGCCATCCCTCGGTGTGCCGGACGAGCAGGTCGAGCTGCTTCGGGCTGGGCTCGATGCCGAGGCCGGCGAGCAGTGCTTGGCATTCGGCCTTGGTCATCATCAGGTCGGACCTGTTTAGCTCGATCAGCATCCGGTGTGCGCGCAGCCTGCCGATCGGCAGGGCCGGCTCGGTCCGGCAGGCCAGCGCGAGCCGGGAGCCGGAGGGGATCAGACCGGCGATCGCGGCGATCACCTCCAGCGACTGCGGCGACTCGATCTGCTCGAGGTCGTCGAGGCCGAGCACCATCGGCGCTTCGCGCCCGGCCAGGGCGCGACCGAGTCGCGGCAGGACCACGCTCTCGATGCTCGGCTTCGGCACGTGGAGGGCCGCCAAGACGTCCGCCGGCACCGGCTCGACCTGCTCGAGCGCCTCGAGGATCGAGGCGACGAGCATCGCCGGGTCGTTGTCCGCGCCGCCGAGGATCACCGACGTGAACTGGCGCGAGTCGTCCCGCGCCCACTGCTCCAAGAGGACCGACTTTCCGTAGCCCGATGGCGCGCAGAGGAGCGCCACCGGCGCCGTGCTCGCTCTCAGCTTGGCGAGGAGGCGCGAGCGCGGCACCAGAGCAGAAAGGCCCGCGGGCGAAATGGGCGATGCATCGCGAAGGCCGGCGACGAGTCCCTCTTTGGTCAATGCATCACTCCCCAATGGGTGGTGGCCTGACCATAAGCGACTGTAGTCCTGCTCACGTCACTTATCAATCAATCGCAGCAGCTCCGACTCGTACTGCTCCCGGGTGAGGACGCCGGAGTCGAGCAGTGATTTGAGCTTGGCCAGGGCGTCGCTCTGGTTTGGCCGCTGCCCAGGTCCGCTGCCCGGTTTCGCCGGCCGGGCCGAGGAAGCCGGGGCGGATCGTCTGCGTCTGGGTGGCATTCGTCGCCCCGTCTGTACCAGCTAGGTGAGGAATCCGACGACGCCGCGCGCCAGCAGGAAGACCCCGATCCCGGCCGCCCCGAAGACCGCCATCCGGCGGCCGCTTCGGGTCAGCCAGGCGCGGAACCGCTGCACCTCGACCACCGTTCGCTCGGGGGCGACGAAATAGCCGACGAGAGGGATCTCGAGCAAGATCAGCAGCATGACGTTGAAGCCGAGGATGACCAGAACCTCCACCGGCGTTCCGTAGTCGAGGTTCTGGAGTTCGTGGAGCGCCGCCAGGTAGGCGACCCCGGCAGGGTCAGAACGACGCCGAGCGCGAAGCTGACCCGCGCCGAGCCGCGGCCGAGCAGCTGCTCGACCTTGGACGGGCCCTTCTCGGTCTCGGCTTCGCCCTTTTTTCCCCTCCGTCGTCGTTTCAGCCTCTGGTCGTGGCCGCCGGCGAGGACGTAGGCGAGGATCAGGGCGATCACCCCGAGGGCGATGTCCATCGAAGGGCTGATCGTGTTCTGAGCGGTGCTCGTCGCCCCCGAGTCATGGACGACGAAGACGATCACGAAGCCGATCGTCAGGCTGACGAGGAGCGCGCCCGCCAGGTAGCCGAGCAGGATCCGCTTCGGGCTCGGCAGGAAGAGCATCACCGTTACCGCCGCGAGCAGCGTTGCGTTCGCTGCGGCTACCAGTGAGAGAAGAAGAATCTCGCCCATCGCAGTCATCCTTGCGGGAGCCCGGCGAACGGCGCCGGGCTCCCGCGCCTGGGGTCAGACCCCCGGGGCCCGCTCTTCCTCGCCGAAGACGAGGAGGCCGTGGATGCAGATCACGCAGAGGGCGAAGATCCCGAGCGACCAGAACGGGTAGGCGCCGCCGACAGCGAGCAGCGCACCGATCGCTCCCAGCGAGGCGGCGATCAACCCGACCACGCGCCCGAACGTTTGGCCGGAGAGCAGCGAGAAGCTGGCGATCAGCTGCACGACTCCCAGGATGACCGTGATCCAGCCCCAGGTGTGGAGGCTCGAAAGCACATAGTGGTTTTCGTTGACGAAGAAGTTCGCATCGCCTATCGCCGCGATGCCGTAGATGACGTTGAGAGTGCCCGCGATCATCAGCAAGATGGCGACGAACACTGCGCGACCCGCACCTCTCATTGCTCGCTCCCCTCGTAGTTGGGTGTGAGGGAAGGCTCGCCGCTAGGTCGGGCCCGGGCATCATCTGAACCGGGTGATTCTGATTCCGGCCGGAGTCACCCTTTCGAGGTGATGCGCACGATCGGAGTTGCTCATAGCTTCGATCGGGATGAGTCGCGAGGCTGCCGTCCCCAAGGAGAAGTCTGGCCACCCGAAGCTGGCGGCGGCGCTGATCGCGGTCGGATCCCTGATCGCGGTTCTGGCGATCTTCTCGATCTGGGCCAATCGCCAGGCCCTGAACACCGACAACTGGGTGAACACGAGCGAGAAGCTGCTCGAGAACCCCGAGATCGAGGCGCGCCTGTCGAACTACATCGCCGAAGCGCTGCTCGCCAACGTCGACGTCGAGGCCGAACTGGAACAGGCGCTGCCGCCCCGATTGAAGCCGCTCGCGGGCCCGGCGGCCGGGGGCGTCCAGCAGCTCGCTCCCCGGATCGCTCAGCGAGCGCTCGAATCGCCCCGGGTCCAGCAGCTCTGGGCGAGCGCCAATCGCGCCGCCCACGAAACGCTGCTGACGATCCTGGGTGGCGGCGGGGACACCGTCTCGACCGGCGAAGGCGAGGTGACGCTTGACCTCGGCTCGCTGCTCGTGCAGGTCGGAGAAAGGTTGGGAGTCGGCGGCGCGATCGCCGCCAAGATCCCGCCCGACGCGGGTCAGCTGACGATCCTCGAATCCGACCAGCTCTCGACCGCCCAGGACGCGGCCAAGCTGGTCAGGGGACTGCCGATCGTACTGACGCTTCTCGTCGTCGCGCTCTACGGCCTCGCCATCTACCTCGCCGGACCGCGCCGCCGACGCGCACTGCGCTCAGTCGGGCTCGGCTTCGTCGTCGCCGGCGTCATCGTCCTGATCATCCGCGGCCTCACCGGGACCGCGCTGGTCGATGCGCTTGCCACCAACGAATCCGCCAAGCCGGCGGCCGAAGCCGTCTGGAGCATCGGCACTTCGCTCCTGGTCACGGTGGCCTCCTCGGCGATCGCCTTCGGCATCCTCGTCTTTCTCGCCGCCTGGCTGGCTGGTCCCACCCGGCTCGCGACCTCGATCCGCCGCGAGGCTTCCCCCTACGTGAGGGAGCAACCGGCAGCCGCCGCCGGCGTTGCCGGTCTCATCTTCATCGTCCTGATCGCCTGGGCCCCGATCGCGGCCTTCCAAAAACCGCTCGGCATCCTGCTGTTCGCGGTGCTCTTCGCGGTGGGCGCCGAGTTGCTTCGCCGCCGGACCATCCGCGAGTTCCCCGACAGCGCCCCCGGCGAGCTTCGCCGGCGGTTGCGGGAACGACGCGAGGCCAAGAGCCGGAGTGCGTCGGCGAGCGCGACCGTCGGCCAGCTCGAGCGGCTCGATGCTCTCCGCCAGAGCGGCGCCCTCTCCGAGGTTGAGTTCGCCGCGGCGAAGGCGGAGATCCTCGGTTCACCCGGTTCAGTTGATGCACCCGCCCCGGCTCGCCCTTAGCTTCGACTGAGATGAGACCGAGCCGAAACCTGGGGGGCGAGATGAGCAGCGAGAACTCGAAGGTCAAGCGCGACGTCCTGCCGATCCCCGACCGGCCCTACGAGGGACTGATCACCTATGACGCGAAGGACCCCGATACCTCTTTTCCCCCGATCGAGCCCCTGCGCCCGCCCGGGGGAGCACCCAACGTCCTCGTCGTACTGCTCGACGACGTCGGCTTCGCCTCGTCCAGCGCCTTCGGCGGCCCATGCGACACGCCTGTCGCCGAGGCGCTGGCGTCTGAGGGTCTGAAGTACAACCGCTTCCACACCACCGCGCTGTGCTCACCGACTCGCGCCGCCCTGCTCAGCGGCCGCAACCACCACTCGGTCGGGATGGGCGGGATCACCGAGATCGCCACCTCCGCGCCGGGCTACAACTCGGTTCGCCCCAACACCGCGGCGCCGCTGGCCGAGATGCTGCGGCTGAACGGCTTCTCGACCGCGCAGTTCGGGAAGTGTCATGAGGTCCCCGTCTGGGAGACCAGCCCGATGGGTCCCTTCGACCGCTGGCCCTCCGGCGGCGGCGGCTTCGAGCACTTCTTCGGCTTCATCGCCGGCGAGACGAACCAGTACTACCCGGCGCTCTACGACGGCACCGTCGCGGTCGAGCCAAACCGCACGCCCGAGGAGGGTTACCACCTGACCGAGGACCTCGCCGACCGGGCGATCGGGTGGGTCCGCGAGCAGAAGTCACTGACCCCCGACAAGCCGTTCTTCATGTACTTCGCTCCCGGCGCCACCCACGCGCCACACCACGTGCCGGAGGAGTGGTCGGCGAAATACAGGGGGCGCTTCGACGCCGGCTGGGATGCGCTACGCGAAGAGATCCTGGTGCGGCAGAAGGAGCTCGGCGTCATCCCCGAGGACGCCGTCCTCACCGAGCGCCCGGAGGAGATCCCGGCCTGGGAGGAGATGCCCGCCGAGCTGAAGCCGGTGCTGGCTCGCCAGATGGAGATCTTCGCCGGCTTCCTCGAGCACGCCGATTTCCACGTCGGCAGGCTGATCGAGACCCTGCGCGATCTCGAGGTGCTCGAGGACACGCTGGTCTACTACATCGTCGGCGACAACGGGGCCTCGGCGGAGGGCACCGTCAACGGCACCTTCAACGAGTCCTTCACCTTCAACGCCGCCAACGCGCTGGAGACGCCGGAGATGCTGGCGGCGAAAATCGACGAGCTGGGGACGCCGGCGGCGAACAACCACTTCGCCGTCGGCTGGGCGCACGCCCTGGACACCCCCTACAAATGGACCAAGCAGGTCGGCTCCCATTGGGGCGGGACCCGTAACGGCACGATCGTCCACTGGCCCGGCGGGTTCGAGGCCAAGGGCGAGATCCGCACCCAGTTCAGCCACGTGATCGACGTCGCCGCGACCGTCCTCGACGCCGCTGGCCTGCCGCACCCCACCTTCGTCCACGGCGTCCAGCAGCTCCCGCTGCACGGCAAGAGCATGCTGCCGAGTTTCGCCGACGCCGACGCCCCGGAGTTCCGCGAGACGCAGTACTTCGAGATGTTCGTCAACCGCGGCGTCTACCACAAGGGCTGGACCGCGGCGACTCGCCACAGCACCCCGTGGGTGGTCGGCGGTGAACTGCCCCCCTACGACGACGACGTCTGGGAGCTCTACGCGCCCGATGACTGGACCCAGGCTAACGACCTCGCCGCCGAGAATCCCGAGAAATTGCACGAGCTGCAGCGGCTGTTTCTGATCGAGGCGGTCCGCTACGGGGTATTGCCGCTCGACGATCGCCGGGTTGAGCGTTTCGCCCCCGAGATCGCCGGGCGCCCGACCCTGGTCAAGGGCAACTCGCAGGTCCTCTTCGGCGGCATGAGGCGGATCTCCGAGAACTCGGTGATCACGATCAAGAACCGCTCCCACTCGGTGACGGCACAGGTGGTCGTTCCCGAGGGCGGCGCCGAGGGCGTGGTCATCGCCCAGGGCGGCGCCTTCGGCGGCTGGAGCCTCTATCTCAAGGGCGGTCGTCCGACCTACTGCTACAACCTCCTCGGGATCGCCCGCTTCAAGGTCGCCGCCGCCGAACCGCTCCAGGCCGGCGAGCGCCAGGTGCGGATGGAGTTCGGCTACGACGGCGGCGGCCTCGGCAAAGGCGGCGACGTCACCCTCTACGTCGATGGCGCCAAGGCCGGCGAGGGCCGCGTCGAGGGGACGATGCCGCTGATCTTCTCCGGCGACGAGACGACCGATCTCGGCTCCGACGCGGCGACGCCGGTCAGCGACGACTACGCCGCCGGCGCTCGCGGCTTCAGCGGCAAGATCGAGTGGGTCCAGATCGACGTCGACGACGCCGCCGAGGACCCCGACCACCTGATCTCCGGGGAGGAGCGATTCCGGGTTGCGATGGCCCGGCAGTAGCGGACATCACCTGACGAAGGGAATGAGATTATGAGCGCCGAGGAGTTGAACGAGATGGGCCCGATCGACTATCTGATCGTCGAGTGGCCCGGACGCCAGCCGACCGGTGAGGCGGCGCCGCATCTGATCGACCTGGTTGACCGCGGCCTGGTCCGCATCCTCGATCTCGTCTTCTTGGTCAAGGACGAGGATGGATCGGTCACCACGCTGGAGATCGCCGACCTGGGCGACCAGGCGTCGGCGTTCGCCGACTTCGAGGGCGCCTCGTCGGGGCTGCTCTCGGATGAGGACGCCGAGGAAGCCGGCAACACCCTCGAGCCCGGCACGTCAGCGGCGCTGCTGGTCTACGAGAACCGCTGGGCGGCGCCCTTCGCAGCCGCGGTCCGCCGCTCGGGCGGCCAGCTGGTCGCGACGGGACGAATTCCAATCCAAGCCGTGCTCGCCGCGCTCGACGCGGCCGAGGCGGCCTGAGCAAAGGAGAGCTGCCATGCCGGGTCTACTCAGAGGTGTCGCGCGGACCGCCGCCGTCGCCGGAACCGCCACCGCGGTGAGCGGCCGTGTCTCCAGGCGCCAGTCGCAGCGCTGGGCCGAGAAGGAAGCGGCCCAGGAACCGCAGGCCGCGCCGGCGCCGGCGCCACCACCTGCGGCGGCTGTCGCGCCGGCGACGGAGTCGACGCTCGATCAGCTCAAGGAGCTGGGCGAGCTGAAAAGCCAGGGGGTTCTGACCGAGGAGGAGTTCGTCGCCCAGAAGGCCAAGCTGCTCGGGTAGGCAGTCTTGTCCGCCGCGATCGACTGGGGCAGCACCGGCGCCGAGCGATCTGCCTCCTACCCCTGCGAAGGCTTCGTCCCGGCTGCCGAGCTCGAGGTGTACCGAGCGATCGACATCGCCGCACCCGTGACCGTCGTCTTCAGGTGGTTGTGCCAAATGCGTGCGGCCCCCTACTCGTACGATCTTCTCGACAACCTCGGGCGCCGCAGCCCGCGGGAGCTGATCCCGGGTCTCGACCACCTGGAAGTGGGGCAGCGGATCATGACCATCTTCCACCTGGCCTCGTTCGAGCCCGACCGCCACCTCACGATCGTCTGCGACGGGATCGGCAAGAAGCTCCTCGGCGACGTCTCCAGCACCTACGCCGTGGCGCCGGCGGGGAGCGGCTCGCGCCTGGTCCTGAAGCTGGTCGCGATCCCGCCTTGCGGCGGGCTGGTGGGCGCCGCCTACCGGCGGGTGATGCCCTGGTTCGACCTGTTGATGATGCGCAAGCAGTTCCTGACCTTGAAGCGCCTGGCGGAGGAGACGGCGGCGGCTCCCAAGAGCTGAAGCCGGCGAACGGCGAAACGGCCAATGCCAACCGTGGCTTCCGTCTGGGTCTTCCGGCTCACCAGCCTCGAGCTCGCCATCCTGCTCTTCGCGGTCGTGCTCGGCGCGACCGCTCTCGGGATCTTCCTCGGCCACCGGGTCCGGCACCTCTCGGATGACCTGAAGGAGCCGTTCGGGGTTCTGCAGGGAGCGCTCCTCGGCGTGGTCGGATTGATCCTCGCCTTCGGTCTCTCGTTGGCGGTGACGCGCTATGAGGATCGTCGCGCGAGCGTCGTCGACGAGGCCAACGCGATCGGCACGACCTACCTTCGAGCGCAGACGCTCCAGGAACCGATCAGGTCCGAATCCCTGGCCCTCCTGACCCGGTATACGGAAAGGGCCGTGGAGCTCTCCGACACGGTTCCCGGCAGCGGCGAGGCGAAGCTGGCGGCCGATCGCGAGGAGCTGCTTCAACGCCGGCTGTGGGCTCTCGGCGGACAGGCCGTCGACGCGGAGCCGGTGGCGAGCGCCCCGCGCCTCTACATCGAGACGCTGAACGAGATGATCGACGCCCAGGGCGTACGCGTCGCGGCACTCAACAATCAGGTGCCGATCGCCGTCTTCATCCTCGAGGTCATGGGTGCCGGGCTCGCCCTCGGACTGCTCGCCTCATATCTGGCAATACTGGGACGAGGCGTGGTGGCGGTCGCGCTGGCGTCGCTGCTGGTCGCGTTTCTGCTGCTGGTGATCGCCGACCTCGATCGCCCCACCCGCGGAATGATCCGGGTGCCGGACACCGCGCTCAGGAGCCAGCTCGCATCGATGCGGCTGCCGCCACCGGCCGGGCCACCGAGCCGGCCGTAGCTTCCTGGGGAATCACCCAATTCGGATGATGTGAGGCAGCTGGCTGGGACGTAGGGTTCGCAAGCGTGACCAGCCAGACGATCCCAGCCGTTCAGAGCGACCCGCCGCAGGCGGACGCCGCCGTTGGGAAAAAGGCGCGAAAGTCGGCCAGTCGCTCCTCACAGGCGGACTGGGAGCCGGGGCCCGACCGCGTCGGGCCGCTCGAGGTCCTCGCCGAGCAGGACAAGACCCGGGTGCCCGAGCTGGTCCCGGTCCGCTACGGACGCATGCTCGCCTCGGCGTTCACCTTCTACCGCGGCGCCGCGGCGATCATGGCCGCCGACCTTGCCGCGACTCCGGACTCCGGCCTGCGGGTCCAGCTCTGCGGTGACGCCCATCTCTCCAACTTCGGCGTCTTCCAGGCACCCGACCGCCGCCTCGTCTTCGACATCAACGATTTCGACGAGACCCTCCCCGGGCCCTTCGAGTGGGACGTCAAGCGGCTGGCGGCGAGCGTCGCGATCGGCGCCCGCGACCGCCAGTTCGACGCCGCCGACTGTGACGCGGCGGTGCTTGCCTCCGTCGGCTCCTATCGCACCGCGATGGCCGAGTTCGCGGTTATGAAGGAGCTCGACGTCTGGTACTCGCGCCTCGACGTCGAGAGCATCGTCGCGCGCTGGCAGGGCAGCGCATCGAAGGCAGATCGTCGCCGGCTCGAGAAGAACCTCGCGAAGGCTCGCAACAAGGACAGCCTGCGGGCGCTCGCAAAGCTGACCGAGACCGTCGACGGAAAGCTGCGGATCGCCGACCGGCCGCCGCTCCTGGTTCCGATCGACAGGCTGGCCGAACGTGAAGGTCGCGACCCGGGCGAGATCGCCGAGATGATTAAGGGCCTGCTCAGTACCTACCGGGAATCGATGGACGACCAGGCGCGGGTCCTGGCCGAGCGCTACCGGTACGTCGATGCGGCGCACAAGGTGGTCGGGGTCGGCAGCGTCGGCACCCGTGCCTGGATCGCCTTGCTGCTCGGTCGCGACGAGGGCGACCCACTCTTCCTGCAGATGAAGGAAGCCGGACCCTCTGTTCTAGAGCCCTTCGCCGGAGCGAGCCGGTTCCGCAACCACGGCCATCGCGTCGTCGCCGGCCAGCGACTGACCCAGGCCGCGAGCGACGTCCTGCTCGGCTGGCTGACGGTCGAGGGAATCGACGGCAAGAAACGTGACTTCTACCTGCGTCAGCTCTGGGATGGCAAGGGCTCGGCGGAGATCGATGCCATGTCGGCCGAGGCGATGGTCACCTACGCCGGCCTCTGCGGCCGCGCTCTCGCCCGGGCTCACGCCCGCACCGGCGACCGCGTCGCGATCGCCGCCTACCTGGGCAAGAGCGACAAGTTCGACAAGGCGATCGCCGAGTTCTCGACCGCCTACGCCGACCAGAACGAAGCCGATTACGAGGTGCTGATGGCGGCGCAGCGCTCCGGCAAGCTCACGGTCGAGAGTGGCGTCTAGCGACAGCACGGGTGGTACGCTCGCAGTCAGGGCCACCCGCAGCTACTTCTAAATCGGCGGTCCGACAGGAGTTTCATCGATGTCTCCGTCCCGCCCGCGTCGCTCCCGGAACCCGGACGACCAGGATCTATCCGAGGCGGACCAGACCCTCGCCGACGCCGACCAGACCGGATCGGACACCGATCAGAGCTTGTCCGACCGCGATCGCGCCGCGGCCAAGGTCGACCAGGACGCTTCCGACCGCGAACAGGCGGCCGCCGATCGGTATATCGAGACCGCCCGGCTGACCGGCGACGCCGGGCGGCTCGGTGAATACGAACGCGCCCACGCCGAACGCGACGAGGGGACCATCTCTCGCACCGCGACGGCCGCCGTGCGTGCCTTGATCTCCGGCGAACGCGACGAGCAGGCGGAGCGGCGGGACGAAAACGCCCGCAGCCGTGATGAGACGGCGGCAAGCCGTGACCAGCTCGCCGAGCTCGCCGATCGCGAAGCCGAGACCCTGGCAGATTCGGTTGGCGAGGTTGACGCTCGCGCCAGGCACGCCTTCGAAGCGGCGGCATCGGCGCGCAGCCTCGCTGCCGCGGCCCGGGCGCGCGCCGCCACCGATCGCGAGAACGCAGCCCGCGACCGCGAGGCCGCAGCGGAGGACCGGAAGTTCCTGCGCGGCGAGATGGAGCGCTCGCACCTCGATGAGCTGACCGGTGCATACCGGCGCGGTCTCGGGGAAATCCTCCTGCGCCACGAGATGCGCCGGGCCGAGCGCCAGAGTGGCGAACTGACCCTGATCTTCCTCGACGCGGACGACCTCAAGCAGACCAACGCGCGCTCGGGCCATGCTGCCGGCGACGCCCTCCTATGCCAGGTCTTTGCCGGCGTTCAGGCCAAGCTCCGCCCCTACGATCCAATCGTCCGCTGGGGCGGCGACGAGTTCGTCTGCACGATCTCGGGGATCTCGACGGAGGAGGCGCGGGCGCGAATCGAGAGCGCGCAGGCGAACCTCAGTGAGCACGAGTCGCCGGTTTCCATCACCTTCGGCCTGGCGACGATGGAACCGAACGACACCCTCGCCACTCTGATCGGTCGCGCCGACGAAGCTCAGCGGCAGGCGAAGCAAGACAAGCGCCGGCCCGGAGACTGACGCGCCGATCGCTTGACGGCCGTGGGCAAGCGGTGGCGTTCGAGGTCATCCATCGCTCAGGACCCAAGCGCGCGGATGGATCTCCATCTCGGGTGTCAGAACTTGGTCCCGAAATTGGTCCCCGACTCCACCGAACTCAGCTGAACTCCTTGGACGGGATCGAGCTCCACGGGCCAGATTCGCCCCGCTAGACACCTTCCGGCCTAACTTCTAATCCGACGGTCGCTGGTTCGAATCCAGCCGGGGGCGTCAGCCCCGATCGTCGGTGCCTCCGCTCCGGGACTGACACTCGTCCGGGCCGCTAGAGGTAGCCGAGCGGGTCTTGGGCGACGCCGCCGACCCGCACCTCGAAATGAAGGTGGGCACCGAACGAGTGGCCAGTGTTGCCGACCAGGCCGATCACCTCGCCCTGAGAGACCTGCTGGCCGGGCGAGACGTTGAAGGCGGACTGGTGCGCGTAGCAGGTCGATAGCCCGCCGCCGTGGTCGAGGCAGGTGTAGTTGCCGTAGCCGCCACTTTCGTACTCGCTTTGCTGCAGGACCACAGTGCCGCTCGCCGCCGCCCAGATCGGCGTGCCTTCTGCGGTGGCGACGTCGATGCCCTCGTGCTGGCGACCCCAGCGATAGCCGAAGTTGGAGGTGAGCGTGCCTTCGACCGGCCAAATGAAGCTGCCGGGACTACTGGTGGGCGCGGAGGCGTAGGGACCGGCGGTGAGGGCACCGAGCTGGGCTTGGATTTCCGCCTGCAGATCGGAGACGTCGCCCTCCAGCACCGATTCACGTTCGTCGAGCGCCGCCAGGGCTTCGCGGCGGTCTTCCCGGGCGAAGAGAAGCTGACCCTGCTGGTCCTCGAGATCGAGCCGAGTGCCTTCCAGCTCGGCCTCCCGCGTGGCGATTTGGTCGCGGGCGGCTGCGATCCGGGCACGCAGCTCGCGCTGGCCTTCAACCTGATCCCTGGCTTCGTCGCGAAGGTCGCGGACGCGGCCGGCGATCGCTTCATCGGTTTCCTGGATGAGATTCAAGTATTCGGTCTGGCTAGCGACCTCGGCTAGGTCCGCGGAGCTGAGGATGACCGACAGAAGGTCCGGCGAGCCGGTCTCATAGATCGCGACGAGCCGCTCGCGCAGCACGATCAGTGCCGGCTTCAGCCGAGCGCGAACGACTTCGAGGTGATCCCGGTCGCGTTTCAGCTCGGCCGTCGCTTGGACGAGCTCGGTCTGCGTGGCGGCGAGTTCTGCCTCGACCGCGATCTCGCGCGCCTGCAGCCCGGCGACTTCCTCCGCGAGCCGGGAGATCTCATCCCCCATCACTTCCAACTCGCTAGTCAAGACGCCCTGGCGTTCCCGTACATCTCCGAGCTTGCTCCTCTTCTGCTCGAGCTGCTCCTGCAGGTCCTCGGCGCCGACGCGGAGCGGGAGGAAGAGTGAGACCGCCGCCAGCAGGAGGACGCCGGCCACCAGTCTGGCGATGACCATCCCTACAGACTGTAGGAAGAAATCTACGCCCGCGCAGCGGTGCAGCGCCGACTGCAAGCTCATATGCGAAAGACCGGCGGTTCGCCCCCGGATCGGCAGTCAGACCCGCATGTAGTCTCTCGCGCATGGCCCGCGAGACCGACGCCCAGCTCCAAGGTGAGCTCCAGCTCGAGGCGATGCGTGCCCTCTGGCGCCTGGGCGAGCCCAGCAGCGTCGAGGAGGTCCGGCAAGCGCTGCCCACCCGCCATCGCGGCGCTTACACCACTGTGCAGACGATCCTCAACCGGCTCGCCGAACGCGGCCTGCTCGCCCGCAACCGGAAGGGCAAGGCGATCCTCTATGAGCCGAAGGTCAGCGAGGCCGACTACTACTCGCGATCGGTGCGCCACACTCTGGCGACTGCCTCCGACGATGCGCGCCGCTCCGCCCTCGCTCAGCTCGTCGGTGACATGGCGCCGGGCGAGCGCGACGAGATCGAGGCGCTGGCGCGGGAGGTCGCCGCGAGGAGAGGCAGCCGCAAGCGGTGACCCTGACGCTCGCCGTCCTTCTGCTTGCCGGCGCAGCGGTTCCCTATCTGCTGCCGCGGACTGGGCTATCGCCGATGCTCGGCGCTTCGCTTTGGCTCTGCGTGCTGGCGCTCCGCGCGGTTCTTGTCGTCCTCGCGGTACTGGTGCTGATCCTCTTTCTGCCGGCCACTGCGCTGTTCCAGCTGACGACGCACTGGTGCTTCCACGCGGTGATCCCGTTCGTCACCACCCACCTCGGCTTCTCTGGCCACCGGGTTGGTGACGCCGCGACCTTGCTTCCCGGTGTCGTGCTCGGCCTCTCGGCGATCTCCGCGCTGTTCGCCCTCTGGCGTACCGCCCGTTCCGTGCGGGGCTGGGTGCGCCGCAGCTCACTCGGGCCGGGGCCAAAGGAGAGCCTGATCGTCGGCGGCAGTGAGATCGTCGTAGCGGCAGCGGGGATTCGCGCCCCCAAGGTCGTCATCTCCACCGGCGCCCTCACCCAACTCGACGAGGACGAGCTGGCGGCGAGTCTCGAGCACGAGCGCGGACACATCGCCCGGCGGCACCCCTACTTGGCAGTTGCCGCGAGATTGCTATTCGCCGTGGCCCGTCCTCTGCCCGGAAGCCGAGACGCCCTGCGCCGCGTCCAGTTCTGCCTCGAGCGAGACGCCGACGAGTATGCGGTCGATCGCACCCGCAATCCGATTGCCCTGGCGAGTGCGATCTGCAAGGCGGCCACCGACTCGCCTGCGCCCAACGCCGCGCTCGCGACCTTGGCCGGATCAGGCGCTCCGGCTCGGCTGCGCCTGCTCTTGGACCGCTCCGCGGCCCGGC
>Ga0105249_10001316_pt1 | contig 21737 bp, 16 predicted proteins | sample KBSS44metaG_FD_81522 | JGI IMG/M metagenome (GOLD analysis project Ga0105249, IMG submission 81522) | Switchgrass rhizosphere microbial communities from Kellogg Biological Station, Michigan, USA - KBS S4-4 metaG | ecosystem: Host-associated > Plants > Roots > Rhizosphere > Soil | place...
ATATAATAAATTCAATGGCTAAGGCAATCGTTATTGGCGGAGGCATCATCGGTTTAAGCTCCGCTTTTTATTTAAAAAGATCTGGTTGGGACGTAATTGTATTGGACAAAGGTGATTTTAGTGACAATTGTTCATACGGTAACTGCGGATACATTTGTCCCAGTCATTTTATTCCTCTTGCAACACCGGGCATAGTAAAAAAAGGATTGAAGTGGATGTGGAATTCCAAAAGCCCCTTTTATGTGCAACCCCGGTTGGATTGGAATCTTATCAACTGGGGGCTCAAGTTTATGCGCATTGCGACCCCAAAGCATGTTACAGATTCTGCGATCCCGTTAAGAGATATAGCGCTTCTTAGCCAGCATGAATACGAGAGTTGGTTACAGGCGCCCGGTTTTGATTTTGCCTATGAGCATAAAGGATTACTTGAGATATTTCAGACCGACGAAGGCGGTGATCATGCAAAACATACCTGCGAAAAAGCGCATGAATTGGGACTGACAGACACCGTGATGTTAAGCATTGATGAATTGCGTCAACTGGAGCCGCAAACAACGATCAATGCAAAAGGCGCCATGTGGTTCAAATGTGATGCACATTGTTATCCTGATAAGTTGATGAAGAACCTGATCAGTTACCTGCGTAATAATGGTGTGCAATTAATTACTGATGCAGAGGTCACAGCTTTTGAAAGATCAAACGGCAAGATCACAAAGGTTATTTCAAACAGTACGGATTACGAGGCAGATGAGATCATTATTGCTTCGGGCTCCTGGTCCAGGCAAACGGCAGCATTAATGGATCTGAAAATTCCGTTGATGCCCGGTCGCGGATACTCAGTTACTTTAGAAAATTCTCCTTATAAAATAAATTATCCTTCTGTATTGATCGAAGGCCGGGTGGCATTGACGCCCATGAATGGAAATAAGATCCGGTTTGGCGGGACAATGGAGATCACTTCTCATAAAACACCACCCCGCATGAACCGTGTACAGGGAATTTTAGATGCAGTCAAAAAATATTACACGGAGTTTGATGTTCCGTTTCCCGCAAAAGAAAAGATCTGGTATGGTTATCGTCCCTGTTCGGCTGATGGTTTACCGTACATTGGGCGTATAAAAAAATATAACAACGTCACAATAGCTACAGGTCATTCCATGTTAGGTTTGAGTTTGGGTGCAGGCACTGGTAAACTCGTTGATGAAATTATAAACAGGAGATCAATAAGCATGGATATCCGGCCATTCGAAGTCGAACGCTTTAATTGACGATGTATATTTGCAGATAAACCCTTACATGAAAAAGTTCAAATTTATTCTTTCACTCGTTCTGCTTATCTCCGTCAAACTATTTTCTCAAAAACACCAGTTGATCAAATTGTGGGAAACTGATTCGATATTTAAGGTACCTGAATCGGTTTTATTTGACAGGTCTTCAAATACACTTTATGTTTCCAATATCGATGGAAAAGATCCATGGGGAAAAGATGGTAAAGGATCAATTGGGAAAATGGGCGCTGATGGAAAAAATATTACGGTGGACTGGGTTACGGGATTAAATGCACCTAAAGGGATGGGCATCTATCAGCGCAAATTATATGTTGCTGACCTTTCCCAGGTTGTGGTAATTAATATGGACAGTGGAAAAATAGAAAAAAAAATAGATGTACGTGAAGCGGATCGATTGAATGATCTAACCATTGATAAAGACGGAACAATATTCGTTTCTGATACAAGAGGAGCAAAAATTTATTGGATCAAAGATGGGAAGGCCGATCTTTTGCTGGACCGGTCGAGCCTGGGTGCACCGAATGGGGTTTTAAAATATAAAAGGAATTTGTTCGTGCTGGATGGTGGCGGTATGTATAAACTAAGCAGGGATCATGTATTTTCTAAAATGGCTGATGGTTTGGATGGTGGTGCTGACGGGATTGAACGTATTAGAAAAAACACATTCATCGTTTCATGCTGGTCAGGTGTAATATGGTATGTAAAAGGAAATGGAACGAAGGAAATGCTCCTGGACACAAGGGCTGTGAAAAAGAATTCAGCTGATATTGGTTATGACGCAAAAACAAAAACTGTCTTCATCCCGACTTTTTGGGGAAATACAGTCGCCGCGTACCAAGTAAAGTAAAGTTAATTTTAAGAGCGGCGTTTAAAGAAAGGCTGACTCTTTCTATTTTTGATATTCTTATGAATTGTATTGCTACCCGCATACCTTACCGGCAAACAGGCTGCTTTAGTAAAACGATTGTCGATTATATTGACCAGCCGGCTCATCTGAAAGATTTTTTTGCACACCCACCAACGCTGAATGGAATTCAAAAAGCAATTGAGGAAAGAAAACAATTTAAGTATAACAGGAAGACACTTGTCGCTGAATTGAAAAAACAATATGCATTGGTCTCTTCATCTGCCAGGGTGAATAAAAATATAGAGCTATTAGCGGAAGAAAACACATTTACATTCACTACTGCTCATCAAAATAATATTTTCAGCGGCCCACTATACTTTATTTATAAAATACTCCACACGATCCTGCTTGCAGAACATTGTAAGGCCTCATTGCCGGCATACAATTTTGTTCCTGTATTCTATATGGGTACGGAAGATGCTGACCTTGACGAACTCAACCACATACACCTGGGTGATGAAAAATTAACCTGGAATACAAACCAGAAAGGTGCTGTTGGCAGAATGAAGATCGATAAAGAACTGGTCAAATTGATCAAATTAATGGAAGGGCAGTTGTCCGTATTGCCAGGGGGGAATGAAATAGTGGCGTTGATAAAGACTTGTTATACGGAAGGTGACACGATTCAAAATGCAACATTCAAATTTGTTCATGCATTATTTTCTGAATATGGATTGATTGTACTCTTACCAGATAATACCGAATTTAAAAAACAGATGGTTCCCATTTTTGAAGATGATTTATTAAATCAAACTGCATCAGGCATAGTTGAGAAAACGGCAGTGAAACTGTCCGATGCAGGTTATAAGGTACAGGCCAATCCAAGAGAGATCAATTTATTTTATTTGAAAGAGGATATTCGGGAGAGGATTGAAAGTCTGAGTACTCAGTACTCAGTACTCAGTACTCAGATAAGATTTACAAAGAATGAGTTACTTAAAGAACTGAACGAACATCCTGACCGGTTTAGTCCGAATGTTATTTTGCGCGGACTTTACCAGGAAACTATCTTACCCAATCTCGCTTTTATCGGAGGAGGAGGGGAGACGGCCTATTGGCTGCAGTTAAAAGAACTGTTCAATCATTATAAAGTTCCTTTCCCGGTTTTGATCCTGCGAAATTCATTTATGATCGTTGAAAAGAAGTGGCAGGAAAAAATTGCTAAGCTGGGCTTCACGATCGAAGACTTCTTTTTATCTGAGCAGGAGCTGCTCGATAAACTGGTGACAAGGGATTCAAAAAATAAAACGAAGTTGAATGGCACTTATGCGGATGCCGAAAGCTTTTATGAACTGGTCAAGAAACAAGCCGCAGCAATTGACAGATCGCTGGAAAAACATGTGGAGGCGCTGAAAACTCAATCTGTTTATCGCCTGAAAGAATTAGAAAAGAAAATGCTTCGTGCAGAGAAAAGAAAATTCGCCGATCAGCAAAGACAGATCCATGCAATAAAATCGCATTTATTCCCCGGGGATGGTTTGCAGGAACGATATGAAAACATCAGTTATTATTATGCAAAGTGGGGGAGAGAGTTTATTTCAAAACTATATGAGCATTCGTTGTCCCTTGAAGAGGAATTTGTGATCCTTTCTGAAGCTTAATTCGGGTTTATCGTTATTTTAAATAAGGTGCTGCTTCCATTATCGTTGTCGGCCACCATTGCTAATTGAGTTTTGTTTGTTCTTTCCGATAGAACACAGATGGATTCTATTTTTTGATTTTTAAACCCCGTGTCTATTTTATTAAGCTCAATTATTCTGTCAGGCGCAACTTTCCCGGTATTCATTTTTTCTGAGAAGTCATTAATGATCCATAACAAACTATTCCCAATTGGACCATCCGTGTATGTGCTGGATGTTTGTTCAGTTGAAAGAGTAAGATATAGGCGATCAGTTTTTGTTGAATAACTCAGGCCTGATATACCACTGAATGCAGATGTGTCAGGCAATGGTTTTTCAATTATTATCCTTCGTGCAACTGCGTTATTAAGATTGAAATAAAACGATGAATCAATAAACAATAAATTGTTTTCAGGATAGCCCATGTGTCCGCGGTTAGCGAGTAACAGGCCGGAGGGCAATGCACAGATCCCTTCAATATTTACTTCACGAATACCTAAAGAAGTTAAGTGTTGGTATAAAGTATCCAATCGAAAATTGACAGCCTGTTTTGTTTTAAGATCGATCATCCAGCCGGTATTTCGATAAGGGGACAAAGAGCCGGAGCCAAGAATAAGCAGCCGATAGCCATTAGTAGTATGAAAAGTCGTTATAGATTCGAGGTCGGGCTTTGTTGCTTTGGTCAGGCGGTATTCGTTTGAGTTATACAATTGAATTGAATCAACCGCATTCAGGTCATTATTGAGAATAAGAATACTTTTAGCATCATCACCGATGATGTAAAACGTATTATCAAAATATTCAATGCCCGAAGCAGAAGGATAATTGGCAAGGATCTTTATTTCAATTGGATGCTCATTTGATCTGCAGCACGCAAATACGATCGGGATAAAAAAGATAGAAAGCAATTTCATAAGACCTTAATTATTTCTTACCCGTTCTTCCTTCAGCCAGTTTATATAATCCGCTAATTCTTTTAAAGGAAGCAAACCTTCTTGCTCCGGGTCGACCGGCATTTTATCCACTTCCAGGTATTTTATATCCAATGCTGTTGCCTTTTCTCCTAAACCTGCATCCAGCATTAAAAAAGTACCACTAATAAAATCCTCTTCCTTTTCACTGTCATAATCCGGATAACATACTCTTATACCTAAATCAAGCGGACGCTCCTCCAGTTCCAGTGGCTGAAACCATGTTTTAGCGGGATCAAAATTCAGACCATTATAATCAATGGAAAATTCAAAACCTATTGCAGGCTTAAAAGCAATGATCGTCCAGTCTTTTATTTCCGGTGCTGCAGCAACCAATTCTTCTACCTTGTCAAAATAATTGATATCGCCATTTGCCGTAATGACCAATTCCTGTTCTGCTTTATCAGGATGATGACCGATCTCGTAAAATAATTTTTCTGAAAAACTTTGGAGTTTAGCGAGCAGGTCTTCGAGTAATTGCTTTTTTACATCCTCTTCTACATCATTCAGAAAAAGATATTTAGTATTGTTTTCTTCAAACCATTTCCAGAAGTCAGTTGCTGACATACAAGATGGCATTAATTAGTCAAACTTATTTTCCCAACCTTCATTTTTCAGTTTCTCTACTTTTTCTATCACTTCATTATTCAGTGAATTTTTATAATCACTAACAATTTTTGAGATCTTGTCATCAGCGGAACCGATAATTTCAGCAGCCAATATCCCCGCATTTTTTGCTGCATTTAATGCAACGGTTGCTACGGGTACGCCATTTGGCATTTGCAAAATAGAAAGAACAGAATCCCATCCATCGATACTATTGGAAGATTTGATCGGGACACCGACAACGGGCAACGGTGTAATAGAAGCAACCATGCCCGGCAAATGTGCAGCCCCACCGGCGCCGGCGATAATAACTTTTAATCCTCTTTCTTTTGCTTTTTGTGCATACTCAACCATGCGCAAAGGCGTACGATGTGCTGATACAACTGTTACTTCGTGGGGAATATTAAATTGCTTAAGAATATCCGAAGCGGCCTGCATAACTGTTAAGTCGCTATCGCTGCCCATGATGATGCCTACAAGTGGATTCATTAATTTGTTTATGGTTTTTCGTTTATAGTTTATCGTTAATCTTCACGAAGTTACTTTCGGTTTTTGAATTTGAGACCTTTTACGTCGGTTTTGTTCAAGTATTGGATAAAACTGGCGGCCTTTTTTGTAAGCGTATCCGTGTCTTCATATAGTTTTGCGAATTCTAACTCGTCAATGTATTTATCATCAAAGCATCTGTATAGTTGTGATTTCAACTCACCATATTCCCCTTTCGAGATACTTAATGAATTAAGAAACTCAAGCCGGCTATTTCTTTCAAAGCCTTCTGCAATATTGTCCATAATTGAGCCGGCTGCTGATTTCATTTGTTCAGCAAACCTGTAACCGTGTTTTTGCTTTAATCGCTCCGTCCAAACGGATATCTTATTATATAGTTTCCGGGCTAGCTTCCAGATTTCCAAATCTTCGAAGCGGTTAATAGTTGCCATGAAAGAGAATATTTGAAGCTAAAATAACGATAAACAAAAAACCATAAACGATAAACTAACGTACTAAATCGCCTTTCAAACTTAGTAATTCGATTTCCGAAACCTTTGTATTGTAGCGGGCAGCGATCAATCGATCATAGGCATCACTCAAACTTTGCTGTGCTTGTCGTAACTGGAGCAGGGTTGCTGCGTTTAACCGGTATGTTTCAAGTATGATATCTACATTTTCTTTAGCCAATAAAATATTTTCTTCCTCCAGCGCCAATGCTTTTTTGTTTTGCTCATAATCCCGGTAAGCCCGGTTCACAGAATGATTAACTAAAAACTTTTCATTTTCATAGATCAATTTTTGTGTCTCGACGCTTAATTGAGCTTGTTGAATATTCCGTTTGGTAATTGAGTTATTAAAAATGGGAATACTTGCTGATAAGCCATAGGTGATCCCGCTATTTTGGCTTAACAATGTCGTAAATGGATCTACCACCGTTTGGTTATCAAGACGGTTGAAGTTATAATTGGAATTAAAACTAACCGTCGGAAAACGTTCCGCCTTTCTTTCCTTTAATGTGAGATTAGCAATATCGATATTTTTCCTGGCGACCTGTAATGAAGGATTTAACGCTTCAAAAGCGGATTGAATATCACTTAGAGCAAGATTTGTAATGATCGGTATTGAATCGGTGACATCAAATGGATCACCCGGGGGAATATCCATAAGCCGGTTAAGCTGCCCCTTCAACTGAAAGATCAGTGACTGTTGCTCCAGTTGTCTTGCTTTTTGCGCATTCAAATCAACTTTACTTTGCAAAACATCGGGCTTATTTCCTACACCGATCTCAAGCTTACGTTGTGCAAGATCGACGCGGACCTGGCCAATGCTCATTTGCTCTTCAATAGCTTTGAGTTGTTGCTTCTGTCTTACAATATTGTAATAAGTCGTAACAACAGTTGATACAGTAGTTACGATCTGACTTTTAATATTCAGTTCGCCTAATTTCACAAACTCTTCCACTTTATCTCTTGTAGCAAACATTTTTAAACCGTCAAACAATGTCCAGTTAAGTGCTATACCCGCACTCAAATTGTTTGACTTAGCAGTTCCTTCCCGTTGCGTACCATTAGCGAGATTCCGCTTTTGATATTGATCATTAAAGACGATCCCTGTATTGGCATTCAATCTTGGATAGAATGCAGCTTTCTTAAACGAATTGTCAATTGCTGCTGCAGTCGAATCGTTTTTGGCTAATATGATATCATAATTACTTTTTAAAGCATTGGCAATAGCCTCATCAATGGTCAAAATTCTTTGCGCCTGTATTGAATTGAATGCCAGGATCAGTACAAAACAAAAAACGGATTGTACAACAAACCTGGAACAAAATCTATGTTGAAAAAGATTAAATAAATTCATAAGTGATTTAATCATGTGCTTCTTTAAAATCTGCCAGAGCTATCTCAGTATCGAAACTACTTGCTTTCTTTTTGGATGATAAATAGGAATACACTGCAGGGACCACAAATAAAGTAAGTATCAGGGCAAACAACATTCCACCAACAATAACAATTCCTAATGGTATGCGGCTTTTACCTGCGGAACCAATAGCCAATGCAATAGGTAATGCACCCAAAGTTGTAGCCAATGTTGTCATTAAGATCGGGCGCAATCTTGCTACTGCAGCGTCAATTACAGCGGGCATTTTCTTTTCACCTCTTCTTCTTTTCTGGTTGGCAAATTCAACGATTAAGATACCATTTTTAGTTACTAAACCAATCAACATGATCATCCCAATTTGTGAAAATATATTTATGGTTTGTCCGAATAGCCAGAGGCTTAATACAGCTCCGGCAATTGCAAGCGGTACTGTGATAATTATAATAATAGGATCAACAAAGCTTTCGAACTGCGCAGCGAGAACTAAGAATATTAAAATAATAGCAACGATAAATGCAAAGAGAGTATTGGAAGAACTTTCTTTGAAATCAAGTGAAGCGCCACTCAGTGAAGTATTAAATGATTCGTCCAATACTTTTTTACCAATCCGCTCCATCTCATTTATGCCATCACCTAACGCCATGCCGGGTGCAAGGCCTGCTGAGATAGTAGCGCTTTTAAAACGATTAAAGTGATAGATCGTGGAAGGATTTGCAGTTTCAACCATTTTTACAATATTGTCAAGCTGTATCAATTCACCCCCATTATTCCGAACATATAATGATTTGATGTCGACCGGTTCGTCACGATTATCTCTTTCCACCTGCCCGATCACCTGGTACTGTTTTCCATTCATGATGAAATAACCAAAGCGACGGCCACTTAATGCAAGCTGTAAGGTATTGGTAACATCCAATACAGAAACACCCAATTCATTTGCCTTTAGCCTGTCAATAGTGATCTGTAATTCCGGCTGATTAAATTTCAGGTTCACATCAAAGCCCTGGAATACTTTACTCTTAGAAACTTCTTCCAGGAATTTCGGTACAGCTTCCTTAAGTTTATCAAAATTCAAATTTTGTAAAACGAATTGTACCGGGAACGATCCCCTGCCACCCAATCCAACCGAAATCGTTTGTTCCTGGATGGCAAAAGCCCTTACATTGTTATAGCGCCTAAAGATCCTGTTGGCTTGTTGTGCTATTTGATCCTGCGACCGCTTTCTTGTACTTGCATCCGTTAAACCCATACTGATGAAAGATGAATTAGATGAACCACTATTAAAACTTGGTGCAAATGATAATGAAAAAGACAGTTCAGGTATCGAATCTAACAGTTGGGTATTCACGTCATAGGTAACCTTATCTATAAAATCAAAATCGGCCCCTTCAGGTCCTGTAAGACTTGCCCGAACACGATTCCTGTCTTCCATCGGTGCAACTTCTTTTGGGAGTCCTATCCAAAGTAAAAAACCTGTGGCTATGCATGCAAGTACGATGATCCACGCAAGCCAGCGTGCATTCATAAATCCTTTTAGTGTAGTCCGGTAAAAATTTTCAAGCCATACAAAAAAAGGTTCAGTAACACGGTAAAACCAGGAATGTTTATGTGGATCTTTTTTAGCAAGAAAAATATTTAATACCGGCGTCAATGAAAGCGAAACAAAAGCAGAGATCATAACAGCACCGGCTACTACAATCCCGAATTCACGGAACAACCTTCCGGTAAAGCCTTGTAGGAAAATGATGGGAAGGAATACAACAGCCAGCGTAATAGAAGTGGCGATAACAGCAAAAAAAATCTCTTTTGATCCTTCCAGGGCGGCTTTATGTTTATTCATGCCCTGTTCCATTTTCTTAAAGATGTTTTCCGTTACCACAATCCCATCATCTACCACCAACCCGGTAGCTAATACGACTGCAAGCAGCGTAAGTACATTGATAGAAAAACCCAGCAGGTACATGATAAAAAAACCACCGATCAATGAAACCGGGATATCTATTAATGGCCGGAATGCTAGTGACCACTCACGGAAGAAAAGAAAGATGATCAATACAACCAAAGAAATGGCTATGAGCAGCGTTTCTTTTACTTCACTTACAGCTTTGCGGACAAATCCAGAACGGTCATAACCTACATTAATATTAATATCACCGGGCATGTCCTTCTTGATCTGTTCAAGCCTTTTGTATACTTCGTCTGCTATTTCGATCTGGTTGCTTCCGGGTTGCGCCACAATTCTTACTCCAACAGAAGGAATATTGTTTACTCTCGATGCAAACTCATCATTGTCCCCCGAGAGTATTGCTTTGCCAACATCCCTGAAGCGGATGATGCGTCCTTCAGTTTCCCGAACGATGAGGTCATTAAAATCATTTTCTGTTGTTAGCTTGCCGTAAGTATTTACAATTAACTGTGTAGCATTGCCGCGGATCTTACCGCCTGGTAATTCTATATTTTCCCTGTCAAGCGCAGCTCGGATATCGCCTATCGTTAATTTATAGGCAGCCAGTTTTGCCGGATCGATCCAGAGCCTCATGGAGTATTGTCCTCCAAAAGAACCTGCTGAACTTACGCCTGAAATTGTTTGCAAACGTTCCTGCACTACATTTTCAGCAAAGTCTGATAACTCAAGCAATGTTTTCTTCTGACTTTGTATCACGATAAACATGATAGGATCGGAGTCGGCATCGGATTTATTTACAGTAGGAGGTCCGTCAATATCTCTTGGAAGATTACCTACGGCCTGGCTCACTTTATCTCTAACATCGTTAGCTGCTTTTTCCAGGTCAACATTTAATTCAAACTCTACAGTAATATTGCTACTGCCCTGGGCGCTATTGGAAGTAATGGTTTTTACACCCTGAACACCGTTGATCGCTTTTTCGAGCGGCTCGGTAATTTGTTGTTCAATGATCTCAGCACTAGCACCGACATAGGAAGTACGTACACTAATAACAGCCGGATCAATAGCGGGGTATTCCCTTACACCCAAAAAAGTATAGCCAATAGCGCCAAAGACAATGATAAGAATGGAACATACAATGGCGAATACAGGTCGTTTTAAACTAAGTTCTGATAAATTCATAGCTCTGTGTTGTCCTTTGTGAGACCTTACTTCTCACCAATTATTTTTGAAATTTTTACATCGCTTCCTTGCTTAAGAAACAACAGGCCGGTTGTTATTACAGTATCACCAACATTCAATCCGGTTAAAATTTCTATTTTATCGGAGTCACGTACACCGGTTGTTACTTCCGTTACTGTCGCTTTATTCCCTTTAAAAACAAAAATTTGTTTTTTACGTCCAATCGGAACAACTGCTATTGTTGGGATCATGATGGCTTTATCATTTTTACCCAGTTCAATTTTTACTTTGGCAAATGCCCCGGGTACTAAAACAGGGTCCGCTGATTTTACAAATGATCTTACTGAAAGGCTCCGTGTATTTTCTTCAATAAAAGATTCAGTTGCCGAAACACTTGCGTGGAAAACTTTGTCTGAGCCATCTATTTTAAAGTCTATTAATTGTCCATGTTTAATTTCGGAGCTGTATTTTTCAGGGATAGTAAATTGTAACTTTAATTGTTTCACCTGGCTCACCGTACAAATAACAGTGGAAGGAGTAATAAAAGCACCTGGACTGATATTTTTAAAACCAATTTTCCCGCTGAAAGGTGCACGGATCTCTGTTTTGCGAATGGATTCATTAATAATATTAATATCGGCATTCAGGTTGTGTACCTGTAAAAGACTCAGATCATAATCTTGTTGACTGATTCCTTGAATCTTTAACAACTGGGCTTGCCGGTTTTCCGTTTGCTCAGCAATTTTTAATTGTACCTCCAATTTACGTTTCTGGGCCTGCAAATCTCCATCATATAATTTAGCTAATAATGCCCCTTGTGAAATAAAATTTCCTTCACGAATATTTAGTTGAACCAGTTTACCGGAGATTTCCGGACGAATTTCTGTTGATTCATTTGCAAGTAATGATCCCGGGACTTCAATATTGTCAACCAAAACCTGGGTTTTAGTGACGACTACATCAACACTAACGGGGGGCTGCTTACCAGGGCCGCCAGACATATTGGCCTGAGGGATTTTTTTTTCTTTACATGAAAATAAAAACAAGGCTGCAAATAAAGCGAGCCTGAAATAGTGTCTGTGTGTGTTCACAAAAAGAAATTGATTGTTAGGCGCTAAAGATAAATGATAACACTAAAATTAGATGCAGAAACAATTCAGAACCTTTGCAAACGACTCAGTTTATTTAAATACGGTTGAGAATGCAGATAAATGGTAATCAGGCTTTTGCTTTAAAAGTTTGCCTCACCCTATTGGATTTATGAAGCAGGTCCTGTTTCTCCGCGCTTAAAATAGTTACATGACCCATTTTGCGACCGGGTTTGGTTCGCTTTTTACCATATAAGTGGACAAAAGCATTTTCCATCTTTAATACTTCGCCTAATCCTTCGTACTGTACATTGCCAGTAAAACCTTCGGCACCGATAATATTCACCATAATGGAAGGAAGGATTAGATCCGTATTTCCTAAAGGATAATTCAAAATAACCCGCCAAAGCATATCAAACTGTGATGAATAATGAGCTTCAATGGTGTGATGACCGCTGTTGTGCACACGAGGTGCTGTTTCATTTACCAGCACATTACCGCCTTTGTCAACAAACATTTCAACCGCAAAAACTCCCGGTGATTTAAAATTCCGGGCGGTTGTTAAAGCGATAGCTTCTACTTTGTATAATGTTTGTGTATTTAATTCTGCCGGGCAAAGCTGGTAATCGAGCAGGTTCAGATAGGGATCAAATAACATTTCAACAGGCGGGTATAAAGCTGTTTCGCCCTTTTCATTGATTGCTACGATCATGGCTATCTCCTTTTGGATGGGCACTAACTTTTCCAAAACTGCCGGTTCATTAAATCCTTTTGGAACATCTTCAATTGTTTTAATGATCTCCACACCGCGGCCATCATATCCGCCTTCACCCAATTTATGTACAGCCGGTAAAAATTTTTCCTGTCTTAATATTTCGGCCTGGTCATGTGTAACGATAAACTCAGCAGTAGGTATCTGGTGCTGATGATAATATTGTTTCTGAAGAATTTTGTTCTTAATAATTTTTAAAACAGATGGTCGTGGATAAACCTTTACACCTTCTGCTTCGAGTTTTTCAAGAGCTTCTGCATTTACATTTTCAATTTCAATAGTGATAGCATCGAGTCCTTTTCCAAAATTGTAAACCGCATCAAAGTCTTTTATATCTCCTTTTCTAAAATGATGACAAAGATGAGCGGCCGGGCATTCACTATCATTTTCCATCAGGAAGGTATCAACAGGATAATTGGCTGCAGCCTGTAATAACATTCGTCCTAATTGTCCGCCACCTAATATGCCAACTCTGAGCGTAGTCGAAGAATTCATAGGCGACAAAGATAGGTTTCAAAAATTGAAACATTGGACTGCTTACTTAATATCAATCACGATATTTTTATTATTTCAAGTAGCTTTATACAAAGGCTGCTGATTAATGCATGAGTAGAAAAACACTATATAGTGAAGAGGAATTGCTTGCCCGCATGACAAAGAATGATATGCAGGCTTTTGATGAGCTTTACTGGAAATATCAGAAAGCTGTTTACCACAATGTTTTCAAACTCACCCGTGATCTTTTGATAGCTGAGGATATTGTCCAGGAGGTTTTCATTTCATTATGGGAAAAAAGACATTCCATTGAGACAGATCGGTCAGTTGGAGGATGGTTGTTTGTTTCAAGCTATAACCGTGCTATAAATGCCTTAAAAAAGAAACTAAGAGAGTCATTGGCGATAAAAGAAATGCAATCACATGAAACCTTTAGGGAAACGGAACCCGATTTATCCGGGATACAATTAACTATCCTTGAAAAAGCTATTGCAGAACTGTCACCTCAAAGAAGAAAAGTTTTTGAGCTTTGTAAACTACAGGGCCGTAGCTATGAGGAAGCAGCAAAAGAACTTAATATTTCCAGGCATACTGTAAAGGAATATTTATCAGGCGCTATGCAATCCATTAAAGAGTTTGCCGCAAAACATCCTGAAGCCGGAACAGCCATCCTTGCATTTTTTGCCTTGCAATCTTTTTAAATTTTATTTTTCGAAAAAGATCCGGATTCTATCCCCCCGATTTAATAATGTGATTGTATTTATTTAATAAAACCATAACCGTGCAGGATATAAAACAACGATTGCAGCATATTCTTGAAACAACTGATTGGTCAGCTAATGACCGTCAATGGCTTTTTGAATACCTGGAACAAAACGACAGCTCTGTATTGAGACAGGTCATGCAACAGGAGTTTGCCGCTAAGACAAGCAATGGCTATGAATTAGATGATGAATCTGCAAAACATTTATTAGCATTAATTCACGAAAAGATCAAACCCGCCGGCAGAGTTACTGCTATGAATTTGTGGAAACGGGTGACCGCAGCAGCTGCGGTCATCATAATTATTGCAGGTGCATTCTTTTTGTTTAATCAATTACCTAAAAAGGATCAACAGTTAACAGGCGATCAGCAGCCTGCAGCAGATATTACTCCCGGTGGTAACAAAGCAGTTCTGACATTGTCAGATAATACAGTTGTTATTCTTGATAATGCACAAAATGGAACCCTTAGCCAACAAGGAAATACAAAAGTTTTAAAAGTTGACGATGGACAGCTTGTCTACAATATATCAGGTGAAACAAAAGAGCTTTTATATAATACAATATCAACTCCCCGTGGCGGACAATATCAAATGACTTTGTCCGATGGTTCGAAAGTTTGGCTGAATGCTGCGTCATCTATCAAGTTTCCGGTTGCTTTTTCAGGGAATGAAAGAAAAGTTGAAATAACTGGTGAGGCTTATTTTGAAGTGGCACCCCTATCCCTTAAAGGGGGACAAGGAAAAGCTCCTTTTATTGTTAATGTAGCTGGTAAACAAGAAGTGGAAGTACTGGGAACGCATTTCAATATTAATTCTTATCCTGATGAAGCATCAATCAATACAACATTGCTGGAAGGAAAAGTGAAAGTAACACCAGTGCTGAACTCACAACTAACTCCCGATAGCTATCGGGATGACAACTCACAACTTCTTTTTCCAGGCCAGCAGTCACAATTAAATACGAACGGACAGATCAGTTTAAATAAAAACCCAAATGTTGAGCAGGTAATGGCATGGAAGAATGGGATTTTCAATTTTGATAATGCCGATCTGAATATGGTGTTGCGGCAGCTTTCACGCTGGTATGATGTAGATATAGTATTTGAAGGACCTGTGCCTCAAAGAATTTTTGAGGGAGAAATGCAGCGGGACCTAAAACTGTCACAGGTATTGAGAATATTGGAAAAGAACAACGTGCATTTCAGAATTGAAGGAAAGAAATTGATTGTTCTTAAATAAAGAGGTCTTACTGGTGTACCAAAAAAAGCCAGAAATGCTACGAACATTCCTGGCCGGAGTTTGGGTCACCCAAATAAATAATCCCGATAGTTATCGGGAGACGAATTACTCATTTTTAAACCCAAACACTGCAAAACTATGCAATTAATTAGTTTTAGTAAGCAATTGCTTACCCGTCAAATATTGCTGGCTATGAGATTGACAATTATTTTGGTGACGGCGGCTCTTCTGCAGGTCTCTGCTTCGGGACTTTCACAAAATGTGAACTTCTCCGGAAAAGAGGTTTCACTGAAGAAAGTATTTACAGTTATTAAAAATCAAACAGGCACCGTTTTCTTTTACGATGTTGCCTTGTTACGTGAAGCTAAACGGGTAACAGTGGATTTAAAAGATGTTCCGCTTGAAGTTGCCTTAAATGAAATTTTTAAAGATCAGCCGCTAACATGGCTAATGGAAAATAAGACCATTACCATTATTAAAAAACCTGCACAAATTATTGAGAGGTATGCTGAAGAAATCTTAAAACCGATCCCACTTATTGATATAAAAGGACGCGTAGCAAATGAAAAAGGGGAACCGCTTGAAGGTGTAACTGTTACTGTAAAAGGAACAAAAAAAGCAACTGTTACAAACTCCGATGGAAGCTTTTCAATTGATGCAGCTGCAAATGATATTTTAGAGATTACATATGTTGGATATGGAGTAAAGCAAATAAAATTAAATGCTGAAACTACTAATATTTCAGTACAGCTTGTTCTTGAAAATAAATACCTGACTGAAGTAATTATGACAGGTTACTCCTCAAAAAAAGCGGCTGAGATCTCAGGTTCAGTTCAAAAAGTATCTGGTGACGAAATGAGACAGGGCGTTTCCACTACAAACGCGTTGGCAATGCTGAAAGGGAAAACAACCGGTTTGTATATTAATGAAACTGGTGGAGGTAGCGTTTCTAACAGGGGGCAGGTAGTAATGCGTGGCCAGGCCAGTTTTGGTGATGCAGGCAATCCTAATTATGGGCCATTGATTGTTGTGGATGGAGTGATAACTACTGCCATTAATCTCCAGGATATTGTTAACCCAAACGATATAGAAAATATTACTATACTAAAGGATGCTGCTTCAACTGCTATTTATGGATCAAGAGCTGCACAAGGTGTAATATTAGTAACAACCAGGCGGGGCGTAAAAGGGCAAGTAAAAATAGACCTGAATTTAAAATATGGACAAACGAAAGATAACCGTCTTGTTCGTTTTATGACTACTGCTGAAACAGCAGCGCATATTGATAGGTCTATGGAAGCAATGTATAATGGCACAGCATCTATCCGTGCTCAGTTTCTAACCCTCCAGGATTTTAAAAATACAACAAGGCCATTTAAAGATGCCGATCTTAATAATTATACAAATTGGGATAAAGTTTTATATACCGATGGCCATGAAAAAGATATAAACCTTGCTTTGAGTGGCGGCAGCGATAAAACAAGATTTTATGGAGCAGTGGATTGGTATAGAGAAGATGGTACGCTAATCGATGACAAACTGGACAGAAAATCAATTCGCCTGAATATTGATCAGCAGATAAACGATAAATTTTCCGTAAGTGTAAATGCCAATGCAATCATCGACAAGTACACCTCTTCCACGAGCGAGAATCAATACTACCTTTTTCAGCCATGGGTATCTACAAAATATGCAAACGGGCAATTAGCAGATTCAATTCCGAATTACATTTTCCGCGCTACAGCTGCACCAACTACACAATGGTATGATAATCCTGTTTATTCGCATAGCTATAATACGAGCATCAGGAAAATTCAAAGTTATTTAGGAACAGTTTCTTTAAAATATAAAATACTGCCCTGGTTATCTGCCCAGAGCACCAATACATTTCAATTTTTAAATAATAATAATAACTCTTACAGAGATCCGCGTACTTATCGTGGCCGCTGGGATGGACCTGCCAGCGGAAGAATATTTATCAACGGTTCATTGATTGTACAGGATAGCCGCACTGAGTATACACTTACTTCGAACCAATTCAATTTCAATAAAAATTTCGGGCAACATCATGTTACAGCATTAATAGGACAGGAATATGGAAGGATACATACAGAGAGTATCAATACACTTGCTTATAATACTGCATACCCGGGCGAAAGAAACCTTGGGGCATTTAAAAGTTATGGCGACTGGATTACTGCGCGAAGCGGTATTTCTGCTATTCCTTCAAGTCCTGCATCTGTAGATAAAGCATCCTTTTCACTATTCAGTGAAGCAAATTATAGCTATATGCAAAAATATTTTGCGTCTGCATCGTTCAGAAGAGATGCTTCTACCAATTTTGGAAAGTTGAACAGATATGGAAACTTCTATTCATTAAGCGGAGCCTGGCTCATGAGTAAAGAAAGTTTTATGCAGTACCTGCAACCTGTAACAAATTTAAAACTGCGTGCCTCTTATGGAACATCCGGACGGGAAGCGGGAGCAGATTACCTGAACTTCACGACCTATACAGATAATGTCAGGTACGATAATCAAAATACTTTCGGCGCCACTATTCAAAGACTGGGTAATGATCAGATTACATGGGAAACAACTTATACGTTTGACGCAGGTCTTGACTTTTCAATTTGGAAAAGAATTGATATCACATTTGACTGGTATAACCGTCTGAGTAAAAATCTTATTCAAACAGTGCCATTACCAAGCTATATTGGTTTTGCTTCTCAAACACGTAATGTAGGAGAAGTTACGAACAGGGGAGTGGAAATTGCCATTACTTCACAAAATATAAAAAGTAAAAATTTTGAGTGGGTTACCAATTTTAATATCAGCTTTAATAAAAACAGGCTAAGTAAAATTTATGGTGATTCACTGATTGATCCATGGAGTGCCAGTTTTTATCGTTATAAAGGGGAAGATCTTACTGTATTAAAGGCTGTAATTTTTGCCGGTGTGAATCCTGACAATGGCAGGCCACAATTTGAAAGAGTAATGCCTGATGGAAAAATTGTTATTGTAGATAGTTTACCAACCGTATTAGCTGATGGTATTAGGAGTTTTAGAAAAGTAGGAACCGCCACACCAAAGTTTTTTGGAGGCTTTACAAATACGTTCCGGTATAAAGGAATAAGTCTTAGTCTTCTCTTCAATTTTGTGTATGGTAATACTATCATGAATCAGTCGGTTAATAATTTTTATGACCCAACTTCATGGCAAAGTGGTTTTGCGCTTGTAAATCCGGATAAAGCTATCCGGGCATGGCAGGGTCCTGGTGACCAGAATGCAAACTATCCTGATTTTTATGATCTGAATTTTTCAAAAAGAGGCGGCACTAATTTCAGGTCATCACTCATTTACCAGGATGCGAGTTATATCCGGTTAAGGAATATCCATCTCGCCTATGATCTTCCAGCGAATATACTGTCCAAAGCAAAAATAAGATCTGCGAATGTTTATATAAGTATGGACAATGTGTTTGTAATAAAATCAAAAGAGTTGTTTGCAGCAGATCCGGAAGGAGCAAAACTGGGTGTTACAAACGGTGCATTTACTGGAACTGGTTTTGCCAGTGCCATGCCTCAAAGATTTGTGGCAGGAATTAATTTGAGTTTTTAATTCATTTTAAAAGGAAAAATTATGAAACAACATAATATATCATTCACAGTATTGATCATAGTAATTATTGGATTTTCACTCTCATCCTGCGATAAAAAACTGGATGAGTTGGCGCCACACAATGTAAACTTTGAAGAAAGACAGTTTTCATCACCCCAGGGATTTATGAATGCAACGGTCGGTAATTACCAGGTTATGTCAGGAGGAATTGAAAGCAGCAGTGCAACCAATATGGATTATATCTGGTTAAACCTTTCTGAGTTCAGGGGAAATAATATCAAACTGGTTGACGTGGCAAGCACAAATGCATTGGGTAATGCAAAAGAAACGGACGCATTTTCATTTTCCAATTCTTCATCAAAAGACCTGGGATATTCTCATTGGTACTGGAGGGCGGCTTATAAAGCTTTATTGGGTATTAATATGGTGCTGAAAAATGTGAAAGCTGGTGAAACAAATGCGGATATCCTGAATGCAAAAGGAGAGAACCTTTTTTTAAGAGCAGTATTATTTTTTGATTTGGTTCGTTTATATGGGAAACCTTATTACCAGTCACCCGAAACAAATCCTGGTATCCCGTTGATACTGCAGCCTATAGTGGATATTAATGACAGGCCATCAAGGGCAACTGTTAAGCAAACATTTGATCAGATTGTTAAAGATCTTACAGAAGCAATACAATTGATGAAAAAAAGGTCAACAAATAGCTATGCGAACAAATACGCGGCCTATGCTTTATTATCAAGAGTGTATTTGTATATGGGGGGAACTTTCGCCCAGGCAAATGCAGCCTTTAACCAGAAGGCAAAAGAGTATGCTGACTCTGTTATTTTAAATGGAGGCTATACGATGTTGCAGGGCACTGCATACAGTAATTATTACCTGAACAGTAACCAAACTAATACTGAAACCATATGGGCTATTAATCATACAATCGGGTCGTCTGTTACTTCAATGACTTTTCAATATCCTACTCTTCCTAATTATACAGGAAGTTGGGCAAGGCCTTCGCAGGATTTTCTGAACCTGCTTGAAACAAATGATCTCCGGAAAAATTATTATAAAAAGAAAATTTATCCCGGTAACACAACTGATACATTACAATGTGAAAAATATGGTATTGGCTATACTGCTATTTATTGCAACTCGCCTACTCATTACCTGCGGCTTGCAGAGATGTACCTGAACCGTGCAGAAGCAAAAGTAAAAACAGGTGATAATAGCGGCGCCCTGGCAGACCTGAATATTATAAGGGCAAGAGCTGGATTAACAGATGCAGCAGGCTTAAGCGGTCAGTCTTTATTTGATGAGATATTGAAGCAGCGAAGAATTGAATTGGCTTTTGAAGGACACAATAGTTTTGATTATTTCCGAAATGGGTTGCCAATGGTTCGGAATTACAGCTCTTTTGGTTTTAATCCCATAACGGTTAATGCAACTGATGCAAAAGTGGTGTTGCGCATTTCGCAGGATGAAATCACTTTTAATCCAAACCTCGTACAAAACGATCAGTAAATAATTTTTAAAAATTAAAACAGAAACTGATTATGAAAAAAATATTTATAGCAGGATTGCTGGTATCTGGTTTGTTGAATACAGCAATTGCACAAAAGCAAAGCAACCAGTTTCAATTAAAAGGCAAACTGGCAGGGCAATCAAGCGGCTTATTATACCTGTATTATTCTGACGCAGAAAATAAAAGGATAAAGGATAGTTGTGAAATTGTGAACGGCAGTTTTTCTTTTAAAGGAAATATCAATGAGCCAACGATGGCTTACCTGCAGTTAAAAGAAGAAAAAAGAAATGAACTAAATGGTGTAAATGTTTTTATTGAACCTGCACCGATGACAATAGATTTACAACTCAATAAATTTAAGGAAGCGAAACTTGCCGGGTCAAAAACACAGAATGAAAATAAAGCCCTGGAAAAATTAAAAGAACCTATTCGCAAACAAATGCAGCCGGTATTGGACGAGTATAGTAATGCGAATAATATTTATATCGCTGCAGTAAAACGAAAAGCACCAGAGGATAGTCTTGACTTTTTAAAAGAAAAAGCCGCAGCTGTCAGGGAAAAATTTACTCCTTATAATAAAAGAACAGATAAGCTGGATTATGATTTTTTTATAAAACATCCTAATTCTTATGTAACAGCTTATATGATGCGGTTCCATGTGAGCGAATGGACCCTGGATACTTTGCAAATGATTTATGACAACATGAATGAAACAGTAAAGCAAAGCAGCTATGCTAAAGATCTTGCAAAAGAAATCCAGGATCTCCGCGGTGGTTCCCCGGGCAGTATGGCAAAAGATTTTTCTGCTACGGATATTAACGGAAATAAATTAACCCTTGCGGATTTTAAAGGAAAATATGTGCTGCTTGATTTTTGGGCAAGCTGGTGTGTGCCCTGTCGTAAAGGCAATCCGCATTTAAAAGAACTCTATGCTAAGTATAAGGACAAGGGTATTGAGTTTATTGGCGTTTCAGATGATGACCGTGACCCTAATGCATGGCGCAAAGCTGTGGAGAAAGATGGATTGCCCTGGCTCCATGTCTTGCGTGGACTTGATATGCAAAAAAGATTGAATGGATTGCCAAATGAAACCGAGATAAGCGACCGATTTGGTATTCACACACTGCCAACCAAAATTTTAATTGATCGGGCAGGGATGATTATTGGCAGATTTGGTGAAGAGGAGCAGGAGTTGAATGAAATGTTACAGAAAATATTTGATAAATAAAACCTGTTTCCCTTTATCTATGCTTTAATTTTTTAATTGGTATATAATAACATGAAACTACAATTCATTACTATTTTATTTTTTATAAGCCTCACTGGCCTTGCGCAGGAAAAAATATCATTCACTCTTTCAGGAACAATTACCGGTAAAGATGATGGTTATATATAC
>Ga0105249_10001317_pt1 | contig 21729 bp, 18 predicted proteins | sample KBSS44metaG_FD_81522 | JGI IMG/M metagenome (GOLD analysis project Ga0105249, IMG submission 81522) | Switchgrass rhizosphere microbial communities from Kellogg Biological Station, Michigan, USA - KBS S4-4 metaG | ecosystem: Host-associated > Plants > Roots > Rhizosphere > Soil | place...
ATGTTCTCGCCCCAGACGATGTTCTCGCCCCAGACGATGTTCTCGCCCCAGACGATGTTCTCGCCCCAGACGATGTTCTCGCCCCAGACGATGTTTTCGCCCCAGACGATGTTTTCGCCCCAGACGATGTTCTCGCCCCAGACGATGTTCGAGCCGCTGATCGCGAGCCCCGGTGTGAGATCGCCGACCTTCGCACTTCCAGCAACCAACGCCCTCGACCACGAGTCGATTTCGACGCCGAATGTGCTGGCCAGCGTAAGCGGTGCAACGCCCCACGGACTCGTTCTCGTGTCGAGCGCGCGCGTCAGGGCAATCGCGCCGTCGGCGTTGATCTCGCCAGCTCCCTGGGACATCGTGTCGGCGTTCGCCAGAGGCGTCGCCGAGTACTGAAGAATCGCTTTGACCGCGTACGGATTCAGCGGCGCCATGTGTGTTCCGTCTGGCTGAAGCGCCGCGCGATTGGCTTCGATGACGAGCGCCACGACGCCACTCACGACGCCGGCGGCCATGCTCGATCCGCTCAAACGGATGTACTTGCCTCCGACTAACGGTGGCGTCACCTGCCAGCTGGGGTAATCGATGTACAACGATGCCTTGTTGTCGATGTCCGCCACGATTCGATGCCCCGGTGCAACCACGTCGGGCTTCGCGTAGCCGTCAATCCACGATGGACCGCGGGAGCTATAGGGCGCGACGAAGTCGTCTGACCGGTTCAGCGTTGCCGAGGTGTTGGCCGCACCAACCGTGATAGCGGACGGGGCATTGCCGGGAGACGTGATGCCGCCATACCCGACCTGTCCCGTGGTTGCGTTGGTGCCGTGGTTGCCAGCGGAAACGACAACGACGATTCCACTGCGGACGGCGGCTTCCACCGCACGGACGAGCGGGTCGGTCGCCGCCGATTCGTAAATCGGATGTCCGAGGGACAGGTTGATGACATCGATGCCAAGGGCCGCCTTGTTCGCTGTGGCGAACTGCAGCGCGGCGATCACCGTGCTCGTTGCGCCGGCGCCGTTCTTGTCGAGCACCTTGAGGCCGATCAAACGGGCTTTTGGCGCGATGCCCTGATAGAGGTAGAAGTTCTGCTGGCCGCTGCTCGCGATTGTCGCCGCGATGTGCGTTCCATGACCGTAATCGTCGTACGACTGGACCGCCTTGCCGCCTTGTGTGAAGTCGTAAAACGCAGCGACCTGCTTGGCGATGTCGGGGATGCCTCCGTTAATCCCAGAGTCGATGATGGCGATACCGACGCCGTTCCCGGTTACACCCTTCGACACGCTGCCGAGATCGGCACGTACGAGGTCGAGGGTCATCAGCGCGTCGGGCCCCGGCGCTGTCAGGGCGTGCCCGTGCACTTGGACATCGAGCGACACATGGGCGACTGCGGGATCGGCGACCAGAGCGGCAAGTTCCGCCCTATTCACCCTCGCGCCGACGGCTCGGATATTCCTGAACTCGCCGGAGATCTTGCGTCCCAGCGCGGCAAGCCGCCCTCGGACTGCCGATTCGCCGCCAGGAACGATTTGGATGATCACCGCCAGGCGATCTTTGGCATTGCCGGCCGCTTGCTCGAGGGCGTTATCGAGCTTGTGATTTCCGTTAGAGGGCGACGTCTGTGCGGCCACAATCGACGGCATCAACACCGTCGCCGCGATGACCGCGACAGACCATTTACGTAGCCAGAGGAGACTCATGACGGCGAGCGGTTGAGCAACATCGGATCCAGGAGCTCTGCTGTGCGGGTTGGCCACGTAAGTTGTTTGAATTCAGCTGCTTGTCTGATCGCGAGAGGCGCTGTGCTCGATCCGCACATGCCCCGTGTCGGAACACGCACAGACGCTCTCGTTGTTGGGCTTATCGGCGCAAGTTGGCCGTAAAACATTCCCCCCGCGTCGCTTAAATGCGGACGTGCCGGAATGAAACACCGGTGATTGAAGACGGCACACAAATCGGCGTCAGTTCACGACTTCAGCCGACAGCGCACGACACGACGCGCTCTTGTTGGCGTGTGGTGGGAGGCCTCATGTCCGTGGCTGGTGGATGAGGGACCTCGCAGGGAACGTGTAGCAGGTACACGTATGTGTGTACGGAGTGCCCCGGACAGAGTCATAATCGCGCGCACACCATGCGCACGCACGTGCTCTCGCGAAGAGATCTGCTCAAGACCGGCGCGCTGGTCGTCGGCTTCAACCTCTTCGAGCCGCTGACGCGCGTTCTGGCCCAAGGCCTCCAGGGCGGGACGCCGCTCTCCAACGCCGGCGGCCTTCCCGCAGACCAACTCGACTCGTGGCTCGCGATTACACCGGATGGCACCGTGAGCGTGTTTACGAGCAAAGTCGATCTCGGGACCGGCACTGGGACTGCGCTCGGGCAGATCGTGGCCGAGGAGCTCGACGTGCCGATTGCCCGAATCAGGATGGAAATCGGCGACACGACGAAGAGCGTCGATCAGGGGCGGACGTCCGCGAGCCGGACGCTCGAGCGCGCGGGGCCGCAGCTGCGTCAGGCTGCGGCGGCAGCACGTCAGGAGCTGCTGAAACGTGCATCTATCCAGCTCGGTGCGCCGGCGGGTCAGCTTACCGTGGCCGAGGGAGTCGTGAGCGTCGCCGGCAATCCGCCGAGGAGCGTTTCCTATGCCGCGTTGGTCGGAGGCGCACGGTTCAATACGAAGATCGACGCGTCCGGCGAGCAATGGGATTTGAAGCTGGCGTCCGACGTCAAGCCGAAGGACCCGAAGGACTACAAAGTCGTCGGGACGTCGGTTGCGCGCTTCGACCTGCCGCCAAAAGTCACCGCCACATTTCTGTATGCGCACGAGGTGCGCGTGCCCGGCATGTTGCATGGCCGCGTGGTGCGGCCGCCGGTCGTCAACTCGCGGCCACTCTCGGTCGACGAGCGGTCGATCGCAAATATTCCGGGCGTTGTTCGGATCGTGCAGAAAGGAAACTTTCTCGGTGTGGTGGCCGAGACTGAATGGGCTGCGATTCGAGCGGCGCGCGCGCTCAAGGTCGCCTGGTCTGCACCGCCCGCGCAGCTGCCAGCCGGTCCCGATCGCATTTACGACTATCTCCAGAACACCAAGCCGGTGGCCGAACGCGTCGCAACCAACAGCGGCAACGCGGGCGCTGCGTTTGCGCAGGCGTCGAAAACGTTCGACGCGACGTACCGATGGCCGTTCCAGATGCACGGCATGATCGGCCCCTCGTGTGCCGTTGCCGACGTGCAGGGGAACAAGGCGACCATCTGGTCCGGAGCGCAGGCGCCGTTCATTACGCGCAATGGCATCGCCCGTCTGCTCGGGATCGCCGAACACGACGTGCACTTCATTTACTGCGAAGGTTCCGGTTGTTACGGTCGCCTCGAGCCTGACGATGCTCCGGAAGATGCCGCGCTGATGTCGCAGGCGATTGGCCGGCCGGTTCGCGTGCAGTGGATGCGCGAGGACGAGCATGGCTGGGAGCCCAAAGGCCCGCCGCAGCTGATCAGGATCCGTTCAGGTGTCGATGCCCAGGGAAACGTGACGACGTGGGACTACGTCGAGCACACCGTGCCGTGGACGGATGCGCGCCTGACGCCGATGCTGGCGTCGCGGCAGACAGGTATCAAGCCTGACGAAAATGGGATCGCGCTCGGGGGCGGCGACGCCTCGCCGTATGTCTTCCCGAACCGAAAAGTCACCGCTGCCACGATGCCGTGGATCATGAGTCCGAATCCGCTGCGGACAGCCAACCTCCGCGCGCCCTACTCACAGGCGCGGTGCCTGGCGGCCGAGTCGCAGATGGACGATATGGCGGCAGCCGCAGGCATCGACCCTGTGGAATTCCGACTGCGCCACCTCACCGGCGCGAACAACGAGCGCGTGGCGGCGGTGCTGCGTGCCGTTGCGAAACACGCTGCCTGGCAACCGCGATCTTCCCGCGGCAGCGGCGCTGACCTTCCACGGTCCGCGACCGCACAGCGTCCGTCCGCCGCCGCACGTTCGACGTCCGCGATTGCCAAAGGACGCGGCGTCGCCATTTCCGGGTTAGCGGGCACCGTGGTTGCGCAGATCGCGGACGTTGAAGTGAATCGTTCCACCGGCAAGGTGACGGTGAAGAAGGTCACCGTCGCGCACGACTGCGGCATTATCGTCAACCCTGACGGCGTGCGGAATCAGATCGAGGGCAACGTCATTCAGGGATGCAGCCGGGCGCTGATGGAGGAAGTCAACTTCGATGCCGCCGGCGTCAAGAATCTGAACTGGAACACTTACCCAATCATCAGGTTCAGCGACGTGCCGGAGGTGGATATCGTCCTTGTCAACCACCCCGAGCTGCCTCCGATGGGCGCCGGCGAAGCATCAACGACCGCCGTCGCGGCCGCGATCGCCAACGCGATCTTCGATGCCATCGGTGTCCGGCTGCGGCAGGTTCCGTTCACCCCTGAACGAGTTCGCGCCGAGTTGAACACGGCGACGAAGAAGGCTTAGCTTTTCCACTTCTCGCCTTGAGGTGTAGACTGCGCCGCACAGGGAGGACCCCCAACATGCAGCGGCGCGAGTTTCTCGCCGGTCTGGCCGCGATCGGCGCATCGGCGCTCGTCCCAGACATCCTCGACGGCGCGCAAACGCGTCCGGCAGCGCCTGCATTCCGGATTGACGTCCACAACCATGGCAACTCGCCGGGCTTCATCGCGGCCATCAAGGCGCATAACACCGGTCAGACCGCGCTCATGAACTGGACGCCGGCGAAAGCGCTCGAGGACATGGATCGCGACGGTGTGGCGACGGTGATCATGTCGACGAGCGAACCGGGCGTGCATTTCGGCGACGCCGCCGCCGCGCGCGCGCTCGCACGCGAATGCAACGAGTACTTCGCGCGTCTTGTGTCCGATCGTCCGACGCGTTTTGGCATGTTTGCGACGCTGCCGCTGCCTGATGTCGATGGCGCGCTCCGCGAAATCGAATACGCCTTTGACACGCTCAAGGCCGACGGCGTTTGCTTCATGAGCAGCTACGAAGGGAAGTACCTGGGCGATCCGGCATTCGCCCGCGTGATGGATGAATTGAACCGGCGGAAGGCGGTCTGCTACACCCACCCGTTCCGCGGCGGCATGATCAACATGCTCCCCGAAGGGCGTGCGCTCGGCGTCACGCTCTCCACGGAGACGACGCTCACCATCCAGAGCATCTTGTACACGAACACGGCAACGCGCTGCCCCGACATCCGTTTCATCTGGTCGCATGGCGGCGGAACGGCGCCCTACATCACGAGCCGCCTTGGCGCGGCGGTCGGGCCGGACGGAAAACCGAACGCGAATCTGGCCGCGCTGCAGAAGTTTTATTACGACACCGCGCAGGCGTTTAATCCGTACACGCTCGCGACGTTCACCCGGGTCGTGCCGATGTCCCACATCCTGTTCGGCACCGACTATCCCTTTGCCCAGGCAGCAACCGTGGCGAAGGGGCTCGCCGACTTCGGCTTCAAGCCGGCGGACCTGCGCGCAATCGAGCGTGACAACGCGCTCGAATTGTTACCCCGATTGAAGAGGAATTAATTCATCGACGGAGGGGTTATGTTGCGACCGGTTTCCCTCGGGACCCTTGTTATCGCATTGATCTCCTTGGCCGCGCCCGCAGCGGCACAGACGACCAACGGCGTCATTTCAGGCATCGTCAACGACGCGCAGGGGGGCGTGCTCCCCGGCGTCACCGTCACAGGGCGCAACATCGAGACCGGGATCACGCGCGCGGTGGTGACCGAGTCGGATGGGCGGTACCGACTTGCGGCGTTGCCGCCAGGACGCTATGAAATCCGAGCGGAGTTGCAGGGTTTCGGAACGGCGACCGTTCCGGAAATGACGCTGCTGACGGGCACGGAGCTGGCGCGGAACATCACGATGCAGGTGCAGGGACTCAACGAGTCGGTGACCGTCACTGGAGAAGCACCGATCGTCGAGGTGACCAAGAGTGAGGTGTCCGGCGTTATCACTCAGGATCAGATGCAGAACCTGCCGCTGGCCACACGCCAGCCGATGGACCTCGCGCTGCTGATGCCGGGCACCAGCCAGGATGCGGTGCGCGCACGGAAAGCGAACTCCAATATCGGCGCCGGCGCGTTCACCAATGGCTCCGCGCTGCTTGTGGACGGCGTGTGGAACAAGGAAGGCAACACAGGCGAACCGCGTCAGGATTTCCCGCAGTCAGCCATTCAGGAATTCAAGGTGTATCTCAGCCAGTCCCCTGCCGAATACGGGTGGACCGCCGGCGGCGCCGTGTCGATGGCCACCAAGAGCGGCACGAACGGTTTTCACGGCGAGGCGTTTGAGTTCTATCGCGACAAAGCGCTGAACACGATCGATCCATTCGCCAAAGCAGCGGGACAGGCGAAGCCCGCCTTCAGCCGGCATCAGTTCGGCGGCGCCATCGGCGGTCCGATCATCAAGGACAAGCTTCACTTCTTCCAGGCGGCCGAGCGTCTCAAGAACAACCTGTACGACAACGTCGTTGTCAGGCTGCCGCAGTTCTATGGAAGCCTGAACGGTGTGTTTGCGAGCCCTGAATACAACAACATGTCGTTCACGCGCGGCGACTGGCAGATCAACCAGAAGCAGAACCTGTTTGTCCGCTACGCGTGGCAGGTATCCGACTTCACATGCGAAGGCTGCGCCGCGTCTTCGTCGACGCCGTGGTTTTCGCCTGGCGGCGGCATCAAGCAGCCGCGCTATTCATGGGCCGGTGCTCACACATGGGTGCTCTCGCCTCGTATCCTGAACGAAGTGCGCGGCCAGTGGACCACGTATCTTTTCCGCGCGCACATCCCCGGCGTCGAGCCGCAGGACAAGCTGTACGACGAATCCCCTGCCCGCATCGCCGGAACGACGCAGATTTATACGTTCCCGAGCCTCGCGTCGTGGGGCGCCAACATCAATCAGTACGGTGACCTGCTGTCGCGTCAGTTGCGCGATGACTTGTCGATTACCACGGGCCAGCACACCTGGAAAGTGGGCGCCGGATTCCAGAGTCTGCCAATCCGCCAGTCCATCCGTAAGGCACAGGGGACGTGGGTGTTCAACCAGGATCAACCATTCAACCCGTCGAATCTGGCGTCGTTCGTGCCCATTCCGGGTTCCGTGACGCAGTTCACGTCGGCGCTGCTGAACGTTGCGCTCTATGCGCCGAACGTGCTGTATGACACCTACGTCGAGGATGAATGGAAACCAGCGGCAGGTGTGACGCTGAACCTCGGTCTGCGCTACGAGTATCAGGGGAAGGTGTTCAACCAGGGGCGTGACCTGAACGACAAGGACATCTTCCCAACGACGGGAACGCCGACGAGCCTCGCGCCGCTGGTCGACTTCTCGGACCGCGGCGACAAGAACAACCTGGGCCCGCGCGCCGGCCTCGCGTGGGATCTGCAGAACGACGGCAAGACCGTCGTCCGCGCGGGGTACGGGCTGTACTACAACCCCATGAACACCCAGTCGGAGCTGTCTGAGATCCAGAACTTCCGACAGCTGAATGCCGTCATCGCCAATCCCACCTATCCCGATCCGTACGGCGGCCGCGATCCGATCTCATTTGTGTCGACCGGCGTGCAGAACATCGCCGTCGAGGCGAACGATCTGGAGAACCTGCAGTCCGCCGCGTACACGGGCGGCGTGTCGCGACAACTCGGTTCCGCGCTGGCCATCCACGTCGACGGTGTCTACAACAAGATGACGAAGGTGCCGATGGCGATTGACATCAATCCACGCAGCGGTGGCACCACAGGGGCCCGTCCATTGGCGCAATTTGGCCGCGTGCTGCAGACGCAGTCGATCGGGTGGGCAGACTACAAGGCGCTGCTGGTGCGGCTCGAGAAGCGCTTCGATCGGAATTACATGTACACGGTGTCGTACACGCTGGCGTCCACCAGTGGCAACGTCAGCAGCTCGAGCTTCCTGTCGACGGTCACGGATTCCGCGCACATCGACTTCGACGAGGGGCCGAATAACAGCGATCGCCGTCATGCGCTCGTGGCGAGTGGCTCGGTGCTGCTGCCCTTCGAAATCAACTTCGGTGCGGTCTTCACCGCGCGCTCGACGATGCCCTTCAGCGCGATCGCGGGGCAGGATCTCAACGGGGACGCGAACATCACCGACTACGTTCCCAGCACCACGCGCAATCAGTTCAACCGCGGCAGTGAGTCCGCCGCACTTGCGGCCGTGAACGCCTATCGCGCCACTCGGAACCTGGCGGCCATTCCCGAGTCGCAGATCAACACCAACGAGTTCTACGGTGTCGACCTGCGCGCGAGCAAGTCGATCCGACTGACGGCCAGCCAGAGAGTCGAACTGGTGGCGCAGGTCTTCAACCTGCTGAACCGGACGAACCTGACCGCAGCGTGGACGACCAACGCGTTGTCGCCAGCGTTCGGCTCGATCACATCAGCAGCCAACAAGCGGCAGGCGGAGTTGGCGGTTCGGTTCGTCTTCTGACACCTGATACCTTTACATTCATGCGAACAATCGGAACTGCTTTTCTTGCCAGCTTGCTCGCGCTTGGCACGGCGCTTCACGCGCAGCGTGCGTTGCTCGCGCCCACGGGAACGCTTCGTTCGTCCTTCATCGCCACCAATCCGGTCCAGGGCCGTGTTGACGCGAGGACCGGTGAAACCACCGGTCCCGCCGCTGACTTGACGCGCGAGCTCGCGCGCCGTATCGGCGTGCCGGCGGTCGTGATGCCGCTGCCGGACGCCGATGCGGTGCTGGAAAGCGTCAAATCAGGGAAGGTCGATATCGGCTTCCTGGCCGTCGAGGCGGAGCGCGCACGACAGGTGGATTTCTCCGATGCGTACTCGAGCTCAGGCGCGGCCTACGCCGTTCGCGCAGACTCGCCGTTTCAGAAATCGAGCGACGTCGACCGCGCCGGCGTCACGATTGGGGCGATCACCGGCCAGGCTCCAGAAGTGTACGTCCGCGAACATGTGAAGAACGCGAAGGTGCAGTCGCTTCCCTCCGTGCCGCCGAACGCGGAGATGGGCAGAATGCTTCTGGATAAGCGTGTCGATGCGTTTGCCGCGAATCGCACGCGGATGGAGGAACTCGCCCGCGACGTGCCGGGCCTGCGTGTGCTGCCCGATGACTACATGGTGACGCTGCAGGCGATCGTCGTGGTCAAAGGTCGCGCGCCGCAGCTTGCCGAGGTCAACCGGTTCCTCGCCGACGCGCGGAAATCCGGGTTGGTCCAGTCGTCACTCGATCGCGCCAAAGTTGCCGGTGTGAAGGTCGCCCCCGAGCCGAAATCGGCTTTGGGATTGTGATCAGCCCTTTACATACGCCAGCTTCGCGGCGACCTTCCCGTCGCGCACGCTGAAGACGTCGACGCCGCGCAGGTGCCACGGCTGGCCGTTCTGCATCTTGCGGTACACCCAGCGGACCACGGCGCGATCGCCGGCGACGATCACCTCTTCCGCATCGAAGTGCGCGTCCGGGTTCCGCGCGAACCAGGCGCGCCAGAACTCGACGACTGCGGCTTTGCCGTCGATGCGGCGGCCATCGGGCGGCGGCGACGTATTCTCGAACACAGTGTCCTCGGTGAGCAGCGCCGCCAGCGCATCCGCATCGTGGCGGTTGAACGCGCTGTTGAAGCGGTCGACCGTCGCTCGTGTGGAGGAGTCGGGCATGGACGAAGCGTTTACTTCAATTCACCCGCATTCCGGCTCGCGGCATCCTCGATCAGCTTGCGACCCTTCACGAACCACTGCGTCAGGCCGACGATACCGAGCCCGAGGATGCCGTAACCGACGATCTTGCTCTTGTTTGCGGCCGGTGCTGGTGGAGGCGCCGGCGGCCGCTTGTGTGCGCGACGTTCGTGTGTCGGCACCCATCGCATGACATATTCGAAGGCCTCGGACGCGCAGACAGGACACTGCAGCGAGTCGTGGATTTCTTCACAGTCAATACAGAGTCGAGCGACGCGTAGTTGCATGGGACCCGGTGCTTACGAGGATACCTTAGCTTCGTTTAGCTCTTCGGCGATCGGTGCGCGAGGTCCGACGTCGATCCGTCACGCCGGCACGCCGCTCCTGCGAGACGGGCCAGGCGCGCTGGCATGCGCCGCATACCCATTTCAGGGAAATGGTCTGCCCGCTGGTGGTGGGCTGAAGAGTAACTGTTCGTAGCGCGTTACAGAACTCGCATCGCTCGGGAATACGGAGGCGATAGGGAACCGTGGACACAATGACGCGTATCGGCGCCAACAGCACACGCATTCACGGCTGCTTCACAGCCTCGCGCGTGTGTGCAGGATTTGTCGCGCTCGCAAAACCCCTTGGCTAACGACGGCCGTCAGCAGCCGTGTGGCGCACGTACGCACTGCTGACCGCACGTGTGTCGGCCGGCGCGTCGTTGGCTGGGTGTCGATATCGTCGCACGTCGAGATTGCAGTTCTGCTGGCGGAGAAAGGCGTGAAAGCGTTTGTAATCGGCCGCGGGCAGGTTGAAGAGGGCGAGGAGATTCCGGTAGCTTCCGGCGGTCCTCGATAGCCCGTCGTGAATCAGCTCGGTGACATCGCGTCGCGTCAGCTCGCGATGCTTGAACGGCTGATACACGACTGTCCAGAAATTCTTTCCTGCCTCGAACTGCTCCCAGAGCGGCGGTGTGCGGCTTGATTCAACAGCCCCGTGGGCGAGCTCGGCGCGGCTCGGTGTCGTCGTCGAGAATCGCAGATCATCTCCGGTGACGGGCCGCTGGAACTCCTCCAGCACGAGCCGTTCCGCGACGTTCCTCAGCTCGCGAACGTTGCCGGGCCATGAGTACGCGACCAGGGCGTCGACGGCGGACGCATCGATCTGCGGTATCGGCATCCCATGCGTGGCACTGGCGCGCTGCAGATAGTGGTGCAGCAGATCGGGAACGTCCTCGGCATGGTCCCGCAGCGGCGGGACCATGATGGCGATGACGTTGACGCGGTAGAACAGGTCCTGCCGGAAAGCGCCCGTCTCGATGAGCGCCTGGAGATCGCGATTGGTCGCGGTGATCAGCCGGACGTCGCACCCGCGGATCACTCCGATCGCTCCGACGGGTTGCATCTCGCCCGTGTCGGCAAAGCGCAGGAGCATCGCCTGCATGCGCAGGCTCGTTTCGCCGAGTTCGTCGAGGAACAGCGTGCCGCCGTGAGCCTGGCGGATCAGGCCGGGGCTGTCACGATGCGCGTCGGTAAAGCTTCCCCGGACGTGGCCGAACAACTCTGATTCGAGCAACGTCTCGGCGATGCCGCTGCAATTCACGGCCGCAAACGTACGTTTCGATCGGGCGCTCTGGTGGTGAATGCATCGTGCGACCACTTCCTTGCCGGCGCCGGTCTCGCCCGTGATGAGGACCTTTGCCGTGCAGCGCGCCGCCCGCTCGATGTCCTGGCGCAGCGAGAGCATCGTCCGGCTCCCGCCGAGGAGAGGGACTGACGCGTCAGGCGCAGAAGGGCTCACTTCCATACAGCTTTACCGACTGGTTCTCGGTGCGCGCCGCGTCGAATGCAGGAGCGAGAGCATAGATCATCTTGCACCGGCAGTTGCACGGATTCTTGACGGCAACTTCACATGGTTGGTGGTTCGTGGAACACCTAACTACCAACCACTCAGCACCAACCACGAACCAACGTTGCCGCGCTGTTACAGGCTGAAATTGATCCCGAAACCGACGTACGAGATGTCTTCCTGAAAGAACTGGCCGTAGGGCGACGGCCCCTTGTACAGCTCGAGGAGGAGCGTGACGAGACGAACGGGGTGTCCCCCGGGAGACGGGCGCGTCAGTTCGACCCCGGCGCGTCCGCTCAGCGCCTGAGCCCAGTTGTGCTGCTCAGTCGTTTTCAGGTCGACGCCGGCGACCAGTTGCACCAGGCCCGCGCGGCCGCTGCGAAGTTCGGCTCCTGTGTGCAGCAGGTTCGCCTTCACCGTATCCGGATCCCGCCGGAACAGGCGTTCGCCGCCGCCGTACAGGCGCAACGGCCCTATTTCCTGCGACGCCAGCAACTCCAGCGATTCAAACGACAGGTTCTCCCGCTGGATCTCGGAACTCCGCAGCAGAAACTCGTCGCCGAGATGCGAGCTCTGATGGTAGACGCGCGCGAGGATGCTGAAGCCGCTGCGCCGGAACGTCAGCGGCACTCCGATGATGTAGTCGGCGTTGATCAGATCGTTGGACGGCGCATCGAGATCGAACTGGGCGAAGATGGCGCCGACGACATCGAGCTGAAGACCTTCACCCGCGCGTGGTCCGCCCCACCGCACCAGGCCGAAGTAGTCGCCGAGCCCGACCGATGCAACCGTGGCCCCTTTACCAGACGGCCGTTCAACCGACGGGAAGGTGCCGCGAAGCAAGCTGGCGAACGAACGCGGCTGTTTTGGGTCCGCGATGAGCGGGCAGAAGATCTCGTCCTGCGGAAAGCCCACCACGCCGAGCGCTTGTTCTTCGTGTACTCCTGTGCCGCATCGTGGCGCGTCAATCGTCTGCGCCGGCGCAGGTCCGGCAAGGCAGAGCAGCACTCCCGACGCCGATGCGAGCTGACACCATCGTCGCTTCATTCGATCTCCGATGTACCGATGGTCCGCGGGGAGGCGCGGAGGTTGCTGCTACCGCAGACGGAATGCGTACCCGACGCCGACTTTCACCCTAGGGCTGTCCGCCAAACCCGCTTTCACTTCCGCGAACAGACCCGCGTTGTGCTGTACGCCGATCAGCAGGTTGAAGCCGCCTTCCGAGTTTGTGTTGCTCTCAAATCGAATCAAGTTCAACGCCGGGCCGGCGCCCGCATAGACAAACCAATTGCCGCGCTGAGGGAAGTGATAGGCGAACTCGAGGTTGAACGCGACGAGCGTGACGTTGTCGCCGACGCCGATTTCGACATTGGGTCGGAAATGGAGTCTGTCAACGAGCGGAGCCGTTTCGAAATGGCCGCCGAAGTAAAACTGATCAGGATCTGCTGAGACGCCGGCCCTGACGCCGGCCTCCTGCGCGGCCGCGGGAACAGCAAACACGATTCCGGTGAAGAGCGCGATTGCGATCAGTCGATGTCGAAGCATGAGCACCCCAGCGCGTTGGAGGGAAGCACAGTCATTGTAGAAGCAAAATCAGTTTTTCCGACGCACAAATGCCGTCACGGGAGGGCTGCGCCGAAATCGAGACATCAGCGGACGAGGCGTTCATCGAAGCGTTGCTTCGACGAACGCGCACGATGTCACGTCGGGAGGGCGTCTTTCTACTCGCGCGGGCTGGTGGTCATGCCACCAGAAGGTCTAGCGGGAACGCTGGTTTCGCAGCCGCCGCGCAACGATGCCCAGGCCGGTTCCGAACAACAGGAGCGATGCCGGTTCCGGGACCGCGGCCAACTGTGGTGTGCTGTCCTCGACGCCGGTACTTTCGTAAAAGCCGATGAATCCGCTCGAACCGCCGTCGAGATTCTTCACGTGAGCTCCGAAGACGAACCCAAGAGCATTGGCCTCATACAAGTCGGAATCGGATGTGAAGCCGCCGCTGCGGGTCACCGTGAATTGAAGCGGCAATTTCGCATCAGGCGCCGTGTGCGGGCCGTTGATGACGAACTCGAAATCGCCGAAACCACCTCCGAGGTCGTTGACGCCGGGACCTGCATACGAGAAACCCGCAGTGAGATTCGAGATCGCAACCGTATTGTCTGGGTCGATCACATTGAAGCCAAATGCGCGACTTCCGCCGCTGTCGCCGAAGAGGCCGAACTCATCACCGCCGGGCACGTTCGTGACTTCGACCTGGATGGCGCCGCCAACCAGCGTCGTCGTGATCGCTATCTGCGCCATCTGGATCGTGCTCGCCTGCGCCGAGGGCACTCCCGTCAACAACAGAACGACCATCAGCGCTCTTGCCGCTTTCGTCATGCATAGGACAAGAGCAACGGGTGCTCCGGTATGAAATGACGTGACGCTGCACGGCGATGCGCGGCGACGGTATCCACGCGGCAGACTTTTCTCCTACTGCGCGATTCCAGGCCAGAGAACGAGAAATGACAATGCCGTCATCGAGACACGACTGAAGGCGGGTAGCCGCTATTGATCGTGCCAGGCGCATTTCAGATGCGTGAATGTCCCAGACCCTTCGCTGACGCGTTCGCTTGCGAGAAATACGTCGCCTTCGTTGGAGATGGCCACTCCCTCGCCACGCGGCTCGGCGAGGAATCTCAAGTCGGTACGCCAGAACGTGTGCATGCGGTGCGCAAGGAGATCCGCGCTGCGGTAGACGAGCAAAGCGTCATTACTGCGGATAGCCACCCACTGCCCGTCGGGCGACGCCTCCGCGTCGGTCACACGATATCGTCTCGGGATCGTGCCGGACGGGAACCCGGCGGTTGGTATCTCGCCCATTCGTTCGAGCGTCTGGATCGTTCCGGCCGTCAGGGTCCGCGGAAATGCGAACAGCACCGCCGGATGTCCTTTCGTGATCAGGAAGAGCTGTTCGTTCAGCACGAACAGCGCATCCGATTCGTGGTCTTCACCATCGGGGTACGCGGCATCGAACACGTCCGCCGGCGCCGTTTCGCCATCGCCCCGCAGCGGCTCGCGAACACGGTAAACGACTACGTCGTTTCGCTGTGTTCCACCGCCGTTGCCCGTGTCTGCGATATACAGGCACGACCGGTTGCCACACGGCGAGACGCTGACATCCTCCCAATCGTTGACGTTGGCACCCGTGACGCGAACCCGGCCCAGCAGTTCACCCGAGGGGCTCAGGGCAATCACCGTCGGGGCGCCGGAATCATTGAGCGACCACAGCACGTTCGGGTCGCGACGGCTGAGTGCAAGCCCGCTTGCTTCAGGCAAGATCGGCAACGCGCTCTTCGACGCGAGCTCGCAGGCAAGGGGCATCACGGACTCTTCCGCGGCGGCAGCATCAGCCGTGTTCGCTGCGCGGCGACCGACGGCGAACCACACCACCATCGCACCGACGGCGAGCAAAGTTGCCACATAGACGATCTGGCGCCAGCGGTCGCCGCCCGTGCCGATCTCTGGCATGCGTGTTCTGCTTGCAACAAGAGCACCGGACGGGGTGTGTTACACGCTCTGGGAACGCGCGTTAAAATACAGTCCAGGCACCGATTCATTGGAACGGTGACCCGTTGGGCCGTCACTTCCTGATTGGAGGACCTGATCCATGCGACAGGTACCTGTAACGAACGTCCGCGACTTCGCTCGCTTCAAACAAGACCGCCGCAAAATCTCCATCGTCACCGCGTACGACTCCTGGTCTGCTCATCTCGTCGAACGCTCCAACGTCGATGCGATTCTGATCGGCGATTCGGCCGCGATGGTGATGCATGGCCACCGGACAACCGTCCCCGCCGCCGTCGCGATGATGGCGCTGCACACCGCAGCCGTGGCGCGCGCTGCCGGGAGCAAATTCCTCATCGCCGACATGCCGTTTCTGTCGTATCGCAACGGTGTGTCGTCTGCGGTGCGCGCCGTCGGTACGCTGCTGCGAAGCGGCGCCCACGCCGTCAAGCTGGAAGGCGTTGATGGACACGAGGATGTCATCCGGCACATCGTCGGATCCGGCGTTCCTGTGATGGGACATGTCGGCCTTACCCCACAATCGGTCAACGAGTTCGGCGGTTTCCGAGTGCAGGGTCGCGATGTCGAGGACGCGGAGAAGATCGCGCGGCAGGCCCAGACCCTCGAACAACTGGGCTGTTTTTCGCTGGTGCTCGAATGTATTCCGGCGCAGCTCGCGGCACGCATCACGAGGGAACTCGCGATTCCGACGATCGGCATTGGCGCCGGCCCATGTACAGACGGACAGGTTCTGGTCCTGCAGGATCTGTGGGGCGTTGCCGGCGATCATTCGCCCCGGTTCGTCCGCCGCTACATCGACGGCGAGGCGATGCTAACCGACGCACTCGATCGCTACGATGCCGATGTCAAAGGCGGCCAGTTCCCGAGCGCCTCCGAGAGCTACTCGTGACCACCGTCTTCGACCGCATCTGGGTGTGGCAGGAGCGACGCGCGTGCGACGTGCGGCGCGGCATTTCGCTCGGCTACGTGCCTACGATGGGCGCACTCCACGAGGGGCACCTGTCGCTCGTGGAACGAAGTCGCACGGAAAACGACCGCACGCTGGTGAGCATCTTCGTCAATCCAACGCAATTCGACGACCCGGCGGATCTCGACGCTTATCCACGGACGCTCGAACGAGATCTCGCGCTGCTCGATGTCGCCGGCGTCGATTTCGTGCTCCTCCCGCGCGCGGAGGAGATGTACTGCGATGGCTTCCGTTATCGGGTGTCCGAGACGGAGCTATCGACCACGCTCGAAGGGGTCCATCGGCCTGGCCACTTTGACGGCGTGCTGACGGTCGTTCTGAAGCTGCTGCACATCGCCGCCGCCGAACGGGCGTACTTCGGCGAGAAGGACTGGCAGCAACTGAGCCTGGTACGCGGGATGGCCGACGCATTCTTCCTGCCGACGACGATCGTCGCGTGCCCGACCGTTCGCGAATCGTCCGGATTGGCACTCAGCTCGCGCAACGCGCGTCTCACGGCACCCGATCGGGCGCGCGCCGCGACGTTGCATCGCGTCCTGGCGTCGGCGGCGACGACCAACGACGCGATCGATCAGCTGACCGATGCAGGATTTGCCGTCGATTACGTTGCCGATCGCGATGGACGACGGCTGGCGGCGGTCAGGCTTGCCGGCGTGCGACTGATCGACAGCGTGCCACTTTCGGGTGGCGCGTGATTCTCGCGCTCGACGTCGGCAACAGCCAGCTGTTCGGCGGCGTTTTCGCGGATGGTCAGCTGCGGTTTCAGTTCCGCAGAAGCTCGCATCCCAACTCGGCCTCGGACGAGCTGGGCGTCTTTCTTCGAAGCGTGCTGCGCGAGAACAGTCTCGATCCTGCCCTCGTCGACCGGATCGCCATCTGCTCGGTCGTGCCGGAAATGCTCTATTCGCTGCGCAGCTGCTGCCGCAAGTACTTCGCGGTCGATCCGTTCATTCTGCAGGCCGGTGCGCGTACGGGCCTGAAGATTCTGTACCGCAACCCCGCGGAAGTGGGGCCCGATCGAATCGCAAGTGCCATCGGCGCCGTCAGCCTGTACCCGAACGACAACCTGATCGTCATCGATTTCGGGACGGCGACGACCATCAACGTCATCAGCGGCAACCGGGAGTACCTCGGCGGCACGATCCTTCCGGGGCTGCGAATCGCGATGGAGGCGCTCGAGAAGAACACCGCACGGCTTCCGACCGTTGAAATCGTCCCGCCTCACGACATCATCGGCAGGTCGACGATCGAAAGCATCCAGTCCGGACTCTACTTCGGCACCCGTGCGATGGTGATCGGGCTGACGCGAGAGCTGCGCAAAGCAGCCTTTGGCGCCGAGTCCACCGTCGTCATTGGGACGGGAGGATTCGCGAGGTTATTCGAGCGCGAAAAGATGTTTGACGTGCTGGTCCCCGACCTGGTCCTGCTGGGTTTGCAGCGCGCGCTCGAGATGAACGCGGACGGCAGCCGCCGGTGGACGCGTCAGGATGTCGAGTCCGCGTAATGGCGTCTCCTACTTGCGACGCGGATCGGAATCGGCCGGGCGCTGAAGTGTTCCAGCGCGGGCGAACGCGACCGCCTCGACGAGCGCCTTCGCGGCATTTCGCACCTCCTGCTGCACGGCCCTGTCCTCGTCAAGTGCTTCGTGACTTGTCGCGTACGGCCCGTAGTAGCCGATGTAGCGATCGATGCCTCCCTGCGGTATCGCAGGTATCAGCTCCATGTCAGTGAGCCAGTCCGTGAGCGATCGCCGCAGCGTCTCGGCGCCGACAGTATCGCCATGGACGAACACGGCGAAGACACGTCCAGCAAGATGTCGTGGGTAGTGCCACCCTTTGAGCTCCAGCGCCTTCGCCTCCTCTACCTTCTTTCCGTGAGTGGTCGTCTGATCGGGATTGCCGCCGTCCGCACATACGAGGCGGTCGATCATGAGTTTCAACACACTCGGTGCCTGATACCAGTACACGGGGGTGATGATCATCACACCATGGGCAGCCGCCCATCGCGGATACAGCTCGTTCATCCAGTCAGACACCTGACCCATCGCGTGATTCGGATAGCAGGAGCACGGCCAGTGGCACAGTGGCATCGCGGTGGAGACGCACGCCTTGCACGGCAAAATCTGTCGCCCGTATTCGGCGGTGAGAAGGCTCAGGTCGAGGAAGTCGCACCGAACTCCGGCGCGCTCGATTTCTTCGCGGGCCCGTGACGCCAGGCGAAACGTCTTCGACATCTCGCCGGGGCAGGTCTGATCGTGACGGGCTGCGCCGCATACGAGCAAGATCCGGCCCGCACTGCTGGGATCTTTCCGCTCCCGCTCCGCCTGCTGAATGCGTTCGCGTGTTTCGAGCCACTCGAGCGGCAGCTCGAATTCCGGATCAGCGAAGCCAGGTCCCGCTTTTCGCTTACGTGGGCTCTTGTGGTACTCGTCGTACGCTTTCCACGCGACGTCGACGATCTCCACGAGTTGCGCATGGACCTGCTCGAACTCGGGATCGGAGAAGCGCTGACGGAATCGACGCTCGAACTCGTCGCGTGTCAGCTTGACGTTTCCCTGACCAGTCCGTACGTCGACCACCGCTTCGACCTCCACGCCTCAGGGTGTCGCGAGTGGCGAACCTCCCGAAGCAGCAACGACGAAAGCATGCCGTGTTACCAGATAACGATCAATCTCATCGACGTCAAAGGCGCGGCCACCGGTCAGCACATGGTCAGCGATGACGACTGGTGGTGACAGTCGCTATCTCACGGCCATACAAAATTGCCCATCAGCAGGAGGGCAAAAGAGATCCTCTGAGGCGCGGGTCGTGCATAGCGTTCGCGCCGGAACGAGGAGACCCGCCATGTTTCGACTGCTGCTCGTAGCGCTCGCGATCATGTCAACGGCAGCGTGTGCGCCACACGTCGTGCGGTTAATAAACGCTCCGCCGCCGGCTCTTCAAATGAAGCTTGCCGTGTTGCCGCGAGTGTGGGTTGCAGGCTTTGCGACCGACAGGAAACCGGAATTCGATCTGAACACCGAAACGGTTCGTTTGCTTCGATCGGAGCTGCGAACGTGGTCCTCGGCATCGGTCCTCGAAGTCGAGCCACTTGCGGTTGACTCGGAGGAGCGGCTCACCGATGTCGCTTACTGGCGCAGACTCGGTGACGAGCACGGAGGTCCGCTGATCATCACCGGCTCCCTGAAGCTGCGCGTGGCGCCGGCCCGAGTGGTGCACCGAGGCGTTCGAACGATGTACGCGTATGCAACGGGGCGTGTGCTCGACTCAACCGTGGTGGTGATCGATGGACGAACCGGCGAACGGCTTTCATCACAGGCGCTAGCGAGCCGCATGCGGTATGGAGTCGGACGGTTTTCCTCGGCCCTGGCGCTCTACGTCGCGATGATGCAGGGTGCGATGGGAGATTGGCTGGAGACGATCACGGCCGCATCGAACCCCGCCCGCAACTGAATCGCGGTTACGGGAACCGATATACGACGTACGAATCGCTTTCGAAAATCGATTCCAGTGGAATCGGCTGTGGGTGAACCGAATCGTTTCTGACGAGAAGGTGCGTCCAGTGATACTGGCGCGCCGCCCTCACAATGGCGTCGCTCCAGTCCGCACGCCGAGTCTATTTTGTCCTCGCGGCACGCGGACGGCCGATCCAGAAACGCGGGCCCGGCCCGGCTCGACCGACCATGTCGCTGGGATTGGCGAGCTGACATTGTTGCAATGTGAGGCATCCGCATCCGATGCATTGCGTCAGCCCTGCCTTGAGACGCTGCAACTCCGCAATCCGTTCGTCCACGCGTTGCGTCCAGGTCGTCGACAGTTTTCCCCAGTCAGCGCGCTCCGGCACGCGGTTGTGGGGAAGTCTCGACAGTTCGACCGCAATTTCATCGAGTGACAGACCAATCTTCTGCGCGAAGACGATGAAGGCGATCCGTCGCAGGACCGCGCGCGGGTATCGACGATGGCCGGAGCCAGTGCGCTCCGATGCGATCAGCCCACGGGATTCGTAGAACCGGAGGGCGGAGGAGGCGACGCCGCTGCGCCGCGCGACCTCCGTGATGGTCATGAGTTCTGACATTCGGCATCGCCCGCTTGACTTAAAGTTAACTTTAACTTGTAGCCTGATGTGGGTCAACGAGGAGGCAAAATGGCTAACACGTCGCTACGCGGACTCCGTATCGCGATCACCGGCGGCACGTCCGGCCTTGGACTGGCGCTCGTCAGACGGCTGGTCGAGGCGGGTGCCGACGTCGCATTCATCGCGCGCCGCCGGTCCGGCATCGAGCGCGTCGGTCAGCAATACCCGGACGCCCATGGCATCGTCGGAGACGTTTCACAGAAGGACGAGATCCATCCAATCGCCATCCAGGTGCTGGGCGCGCTCGGTGGGCTCGATGTACTGGTCAACAACGCCTCGTCACTCGGACCAGTGCCACTGGCGCTGCTTGCCGACACCGAGTGCGAGGATCTGGACCGCGCGTTTGCGACCAACGTGTTGGGGCCGTTTCGCCTGACGAGAGCGCTGTTGGGTTCGCTTGCCGCGACCGCGCGCGAAGGCGGTGTCCCGCTCGTGGTGAACATTTCGAGCGATGCCGCAGTCACACCCTATGCCGGCTGGGGCGCCTACGGCGCCAGCAAAGCCGCTCTCGCACATCTCAGTCGCATCTGGGATGTGGAGCTGGCCGCTGAAGGCATTCGCACGGTCTCCATCGATCCTGGCGACATGGACACGCCGCTGCACGAACTCGCCGTTCCCGATGCCGACCGATCGAGTCTCAAGAGTCCCGATCAGGCGGCAGCGGAGATCATCGAACTGATCGTCGCGCGCGCCGCTCGCACACCGGAACCCGAGGCCACTCGATGATTCCGGCCGCTGTCGCCGTTCAGCGTCCACCTGACGCCCGGCTGATGGTCGTCGATGCCTCAGGTCAGGTTGTGCACAAACGCCGCGCGGACTTTCCTGCGCTGGTGCGGAGCCGCGATCTCGTCATTGCGAACGACGCCGCCACGCTGCCGGCCAGCCTGTCGGGTACGCACCTGGCCACAGGCAGCCCGATTGAACTGCGACTCGCCGGACGACGATCGCTGCTTCCTCAGCACATCGACACCTTCAAGGCCGTGGCGTTTGGTGCCGGCGACTTTCGAACACCGACTGAGTCAAGGCCACTTCCGCCTCCGTTCAGCGTGGGTGACTCCCTGCAGCTAGGCCCGCTGCGTGCCGTCGTGCGGACCATCTTGGAGCATCCCCGGCTGATCGAGGTGCGCTTCGAGGGTTCGGCTCAGAAGATTTGGGAAGGGCTGGCGCGGCACGGGCGCCCGATTCAGTACTCGTATCTCTCTGATCCACTGGCACTGTGGGACACCTGGACGACGATCGCCAGCCGCCCTGTCGCCTTCGAACCTCCGTCCGCAGGGTTTCTCCTCGATTGGCGACTCGTTGACAGCCTTCGCGCCCGCGGAGCGACGTTCGCGACCCTGACGCACGCCGCGGGGATTTCCTCCACCGGGGATGCGCGCCTCGATGCGATGCTCCCGCTCGCCGAAGCGTATGAGATCCCGGCGCGGACGGCCGATGCGATCGATGCCGTGCGGCAGAGGAACGGACGGATCATTGCCGTCGGGACGACCGTGGTTCGCGCGCTCGAAGACGCGGCCGCGTACGACGGCTGCGTGCGCGCGGGCCGCGCCGTCGCCACGCTCACGATCG
>Ga0105249_10001319_pt1 | contig 21718 bp, 12 predicted proteins | sample KBSS44metaG_FD_81522 | JGI IMG/M metagenome (GOLD analysis project Ga0105249, IMG submission 81522) | Switchgrass rhizosphere microbial communities from Kellogg Biological Station, Michigan, USA - KBS S4-4 metaG | ecosystem: Host-associated > Plants > Roots > Rhizosphere > Soil | place...
GCATGGGCACATGCCGAAGATGATTTTGAAACGCTTCAATTAGTAGTGCTGTCAGGCAAAGCAAAACTGGGAACAGCCATTGGTAGAAAAGGCGCCGAAGCAGATTATGTGATCGATCTCTTACGGATCCGCAAAACAGTGGAAGAACAATGGAACACACTCAGCCCGGATTTTCTTCTTCTTATACATGGCTATGTGCAGGGATTGAATGCGTATGCAAAAGCACACCCGGCAGAAGTGAAATATAAAAAAGCATTTCCTTTTAGTGAGAAAGATTATATGACGGCTGTTATTTTTTCCATCAGTCTTTTTTGTGGTGTTGATAATGTATTGTCACAGGTACTTGGTGGTAAAGTGGCTACCATCCCCGGATTTAATCCCCGGGGATCAAATGCTTTTGCCATGAATTCGGCAAAGACAACTACGGGTGAATCTTTTTTAGCCATCAATGCTCACCAGCCGCCGGAAGGGCCTGCTGCTTTTTATGAAGCACACCTGCAAAGTGAAGAAGGATGGAATATGCTGGGTGGTTTATTACCCGGCGGTTGCCTCATCTTTCATGGTACCAATGAAAACCTGGGTTGGGCACATACGGTGAACTACCAGGATAAACTGGATGTGTTCCAGCTCGAGATCAACCCGGCAAATAAAAATCAATATAAGTTTGACGGTAAATGGATCAGCCTTGAAGAAAAAAAAGCAAAGCTGAAAGTAAAAGGTGTACCGGTTACCGTAGGTAAAAAAATTTATTGGAGCAGATACGGCGCCACGGTAAAAACTGCCAACGGTGTATTTGCTCTTCGCCTGCCTGCCACCATGGATATTAAAGCACTGGAAGAATGGTGGCGCATGAATAAAGCAAAAAACTTTACAGAGTTCTATCATGCACTCAGCATGACCAGCCTGCCGATGTTCAACATTATCTATGCCGATCGTTATGATACGATCTTTTATATCAGCAACGGCAAAATGCCACGACGCAATCCTGATCCGAAATACAAATGGCGCAGCACGGTACCGGGAAATAGTTCAGCCACACTATGGACGGAGTTTAAACCGGTCGGTGAATTACCGCAATACATCAATCCGCCGGCTGGTTATTTATTTAATACGAATCATTCACCTTTTCTTGCCACAGATACCAACTACAATCTTGACCCAACCAGGTTTGATAAGAATGACGGTTATGAAATGGGTCATAACAACAGGAGCCAGCGGATAACCGAATTAATACACCCGGGAAAAATTGATTACAATACTTTTAAAAAAATAAAATTTGATCAGCAACTGCCACAACATTTACAATATCCTTATGGTATCGACAGCATGCTGAGTTTACCGGCAGCTGATCATCCTTTATTGAAGGATGTGATCGGCAATTTTCAATCCTGGGATAGAAAAGCTGTCGCGGATAGCAAAGGCGCTGCTGTTTTTATCGTGGCATATCATTATATAAGCAATAAATTAAAAGGTGTTGCGCCACGACAGTTGACGAAAGAAGAATCGATAGAAACATACCAGTATGTGCATGATTATATGATAAAATATTTTGGCAGGACTGACCTGGTGCTCGGAGATATTCAAAAATTAGTAAGAGGTGATGATGCCCGGCCGGCATGGGGATTGCCCGATGTGTTGACTGCCACCTATACCGAACCGTATAAGAACGGAATGCTTAAAGTTAGTTCCGGTGATGCTTATATTTGTTTTGTACGTTACCCGAAAAACGGCGGGTTGCCGATCATTGAATCGGTAAATACTTTCGGGGCTTCCATGCACCCGGATTCACCACATTACAAGGACCAACTGAGCATGTTTCAAAAACAACAAACCAAGCACATGACACTGGATAAAGAAGAGATATTGAGGACAGCAGAAAAAATTTATCATCCGGGATGAGATATGATCTGTTGACTTTTGAAGAAAGTACAGTGTTAGTATGGATTAAATGGAAGAAAATTTCCTGCGTTTTTGTATGGTTTTTATCTATTTTTCATTCTCTCTCCGAAATCCAATTTTTTGGCGGGGTGGTTGCGGTGGATTCAGTAATTTTTTTAAGTATTGAAAAATAAGAGCTATGTCCTCATCATGACCGGTTAGCTTCTTTTCAATCTTTTCAAGCTGTAATAAAATATCTTTATGAGTAAAAAGCATTTCACGCATTTTTGCAAATACACGGATGATCTGGATATGAACCTGGATAGCGATATTACTGTTTAATACACCAGAAAGCATAGATACACCTTGTTCGGTAAAAGCTAACGGTCTTTTTCTTAATGCCATTTTTTCCGAATTGGATATCACAATCTGTGATTTCCAATCCCCTAATTCCTGATGTGTCAATTGAAACATAAAATCGGGCGGAAACCGTTTGCATTTCGTTTAACTGCCTGGTTTAATACCCCGGTTCTGACCTGGTACAGTGCCGCCAGATCACGATCAAGCATAACTTTCTGTCCGCGAATCACGTAGATCTTATTCATCACTAACTCATCCGGTATCATCAATGTTTTGATTGCTTTCGCCATAGATAAATTTTAAAAAATAAAAGACCAACCCTGCTAATCAGAGTCGGCCTTGCAATAAAGATAGGGAAATAGAAAACACGCTAAAAATAAATCCTAAAATATTTAGCAAAATATTACTAACTTGCTGAGCATAGTGAGAAACCAACTAACTAACCCGTTGCAACAACCATTCAATGCCAGCATTGAAAGCCGATATTATCACTCAATTGAAAAAAGAACTTCTTGCATTGCAGGGGTTCAGGCCATTGGTGCATGCACAACAGTTAATAGACATTGGTACCATTAACCATTCCTTTCCTAACTCACAATTTCCGCTTGGCGTTAATCATGAATTTATTTGTAACAGCAAAGAAAGCTTAGCAGCCAGCAGCGGTTTTATTGCAGGCATTTTATCATCGATGCTGCAAAAAGGCGGCGCCGTTGTGTGGATCAGCTCCTCGCAAATTATTTTCCCTCCAGCACTTGTCAGTTTTGGGATCGATCCTTCACAGCTCATCTTTATTCATCTCCGCAATCAAAAAGAAATTAACTGGACAATTGAAGAAGCTTTGAAATGTGAAGGCCTGGCAGCAGTGGTCGGAGAGCTCTCCTTCGTCGACCTGACAATTTCACGACGATTACAATTAGCAGCGGAACAAAGTCGAGTAACCGGTTTTTTGCTTCGTCATCAACCAAAACAAATGAATATAACTGCCTTCACATGCCGATGGCAGATCCAATCGGTACAAAGCGAAACAACTGATGGCCTGCCCGGTATTGGTTTTCCCCGCTGGCAGGTGGAACTTTTAAAAGTTCGTAATGGCAAACCGGGATCCTGGCAACTGGAATGGGTCCTCGGAAAATTCAAGCCTGTTGCTTCGAAATCTTCATTACATAACAAGGAACATAAGCAAGCAGTATGAAACGTTTTGTCGCCATATGGTTCCCGTTCTTAAAAACGGATTGGCTTAGTATCCGACAACCTTCTCTTCGTGAGCTTCCTTTTGTACTGGTAGCTCCCGATCATGGAAGAATGCTGATCACTGCTGCAAATGAAAAAGCGATGACGCAATCGATACATGCCGGCATGGTAGCAGCCGATGCAAAAGCGATGTATCCTTTATTAACCGTGATCGATGATCAATCAGGTTTGTCTGAACGATTACTGAAACGTATTGCTGAATGGTGCATACGGTTTAGTCCATGCGTTGCGGTTGATGGCGATGATGGACTTTTTCTGGATGCAACAGGTTGTACGCATTTATGGGGAGGTGATGAGGAATATGTAAAAGATATTATTACACGATTCAACAAGTATGGTTATACCGTTCGTGTTGCAATTGCAGATACGATCGGCGCTGCATGGGCCATATCAAGATTCGGAAAGGATGATTTTATTATTGAACCCGGGCAACAATCTACTGCATTGCTTTATTTGCCTGCTGCTGCATTACGATTAGATGATGATACAACTGATCGGTTGAATAAACTCGGACTGCGACAGGTGAAAGATTTTATTGGGATGCCGAAGAGTGCTTTGAGGAGAAGATTTGTGAAGTCAGAAAGTCCGGAAGTCAGAAAGCCCGAAAGGAATTTTAACCGCAAAGGCGCAAAGGTGCAACGGGAATTTTCAACTTTTAATTTTCAATTTTCAATTTTAACAAGAATTAACCAGGCGTTGGGATTGGAAGAAGAGTTTATTCAACCTGTTCATCCGCCAGTCCCTTACGAAGAAAGATTGCCATGCATGGAACCGATCGTGACGGCCACAGGAATTGAAATCGCTTTGCAACGTTTATTGGAAACATTGTGCAAGCGGTTGCAACAGGAAGGAAAAGGAATACGTACTGCTGTGTTGAAATGTTATCGTGTGGATGGTAAGATCGAACAGGTGGAAATAGGAACCATCCGTGCATCGCATCATGTGGAGCATTTGTTCCGGTTGTTTGAATTAAAGATCTCATCGATCGAACCGGCGTTGGGTATTGAATTATTCATCCTCGAAGCAACAAAAGTGGAAGAGCATGTTTCCTTACAGTCAACCATATGGAAGAGCAACGGCGGATTGCAGGATGAAAAAATATCGGAACTGCTCGACAGGTTAAGCAATAAGATCGGTGCTTCGGCTATTCATCGTTATTTACCCAATGAACATTACTGGCCCGAAAGATCGGTGAAAGCTGCTGACTCATTGGATGAAGAAGCCACCACAACATGGAAGCTGGACCGGCCAAGACCATTGCAATTATTAGCAAGACCGGAAATGATCGAAGTGATGGCGCCTATTCCTGATTACCCGCCAATGAATTTCCGGTATAAAGGAAAACTGCATACGATTATCAAAGCAGATGGACCGGAACGCATAGAACAGGAATGGTGGATCGAACAGGGACAGCATCGTGATTATTATTATGTGGAAGATGAAGAAGGATGCAGGTACTGGTTGTTTCGGTTGGGGCATTATGAGGATGCGGAGTATAGATGGTTTATACATGGAGTGTTTGTTTGAGGAAAAGTCGGGAAGACCAGAAGTCCGAAAGTCTGAAAGCACATCTCTATATGATTGTTACAGTTTTATATAATAGTCTTTCAGTCTTTCCGACTTTACTGTCTTTCGGACTTACTAAAAAATGATTATGCGGTACACAGAATTACAAGTAACGACCAATTTTAGTTTTTTAAGAGGTGCATCACACCCGGAAGAGTTGGTGGAGCAGGCTGCTATCTATGGTTATGATAAAATAGCGATCACTGACAGGAATACATTCGCCGGTATTGTTCGTGCACATGCAGCAGCAAGAAAAAAAGGAATAAAAATTATTCCTGCCTGTCGCCTGGATCTGCTGGATGGACAAAGCCTGTTGGCTTATCCGACAGATAAGGATGCTTATTCAAGTCTTTGCTCACTATTATCAACTGGTAATCTTCGTGCAGAGAAAGGTGAGTGTCATTTATACAAAGCAGATGTGTATGCACATTTAAAAGGAAACAAGTTTGTCGTGGTGCCGCCTGATTCATTAGATCGATCATTCAATTTTGATCCCTCATTTGAAATTATTTTAGAGGAATACCGTGAAGCGTTTGGTAACAATCTTTATATAGCAGCCACACGTCGTTATCACGGAGATGATAATAAATATTTGTATCGTCTTGCACAGTTATCAGCAAAGTTACATATACCATTGCTGGCCACGAATGATGTGCATTATCATATGCCGGCAAGAAGACAGTTGCAAGATATTCTTACCTGTATCCGCGAGAAGTGTACGATCTATAATGCCGGTTATCGTTTGCATCCGAATGCGGAACGATATTTAAAACCTGAACAGGAGATGCTGAGATTGTTCCGTCAATACCCGGATGCGATCCGCCACACAGAAGAATTGGCTGAAGCTTGTCAATTCACTTTGGACAGCTTGCAATATGAATATCCTGTCGAGATCACGAGTGAAGGAAGAACACCACAGGAAGAACTGACTTATTTAGCATGGAAGAGTGCAAAGGAAATTTATGGAGATGTATTGCCTGATAAAGTGATCAATGCGATCAATCATGAACTGGGATTTATTGAACAAATGAATTATGCTTCTTATTTTTTAACCGTCTATGATATTGTTCGCTATGCAAGAGAACAAAAAATACTTTGCCAGGGAAGAGGTTCGGCCGCTAACTCCACTGTTTGTTATTGCTTAGGCATTACATCCGTTAATCCAACCAAGTTCGATCTCTTGTTTGAACGGTTTATTTCAGCAGCAAGAAATGAACCGCCGGATATTGATGTGGACTTTGAACATGAGCGGCGTGAAGAAGTGATACAATATATCTATACTAAATATGGTCGTGACCGTGCTGCCATTGTTGCTACCGTTACACAACAACATCAGAAAGGTGCCATAAGAGATGTGGCAAAAGCAATGGGTCTATCATTGGATGCGATCAATCATCTTTCAGGTGCGGTTGGATCGATCGGTGAATTTCCTGAAGAATCATTTGTTGCCAAACGATTTGCTGAACAGGGATTCAATATCCATGATAAACATTTACGCAAAGTGCTTGAGCTGACAAGGCAGTATATCGGTTTTCCAAGACAGCTGGGTCAACATACAGGAGGATTTGTGATCACAAGAGGTACGCTGACCGATCTCTGTCCTATACTAAATGCACGAATGGAAAACAGGACCTGTATTGAATGGAATAAAGATGATATCGATGCATTGGGATTTTTAAAGATCGATGTGCTGGCATTGGGAATGCTTACCTGTATCCGTAAAGCATTTGATCTTGCAAAAGAACATTATGGGCTTGATCTTACATTAGCAAATATTCCGCAGGATGATCCGGTAGTTTATGAAATGATCTGTCATGCTGATACGATCGGTGTGTTTCAAATTGAAAGCCGTGCACAACAATCGATGTTACCAAGATTAAAGCCAAGAACTTTTTATGACCTCGTAATTGAAGTAGCTATTGTAAGACCGGGACCAATACAAGGTGATATGGTGCATCCTTATTTACGACGACGTAATAAAGAAGAAGATGTTGAGTATCCTTCAAAAGAATTAGAAGAGATTCTTCATAAAACACTAGGTGTACCGCTATTCCAGGAACAAGCAATGAAGATCGCTATTGTTGCTGCAGGTTTTACTCCTGCGGAAGCGGATGAGCTACGAAGAAGCATGGCAACATTTAAAGCAAAAGGGATGGTAAGTTCATTTCATGAAAAGCTGATCAAAGGAATGATGCAAAGAGGATATACACATGAATATGCGCTGCGTGTATTTAAACAGTTAGAAGGTTTTGGCAGTTATGGTTTTCCTGAAAGTCATGCAGCAAGTTTTGCATTATTGGTTTATGTATCAGCATGGATCAAATGTTATTATCCGGATGTGTTTGCCTGTGCATTGCTGAATAGTATGCCAATGGGATTTTATCAGCCAGCACAGATTGTGAGTGACGCACAAAAGCATGGAGTGGAAATGAGAGAGGTGGATATTAATTATTCGGATTGGGATAATCGATTAGAACCCCCAAACCTCCTAAAGGGGGCTTTAGGAACTTTTCTGATTAAGGGAAATGCGCTACGATTAGGATTCAGGCAAGTGAAAGGATTGAGAGAAGAAGATATTCAACTTTTACTTGCAAGCAGAACAAAGATGTTTACTTCTATAAATGAATTGCGCGATATTGGCTTACCAGAAGCAACTTTATTGAAACTTGCTGATGCTGATGCATTCAGATCGATTGGTCTTGACAGAAGACAGGCATTGTGGGAAATATCCACCAATGATCGTCCTGTTGTATTATTTAAAGGACAAGCTTCTCCTGATGCGCAGGATGAAAATGTTTCGTTGCCTGTGATGACAATGCCTGAACATGTGGTGCATGATTATGCATCTTTATCGCTTTCTATTAAAGCTCATCCTGTAAGTTTTTTAAGAGAGCGGCTACAACAACTTCATATAGTTTCTACAAATGAATTGAATAGTTTGAAAAATGGTGATACAGTTAAAGTTGCCGGGCTTGTTTTAGTAAGACAAAGACCGGGAACTGCAAAAGGAGTTTGTTTTATTACAATCGAAGATGAAACGGGTACTGCCAACCTGGTAGTGTTTGAAAATATTATTGAGAATTATCGTCGTGAAATTCTTCATTCTAAATTAATGATGGTGGAGGGGAAACTGCAGGTTGAAGGGGAAGTGATTCATGTTATAGTTGAAAAGTGTTTTGACCTTTCTCGCATGTTGAGAAGGTTGAGTGTTGGTGATTTGGAGAATGCATTTCCTGAGGGGAGGAATTTTAGATAACGACTTCGAGCGAAACAGAACTTTCAACGAAGCGTCGCAACAGAAGTTTAATAGTAGTGCAGCAAATTGCTCCACAATCATTTCTCCCATTCATACCATTCACTTTTTCTGCATCTATTTTTTTCTTAGCTTTAAAACCCTCTTAAGAGCTCTGCGAAATTTCTTATACCAAATTATAGCTTATGAAAAAGATAATTGCCCTTCGGGTAATTGTGTAACCACGCCAAACTCAAACTGCATTTCATTTTAAAGAACAGCAGGAATTGCCTGCAATGAAGTACATACAATGCCTATAACAAAAAAAGATGAAGCATTACTTCATCTTATGTAACATTATATCTCAATTTTTTCCCGATAGCTATCCGGATCAATATCGCTGCACCACCCTGAACAGAAATCGCTTTGGTTCACCTATTACTCCCGATGCTTCTCTTCTTTTTTTCAGGTCGTCCGACTTGTAGTAAGCAAAGGCTTTGGCAGTATCCAGTACGGCTGTTACCAGCGATACTTTTTTATTATCATCCGGGTCATGCCCATAGGCCCTTGTGACGATACCGTTATTTGTTCTTTCCTGCTTACCTTCTTCAAATCCTTTTTGCCAGGTATCCCAGTCTTTTACAGTAAAGGTGGTGCGGGAACGGATGTCAGAACTGATAACCGCCGTATCCTGGAAAGTGGTGATGATAAAAGAAAACGAAGGCGTGCCGATTACACCTCCTTTTTGCATAGCTTTTTTCAGGGCGGGATCTTTTGCAAATGCTTTGGCTTTCGCCATGTCGTCTGCTTTTACTGCCACCAATACCATGTTGGGATCATCCAAACCGCGGCCTATTACATAACTATGTAAGCCATTCGCCAGCCGCATGGAATCGTGTTCATCGTAAGAGGCTTTCCATTTTGCAAAATCGGACACCCTGTGTATTGCTGTCATCATATTTTGCGGTGTGGTAATAATTGTATTTGTTTCCGGGATAACCGCATTGCTGGTACTTGCAGCAGTGGTAGAATTAGATTCTGTGTTTGTTTGCTCTTTATTTTCATTTCCTCCGCAGGAGGCTAAAAAGAATAATATGGCTGCACAAAATAGCAGGCCGGCAAATCCTGACCGTTTCATTGGCTTTGATTTTAATAATTAATAAATATAGGGGCCGGGAAAGGTTCTTACCTGTTACCAAGGGGTAAAGGATACAATAGATTTAGCTTATATCAATTTGCCTGCCGGATTTTTATTTAAGGCACAAGTGCTGTAATTAATACCACAAACAGATATTTATTTTGAGGAATCGCACGATAATCCGAACATCATTATTTCAAAAAATGATTCTTCCAGTCCTTCCACCTCCAGAGATTGTGTCACCACGCCCTGTCCGACCAGCGACAAAATTGGGTCATAGAAGTATGGGTGCCGACTTCGCTTACAGTGCTTATTAGATGAGTTTCCCGTTATTGTTGGTCGTCTACCAACAACTAATAGCTTAACAGAATTCCTAAACACAAACAGTCCGGGTAGCAAATAGAACCCGAAGAGTGCCCTCCCACTTCGGCAAGCTCAGTGTCTGGGTAAACTGTGCAACGAAAGCATAATAGCAGCAATGCAGCCGGGGGCAAAAATTCCTTCCATTCATACCATTCACTCCTTCAGTATTTATTTTTTTCTTAGCTTTAAAACCCCCAATAAATTCTGCGAAATTCTTTACACCAAACTATAGCTTATGAAAAAGATAATTGCTTGTCTTGCTGTCATCATTAGTACAGCAAACTTGTTTGCACAGATCGATGCCGGGTTGTTCCGTTTCCCGGATGTATCACAAACCCAGATCGTTTTTACTTATGCCAATGATCTTTGGCTGATACCTAAAGAAGGCGGCACTGCTATTAAGCTCAGCTCGCCTGCCGGCGTAGAAAGCTATCCAAAATTTTCTCCCGATGGAAAAAGCATTGCCTTTAGCGGTAACTATGATGGTAACAACGATGCGTATACCATTCCTGTTACCGGTGGTGTGCCGGTGCGGTTGACCAGTCATGGTTATTCAGACCGTGTGGTTGACTGGACAACCGATGGAAAAAAAGTGTTGTTCGCTTCCGGCCGTGAAAGTGGTAAATCAAGATTCAGCCAGTTCTATACAGTGCCGGCCAGCGGTGGCGTTATTGAAAAACTTCCATTGGCGTATGCAGAGTTTGGTTCTTATTCTCCCGATGGCAAACAGATCGCTGTTGTATTTCGTACACAAGTTGGCCGCAACTGGAAACGTTACCGCGGCGGATGGAAAGCGGATATCCAGCTTTTCAATTTATCCAACAACGAATCAAAAACGATCGGCGCCGAAGCGGATGCCGGTAACGAATTCCCGATGTGGAATGGCAATTCTATTTATTTCATATCTGACCGTGGCACCGAACTAAGAATGAACTTATGGAAATATGATCTTACTACAAAAGCATATACCCAGCTTACAAATTTTAAAGATGTTGATGTGCACTATCCTTCGCTGGGTCCTGATGATATCGTTTTTGAAGCCGGTGGTAAAATGTATTTGTATTCCATTTCTTCCGGCAAACAAAAAACAGTTGACATCAATGTGATCACGGATAAAGTTTCTCTGAAGCCAAAAATAGAATCTGCTGAGAAGCTAGTACAGAATGTATCGCTTAGTCCCGATGGGAACAGGGTATTGATACAGGCAAGAGGCGATGTATTTTCTGTGCCTGCAGAAAATGGTTATGTAAAAGATATGACAAGAACTTCCGGCGCTGCTGAGCGTTATCCTGCCTGGTCGCCTGATGGAAAACATATTGCTTACTGGAGTGATCAGTCGGGTGAATACGAATTATGGCTGATGGATGCAGATAAAGAAAACTCAACAAAGAAACTGACTGATTATGGGGCAGGTTACCGGTATCGTCCTTTCTGGTCGCCCGATAGTAAGAAGATCGCTTTTATTGATAAGGCCATGCAGATAAAAATTTTTGATATCACAACTAATAAAACTACAGAAGTTGACAGGGCATTACGCTATACACATGGAAACCTGGAAGGTTTTACGGTGAGCTGGTCGCCCGACAGCCGTTGGATGGCTTATGCCCGCGACCTGGACAACCAGCACAATGCCATTTATATTTATGATTATACCAATAAAAAAAATAATACGGTAACCCGTGGGTTTTATGAATGCAACAGTCCTGTTTTTGACCCCGAAGGAAAATATTTATACTTCTTCACCAATCAATCCTTCAAACCTGACTACAGTGATATTGACAATACATTTATTTATTCCAATACCACGCAGATTGCAGTAGTTTCTTTGCAAAAAGAAACACCTTCCTTGCTGGCACCAAAAAATGATACGGTAGCTGTGAGAACAGATGAACTGTCAAAAGATGAACCCAATAAAAACAAAAGAGATTCGGTAAATAACGCGAAGGCAAAAGCGACTATGATAGATTTTGATGGTATTGAACAAAGACTGGAATTATTGCCGCCGCCTGCAGGTAATTACAATGCATTAGCTGTCACCAAAGGAAAAATTATTTTTATAAGATACCCGAATACCGGTGCACCGGATGGTAAAGGCACACTGAAATTTTTTGATATAGAAAAAAAGGAAGAGAAGACGATTGTTGAGGGTGTTGACAATGCCCGCTTATCTGCTAATGGACAAAAAATACTGGTAACCAAATCAGGGACCTTTGCCGTAATAACGCCCAACGAAAACCAGAAGTTTGAAAAAACGCTTCCGCTTGCCGACATGCAAATGAGTGTGGATCCTGTGCAGGAATGGAAACAACTATTTATGGATGTATGGCGTTTTGAACGAGATTATTTTTATGATGCGGGTATGCATGGAGTGGATTGGAAACAAGCAAAGGATCGTTATTTGAAAATGCTTGATGGAGCAATGACCCGTGAAGAAGCCGATTTTATTATCGGTGAGCTGATCGGTGAATTGAATGCTTCACATACTTATCATGGTGGTGGTGATATAGAAGCTCCAAAAAATAAAGCGGTCGGTTACCTGGGTGTGGATTGGCAGGCAGATGGTAATAATTATAAGATCAAAAAGATCATTCGCGGTGCGCCATGGGATGCAGAAGTTCGTTCTTCACTTGATCAGCCGGGTGTTACAATCAAAGGAGGTGATTATATTTTAGCGGTGAATGGAGTGCCACTTACTACATCGCAGGAACCTTTTATTGCATTCACAGGTCTTGCCAATAAAACAGTAGAGCTTACTTATAACTCATCTCCATCATGGACCGGCGCAAAAACAGTTATTGTAAAAACAATGGATGATGAATATCGTTTGCGCAATCTTGCATGGATCGAGAGCATGCGCAAACAAGTGGAGGAAGAAACAAATGGCGAAGCTGGTTATATATATGTACCAAGCACCGGCATTGATGGACAAAATGAATTGATACGTCAGTTCAATGCGCAATGGGATAAAAAAGCATTGGTGATCGATGAACGTTTTAATAATGGCGGACAAATTCCTGATCGCTTTATTGAAATGCTGAACCGTGATCCGCTTGCATTCTGGGCAATACGTGATGGCAGTGACTGGCCATGGCCACCATTTGTGAATTTTGGTCCGAAGGTGATGCTGATAAATGGATGGAGTGGTTCGGGTGGTGATGCATTCCCTGATTATTTCCGCAGAAAAAAATTAGGGCCATTAATCGGTGCAAGAACATGGGGCGGATTGATTGGTATCAGTGGTGTACCCGGTTTAGTAGATGGAGGAGGAGTGACTGTACCTACATTCCGTATGTATAATCCTGATGGTACATGGTTCCAGGAAGGTCATGGTGTGGATCCTGATATTGCAGTGCCGGAAGATCTGAGCATGATGGCGAAAGGAAAAGACCCGCAATTACAAAAAGGAATTGAAGAGATAAAGAATCTATTAAAGACGAAGGGATATAAACCACCGGCAAGACCAGCGTTGGAGAAGAAAGCTTATTGATGAATTGTGAATGGTGAATGAAAGAAAACATGATTGCGGATCTCTTTTGGTATCCGCAATTTTTTTTATGCTAGTAGAATTGGCATAATAAAATACTATCTTTAAAAAACGCAGGTTTTATATCATGAATTAATTTTCAACTCAACCAACTAACATGAAAGCGATTCTTTTCTTCATTACTTTGATCACTATTTGTTACGGATGTAATTCTAAAAAAGGGTCCCCTACTTCTAAAAATGAATTACCATCTGCAGCCATACAAATAAAATCTGCATTATTAGCTGCGCCCAAGGAAAAGAGAGATAGTTGCACAGTGTATGGTTATTCGTCCGATAAACAATTCATCCTTTTAAAACAAGGAACAAATGAAATGATTTGCCTTGCAGACAATCCTGATGAGCCGGGTTTTTCTGTGGCCTGTTATGTCAGGGACCTGGAACCTTTTATGCAAAGGGGCCGTGATCTGAGAAAGCAGGGCATTAAAGATGAGCAGTTATTTGATGAACGTGAGAAAGAAGTAAAAGCCGGCACCCTGCAAATGCCTAAAGAACCTGCAGCATTGTATGTTTATTCTGCCAAGGATGAAGAATATGACCGTACAACCGGTGAAGTAAAGAATGGCTATCTACGTTATGTAATCTATATTCCTTATGCAACGGCTGTCAGTACAGGTTTGCCGGAAAAACCATCCGCCAATGGCATGCCGTGGATCATGAATCCCGGGACACACAGTGCACATATTATGATCAATCCCTGATTATAAATCCGCTGTCAATCTGGCAAATTTTACTTCGTTGGAACGAGGGTTGCTATCTTGCATAATTCATCATTCATAACTCATAATTCTAAACTTATAATTCAAACAACCATGGTGCAGGAAAAAGGAACTATATCCATCAATACCGAGAACATATTCCCGATCATTAAAAAATTTCTCTACTCCGATCATGAGATCTTTTTGCGGGAACTGGTGAGCAATGCCGTGGATGCCACGCAGAAAATAAAGAGACTGGCTTCGCTGGGTCATTATAATAAAGAGCTGGGTGAGCTGAAAATAAGTGTGGCTGTTGATAAAAATGCAAAGACGATCACCGTTTCCGATAATGGCATCGGCATGACAGCCGATGAAATAAAAAAATACATCAACCAGGTGGCTTTCTCCGGTGCTGCCGAGTTTCTGGAAAAGTTCAAAGAAGCCAATGATGCCAACGAGATCATCGGTCGTTTTGGCCTGGGTTTTTATTCGTCATTCATGGTGGCGGAAAAAGTGGAGATACAAACCCTCAGCTACCAGGACGGAGCCGCCGCTGCCTGCTGGACCTGTGATGGCAGCACAGAATTTGAAATCACCGAAGGCAGCCGCACAGAAAGGGGCACAGATGTTATATTATATATCAATGCAGATTCAGAAGAATTCCTGGATGAGCATCGCATCAGTGGCATACTGAACAAGTATGCAAAGTTTCTGCCCGTGCCCGTGCAGTTTGGTACAAAAACAGAATCAATACCCGACGGAGAAGATGCAGAGGGCAAGCCGAAGTATAAAGAAGTGGAGGTGGATAATATCATTAACAACACCACTCCCATCTGGACCAAACAACCAAATGAGCTGAAAGATGAAGATTATCTTTCTTTTTATCGTGAACTTTATCCTTTTTCCGAAGAGCCACTTTTCTGGATACACCTGAACGTTGATTATCCTTTTAACCTGACCGGTGTTTTATATTTCCCCAAACTGAAAAATGATTTTGAGATCACGAAGAACAAGATCCGTTTGTTCAGCCGCCAGGTATTTATTACCGATGAAGTAAAAGATATCGTGCCTGAATTTTTACTGTTGCTTCATGGCGTTATCGACTCGCCGGATATTCCGCTGAATGTAAGTCGTTCATTTTTGCAGAGCGACAGCAATGTAAAAAAGATCAATAGTTATATCAGTCGTAAAGTAGCGGAGAAGCTGGGTGAGTTGTTTAAGAAAGAACGCAAGAGTTATGAAGAGAAATGGAACGATATCGGGCTTTTTGTAAAATACGGGGCGATCAGTGATGAAAAATTTTATGAAAAGGCAAAAGAGTTTTTATTGCTTGAGAATACAACCCATGAAAAATATACACTGGATGAATATGCCGCGAGAGTAAAAGATTTCCAGGAAGACAAGAATGGCCGGTTAGTGTATCTATATACAGCCGATGCGGAAAGACAGGACAGCTATGTACAGGCGGCGCATAAAAAGAATTATGATGTGTTGCTGATGAACTCACCGATCGATACTCATTTTATTCATCAGCTGGAGATGAAGCTGGAAAAAACATCGCTGAAAAGAGTAGATGCTGATGTGATGGATAAATTGATAGAAAAAGAAGATACCGAGAAACACAAGCTCACCGATGATGAAGCGACTAAGCTGAAAAGCATATTTGAAAAGGCGATTAACAATTCCAGTATGCACGTGGAGATCGATAGTACACATGCGGAGGGCATGCCGGTAACCATCACCATAGAAGAATGGATGCGCCGAATGAAAGATATGAGTCGCATGGGTGGCGGAATGAATTTTTATGGCAACATGCCAGATACGTATAAAGTTTCTGTGAATGCGAATCACAAACTGGTGAATAAAATTTTATCAGCAGATGAAACGCAGCAAACGGTTTTGGCCAAACAGGCTTTCGATCTTGCGATGCTGGCACAAGGATTATTAAAAGGCGCTGATCTTACCGCGTTTGTTGAGAGAAGTGTGAATGTTCTGTGAGAGTGTATTTACTTTCTTTTGCTTGCCCAAAAGAAAGTAACAAAGAAAAAGGCACCGGCAATGATTTACAGCCATTGCCGGACGCCGTGATTAAGCTTCAGTGCTACTGTTACTGTGCTAAACAATTCTAATCATCCGCATATCTCAATCTTAATATAAATAGCTTCATTCGTGTTTAAATGTAAACTCTAAAGGCGCTGTGTTCCGTTCTTGCTTTCATTAAACTTGCAATGTTTATTTAAATGGAACGAAACAAGGCGCTTAACCATCCAAACCATTAGCTCTGCACATCGGTTTCTGAAGAATGTATTAGCGCCTTCTTTTTCGTCTGCCGAAAAGAAACTACTCCTTAATGACTGCAAACGAAAAAGGCAGCGCCTTTCGATATTTCGAATAGTACGAAGCAACCTTGTACTAACTATCAGTTCTATCAGGAGTGCAATTACAATTTATTTGAGTGTTCATGTGCCTTGGCCCGGCCAAACCTGCGGAGCATTAGGTTTGGCCTTGATCTTTTTGGTTCTTTTTGCATCAAGGCAAAAAGAACAGAAAACCAATTTGACTAAAACTTTTATATACTTTCTTTTGCTTGTGCAAAAGAAAGTAACAAAGAAAAGCACACCGGCAATGATTTACGGCCATTGCCGGACGCCGTGATTTAGCTTCAGTGCTACTGTTAACTCAGCTAAACAATTCTTATCATCTACATCGACGATAATTGTGATTGCGTTCTTTTCATCTATACTTTCGTTAATCTGGTCCAATAAAAGCAGGCACTCTGCAAATGCCCAAAGAACCTGCAGCATTGTATGTTTATTCTGCCAAGGATGAAGAGTACGACCGTACAACCGGTGAAGTAAAGAAGTTGCAGAATCTTTAACCCTTCCTATGGAGGTAGTATGTACTCCAATGTTTTAGAACCCACTCATCCCCGATTTTGACAACTTTAAAAAATTTTTTTTAGCATCTAACTCTCTCTGGATGAATAGCTTTAATTGGGATTTCTGCAGTTATTATCCACTACTCCTAATAAATTAGTTGTTCTCCTAATGAATTAGTACTAACATTGTGAAAAATTAGAATAGATGATAAAACTTGCAAAAAGAGAAGAGCAGATCATGCAGGTGTATTGGGAGCTTGGTAAAGCATTTATTAAAGAAGTGATCCCTCATCTCCCCGAACCGAAACCACATTATAACAGTGTTGCTACCATGGTGAAGATCCTGGAAGAAAAAGGTTTCTTAGATCATGACAGCGTTGGCAATCTCTACCGCTACTTTCCAATCATCAGCCGGGAAGATTATCAAAAGCATGCCATGAAAGATATCGTAAGCCAGTATTTCGATAATTCTTATCCGCGGATGCTGGCCTTCTTTGCCAAAGAACAAAACCTGAGTGAAGACGAATTGAAAGAAATTCTTCAAATGATCAAAACAGACAAACCATGAACCTTCCATACATCATTAATGTCGCTGTGATCCTGCTTGCCTGCCTGGCTTTTTATAAACTATTGCTGCGCCGCGAAACTTTTTATAAAGTGAACCGCTATATGCTCATTGTTTGCCTTGTAATTTCTTTTGCATTGCCCTTGTTGCAGGTACCGCAACAGTTTTCTTTGCGTAAGCCAACGACTGCAGTTATTCAGCAACCATCATTGATCGTAACCGAACAGGTACAACAAAGCCCACCGACTATAAAACAAGATGCTCAAAACTCTGCAGGCGCCAGCAATGCAACAGTGCCTGCTGCTACCAATCCTGCGAAGGCAGAGAATAGCGGATTTTCCTTTGCTCAGCTGATGACATGGTTGTTCTGGATCTATTGGTTTGGCGTGATCGTGTTTGGTATCAGTTTCCTTTTTCAGCTTGTATTATTATTGGTTCGTGCTTATCGCAACCCAGTGATCATTGATGGTAAATACAGGATAGTAGAAGTAAGCGGTGATAAGGCTCCTTGTTCTTTTGGCAATAATATTTTTATCAACCCTGAAAAATATGAATGGGAAACTTATAACCAGATCATCGAACATGAGAAGGTTCATATTCGCCAAAACCATACGCTGGATATTATTATTGCCGAGTTGTTGCTGATCTTTCAATGGTTCAATCCATTTGCATGGATCTATCGCCGTGAGATCGAAAGCAATCTTGAATTTCTTACGGACGACCAGCTGATGCAGCAAAAAATTGATAAGCAGAGTTACCAGCTTAGTTTAATGAAAGTATCAGCGCCGCATTTTCCGTTGAGTCTAACCACTAATTATAACCAGTCAATTCTTAAAAAACGTATAGCCATGATGAACACAAAAAGATCAAACCTGCACACGGCATGGAAATATTTTTTCCTGTTGCCTGTATTTGCTTTTTTAGCCTGCCTGCTGAATGAACCAGTGGCCTTTGGCCAGGATAGTCAGAAAGTCGGAAAGTCAGAAAAGTCCGAAAAGAATATCCGTAACCATGGAATGGAAACCGAGGGTTATTGGTTCGCTGTTATCAAAGATGATAAAGTGAATATCCGTTTCAGTGATAAAAAGATGGATGATGATTTTGAATCAAACAACTCCTATAGTGGCAACACTTTTAAGTTATCAGATCTGGGAACTCTACCTAAAGGAACATCGGGAACATTCACCATCACCCGTGAAGCCGGCAAAATGGAAATGACAGGAAAATTTGAAGGAAATACCGGTATGGGCACTTATAAGTTTGTCGCCGACAAAGCCTATGTTGATTATATGAATAAAGAATTGAAAGAAACTCTGGATGAAGATGATCAAATGGCTTTCTTTTTTATCAATATCAAAAAAGAATTTCTGACCATGCTGCGGAGTGAAGGATATAAAGATGTTACTAAAGATGACCTGATCCCTGTTGCTGCATTGGGAATTGATAAAGCATATATTTCCTCTATCCGCAATGCTGGATTCAAAGAAGTATCGTTGGAAAATTTAGTACCACTTAAGGCATTGGGTATTGATGAAAAATATATTACCGAGATCCGCAGTGCTGGTTATAAGGATATAAGCTCTGATCAACTGGTTTCATTTAAAGCGCAGGGAATTGATAAAAAGTATATCGAATCAGTTCGACAGATGAAGGGTGATAAAGGAGACAAAGGCGATAAGGGTAGTAAAGATAATGACGCAGATGATATTGTAAGCTTTAAAGCAATGAACATAACTCCTGAGTATATAAATTCATTCAAAGCAGTTGGCCTTACCAATATTCCACATGATCAGCTGGTATCTTTTAAAGCTGTAGGTGTTACTCCCGAATATATAAAAGGTTGGTATGATATGGGATTTAAGAACATCGATGCTGATGAATTTGTTGGAATGAAATCGCAGAATGTAACTCCTGAATACATGAAAAGCTTTACCGCTCTTGGATATAAGAATGTAAAACCAGAGGATCTTGTGGCATTCAGAGCATTGGGTATCACTCCTGAATATGTAAAAAGTTTTGAGGCGGCCGGTTACAAGATCACAGACCTTGATAACTTAACGGGGCTGAAAGCACAAGGTATTACTCCTGAATTCATCAAGAGTTTTGAATCGGTTGGGTTTAAAAACATTGATCTTGATGACATCGTTGCAGTAAAGGCAGTAGGTGTTACTCCTGAATACATTAAGGAGATGAGATCAAAAGGTTTTAATTATGATAAGCTGCAGAAGTATGTTACGTTGAAGAGTATTGATTAAAAATCAAAGCCAGCTATATTTTCTATGTTTACATTTCGTAAGTGGTCGCAAATTGCGACCACTTTTTTTATTCGCACTTTCCTCCTCACTTTCTTTGTTTTGAAATAACATCAAAAATCATCGAAATAAATTCACGATCAAAAAGACTTTACAAGCGCCTACTTTTTCGTCTTCCAAAGGACATTCACGTCCTCGGAGAAAGCAAACGAAAGAGTCAGCGCCTCCATGAGGCACAAATAAACACGAAGCATGCTTTTTCAATCATTCAGCTCGAAGGCAAATTGTATTTACAAACTTTGATGACTGGTCATGTGCGCTGGCCTGGCCAAACCAGCGGAGCATTTGGTTTGGCCTTGATCTTTTTGGTTCTTTTTGCATCAAGGCAAAAAGAACATAAATCTATTTCAAATACTTAAACCTATCTGCAATAACCTTAAGAAGATATTCCTTTTTGTCACTATTATATTCCCAAAACATCGCCCCCGCCAATTGATGATGCTTTACATATTTACATTTCTCCTTCACAGATCTTTCATTATCATAAGAGATAAATATTTTTTTCTCAGCATTAAAAAGATAAGGAGCCTTTGCAGTCGCATCCCAATATTCCTTATAACCATTTTTATTAACGAGACTATCTTTCAAATAAGTAAACCCACCTCCTCGTGCAGACTTGAGCGCCTTTCTGTATAAGCCGTTATTATCGGCGGATTCCATTTGCCAGCCCTTACCATAAAACGCCATCCCGATAACAATTTTGGAAGCCGGCACACCTGCTGCAATAAATGCCTGTATCGATCTGTGAGCAGAATACTGATTGCTATCACCGGAAGAAGTAAATAAGTTAGTATGATGACCCGAGACAGGGTTCCATCCACCGGTATAATCATAGCTCATAATATTTATATAGTCTGTATACTGTTGCACCTTGTCCATTTCTGTATGATCAATATAATTCTGCGATCCACCAACAGCAGTTGTTACAAAATATTTCATACGCGTTATGTTACTAAGACTGTCGAGGCCTTTTCTCAATTCTTTAAAGAGAACAGTATAATGCTGTTTGTCTTCAGGACGATAGATATTGCTGTCGCCGATCATGCCCGGGTATTCCCAGTCTATATCGATGCCATCTAAATTATATTTTGAAACAATGGCTACTGCACTTACCGCAAAATTTTGTGTTGAAGTATCTGTAAGAACTGCATCAGAAAAATTTTTACTCCAGCTCCATCCGCCGATCGATATCAATATTTTCAAATCAGGATTTATTTTTTTTAACTCACTTAAGTTTCGCAGGTTCACAGTATCTGTGGCTTCATTGTGCAGCCATGCACGATTATCCTTTATATCAACAAAAGCATAATTAATATGTGACAGTCGCCACACATCAATAGAATCCGGCGCAATCAGTCCGCGGAAGCCACCCACATAACCAATGATGACAGGTTTTGTTACTGGTTTTATAAAATGTGATGGAACAGCCATTGCCATGGCAAAAAATAAAACGCCTATACTGTAAATAGCTTTCTTCATATTTTAACCGTATCGTTATTTGTCTTTTAACTCAATCCATACGGGAGCATGATCACTTGTTTTTTCCCATCCCCTTACATGCTTATCAACACCTGCACCGATAAGTTTACGCTTTAATTGGGGGCTCAACAAAAAGTGATCTATCCGAAGACCAGCATCACGTTGGTAAGCATTTCTGAAATAATCCCAGAATGTATAAATTTTTTCTTTAGGATACAATTTTCGTATTGCATCTGTCCAGCCTTGTTCAACTAATTTTTTATACGCATCGCGAATTTCTATCCTGAATAATGCATCATTAACCCAGCGCTCCGGTTTATACACATCGAGTTCTGTAGGCATCACATTAAAATCACCAATCAATGCGACAGGGGCTTTTTCTGTAATCAATTTTTTTGCATGGGCTGTCAGTCGTTTAAACCATTTTAACTTGTAATCGAATTTCGGACCGGGCC
>Ga0105249_10001329_pt1 | contig 21642 bp, 20 predicted proteins | sample KBSS44metaG_FD_81522 | JGI IMG/M metagenome (GOLD analysis project Ga0105249, IMG submission 81522) | Switchgrass rhizosphere microbial communities from Kellogg Biological Station, Michigan, USA - KBS S4-4 metaG | ecosystem: Host-associated > Plants > Roots > Rhizosphere > Soil | place...
GGCAAGACCATCGACTTCCGCGTCTCGATCATGCCGAGCGTGCACGGCGAGGACGCGGTCATCCGCATCCTCGACAAGGAGTCGATCAGCGAGCAGTTCACCGAGTTGAAGCTCGACATCCTCGGTTTTCCTGAACAGGAGCTCCGTCGCTTCAGGAAGTACATTCGTGAGCCATACGGCATGGTGCTCGTCACCGGTCCGACCGGATCCGGCAAAACGACGACGCTCTATGCCGCGCTGTCGGAGATCAAGTCCATCGAAGACAAGATCGTAACCATCGAGGATCCGGTCGAGTACCAGCTTCGCGGGATCACGCAGATTCCGATCAACGAGAAAAAGGGGCTGACCTTCGCCCGCGGTCTGCGGTCAATCCTTCGTCACGACCCGGACAAGATCATGGTCGGCGAGATCCGCGATCCCGAAACGGCGCAGATTGCCATTCAGTCGGCGTTGACGGGACACCTCGTCTTCACCACGGTTCATGCGAACAACGTCGTGGATGTGCTCGGCCGCTTCCTGAACATGGGTGTCGAGCCGTATCAGTTCGTCTCGGCGCTCAACTGTGTGCTCGCGCAGCGGCTCGTGCGGCTCATCTGCATGCACTGCAAGCGTCCCGTCAAGATCGACGCGAAACTTCTGGAAGAATCCGCGCTCGATCCCGCGGTCGTACAGAACCATCAGTTCTACGAGGGAGCCGGGTGTATCGACTGTGGCGGCACCGGTTTCAAGGGACGCACGGCGATCTGCGAGCTGCTCAATTTGTCGGATCGCATCCGTGAGATGATCCTTGACCGTCGGCCGACATCCGAAGTCAAGAAACTTGCGCACGAGGAGGGTATGCGGTTCCTCCGCGAATCCGCCGTCGAGAAAGTACTGCACGGCCTCACCACGCTGCGCGAAATCAATAAGGTGACCTTCGTCGAATGAGTCTGTTTGCTTCGTGGCTGGCCAGCTCTCCCCCGGACGCGGCGATCGAAATCGCTCCGGAACGCGTGTCGGTCGCGGTCGTCGGCGAACGCAGCCGTGGACTCGTCGTGCAGGCCTATGCCTCCGAGCCGGTTGCCCCCGGCGCTGTCGTCGCGTCGCTGACCTCACTGAACATTCATAACCGGACGCTCGTGGCGGACGCGCTGCGCACTGCGCTCGATCGCGCGAGTATTCGTGCGCGACGCGTGGCGCTGGTGATTCCCGACCTGGCGGCCAAGGTCTCGCTGGTGCGATTCGACACGGTTCCCAGCCGCCGTGAAGACCTCGATCAGCTTGTGCGCTGGCAGGTGAAGAAAGCGTCACCCTTTCCAATCGAAGACGCAGTGGTGACCTGGACTCCGGCGGCTCGCCATTCCGACGGAAGCGCCGAATTCCTCGTGGTCAGCGCGCGGCGCGACATTGTCGCGGAGTACGAAGCCGTGTGCGAGCAGGCGAAGCTCTACGCCGGTCTCGTCGACCTGTCCACGCTCAGCATCGTCAACCTGATTCTCGGTGGTCGCCGTGTCCTTAAAAAAGAATGACTGGTCGTTCACCTGCGTCCGGATTACACGTCGATTGTCATCCTGCGGGGCGAGCAGGTGATTTTCTTCCGTAACCGCCCTGAAGGTGACCAGGAGGCAATTGCGGACCTCGTCCACCAGGCGGCGATGTACTACCAGGACCGCCTTCAGGGACAGCGGTTTGCGCGGGTCTTTCTCGGCGGCACCGGCCGCGTCGGTGGGGCTGTCGACTCGGCGCGGAAAAACCTGGAGGAACGCCTCGGCGCATCCGTCGAGCGCATCGATCCCTCCCACACCGCGGCGCTAACGGACCGCATCGTCGCGTCACCGGATCTGATGGACGTTCTCGGCCCGCTTGTCGGGATGGCGTTCCGCACACGCGGAGAATCGGTGACCGCCTGATGCTGAAGACCAATCTCGCCACCCGTCCGTTCTACAACGAACGCGCTGTGCAGTTCGTTCTGGGGATCCTGGCCGTACTTGTACTGGCCGTCAGTGCGTTCAATGCGTTCGAACTGATTCGATTGACCGAGAGCCAGCGGACGCTCGGTTCCCATGCCGTCGATGCGGAGCGCGAGGCCACGCGGTTGCGGAGCGAAGCCGCGACGATTCGGGGACAGATCAACGCCAAAGAGCTGGAAGTGGTCGCCAACGCCGCGCGCGAAGCCAACAGCATCATCGATCAGCGGGCATTCTCGTGGAGCGATCTCTTCGATGAGCTCGAACACACGCTGCCCGACGACGTGCGCATCACCGCGGTAGACCCGGCCTTGAGCCCGCAGGGAGAGTTCGTCGTCAACATCGCCGTTCAGGCACGTCGATCCGAGGATCTCGATGCATTCATCGAGGCGCTCGAGAAGACAGGCAGCTTCCGTGACGTGATTACTCCGGCGGAGGAAACGAACGAGCAGGGACTGCTCGTGGCGGTGGTCAGAGGTATCTACGTTCGAACCGGGGGGACGCGTGGCTGACGATCTTCGACGCGAAACGCTGACGCAGCGGGTCGTCCGCGAACACCGTCGCGTCGTCCTCCCGCTGGCGATTGCTCTTGGGGTCAATGTCGTGATCTACATTGCCGCGGTCTATCCGTTGTCGCAGCGCGTTGCGAACATCCAGCAGCGTGATCGGACCGCCGAGGAGCAACTGCTCGCGGCACGGCGCGACCACGCACAGGCGACGGGTACGCTCACGGGGAAGGATCGCGCAGCGGCCGAGCTCGCCACCTTTTACAAGGACGTATTGCCGCAGGATCTGGCTGGCGCGCGTCGGCTTACGCAGTTGCGTCTCGCGCAGCTTGCTCGCCAGTCCAACCTGAAGTTCGTCCGCGCGACATTCGAACCCATGAACGAGAGCAAGCGGACGTTGACCCAGCTCCGCATCGAGATGGCGCTGTCCGGCACGTATTCGGATGTGCGCGCCTTCATTCATCAACTCGAGACAGCGTCGGAATTCGTCGTCGTCGACAACATCGAGCTGGGGCAAGGTGCCGAGGGTGGGCCGCTGAGCGTTACGCTGCATCTCTCGACGTATTACCGCGAGACCACCGTGCGAGATGCCGAGCCATGAGATTGAAGGTATCGCGCCAGCTCCTGTTGCTCTGCGGGCTCGGCGTTGCGCTCGCGGTTGTTGTCATTGCGCGACGCGCGGATACGCCGACGGGCGCGACTCCAGTCCGATCGAACGGACGAAGCGCGACGACGGCCTCGGCAACGCAGACGCCGGTCGCAGATCTGAAGCTCAACTTGTTGAAGAGCGATGCGTCGGAACTCGACGCGCCGACGCGCAATCCATTTCAGTTCAGGTCGAAGCCGTCGGCTCCGGCTCCGGCTCCGCGCGAACAGGCGAGCGCGAGCAAGGCGCCGGTCGTCATCGCCCCACCGCCAGTTCCGCAGGGTCCGCCGCCTCCGCCGCCTATTGCACTGAAATACATAGGAGTGCTCGAAACGGCACAGGGACGCGTCGCGATCTTTCGCGACACTGGCGGCGACGTCATTAATGGAAAAGAAGGGGATATCATCGATGGCCGTTACCGCCTGCTGAAAATCGGCGTGGAATCGGCCGATCTCGCGTACGTGGATGGACGGGGCCGCCAGACAATTCGGCTCTCGGGACAATGATGCGTGTACTCAAATCGGCGGCAAGCCCGGCATTGGCGCGCCTGACAAGGCCCGCACTCCTGCTGGTGATCGTGTTCATCGCGCTGATCGCAGCGGGGTGCGGTGCTTCGCGTACCTTCGGTCGCGGAGAGAGTGCTGCGCGGACGGGCGATTGGGACGCGGCGGTCGAGTACTACCGTCGCGCGGTGCAGGAAGCACCAGATCGCAGCGACTACAAGATCGCGCTCGAGCGCGCGATGATCAATGCGTCGCACCTGCATCTCAATCAGGCGCAGTTGGCCGAGGCGCGCGGTGAACTCGAAGAGGCGCTGCGCGAATATCGGCGCGCCAGCGATTTCGATCCGCCGAATCGTCAGCTCGCCGCGAAAGTCACCGAAATCGAACGGCGCATCCGCGACCAGTACGAGGCGCAGCCACGCAACAACATTGCGCAGCTGCGCGAACAGGCACGGCAGGCCGGGCCTACGCCGCTGATTAAGCTGAACGAAGTACTGCCGGAGGTCCGCTTCAACAATACGAGCATCCGCGACATCCTCAACTTCGTTGCCAATGCGACCGGCGTCAACGTCACCTATGACCGGGATTACGCGGACCGCGCGTACACGGTGCAGTTGAACGGCGTCACGCTCGAACAGGCGTTGAATCAGATCCTGTCGGCCAATCAGCTGTTCTTCAAGGTGATCAACCAGAACACGATCATGGTGATCCCTGACACCGCGCAGAAGCGGGCCAACTACGAAGAGCAGGTGATCCGCACGTTCTACGTATCGCATGCCGACGCCACCGAACTGTCGCAGATGATCAACACCATCATCCGCGTGCCCGCGATGGCGGTGCAGCCGATGATCGCGCCGAACAAGACCGCCAACACGATCACCATCCGTGCGACCACCGCCGTCGCCGCGATCATCGAGAAGATGATCGACGCCAACGACAAGCCGCGTGCGGAGATCGTCATCGACGTCCAGATCCTCGAGGTCAACCGGGGGCGCGCAAAGACGTTCGGTGTCGATCTGTCGACCTATCAAATTGGCACGGTGTTCTCACCTGAAGCCGACCCGCGCAGCACGACGGGAGGCGGCAACACCGGCACACCAAGCAGCACGACCGTCAACACCACATCGGCTTTCAACCTGAACACCATTACGCGTGGCGTTTCGACCGCCGACTTCTATCTGGCGGTGCCTTCCGCGGTCGTTCACTTCCTGGAAACCGATACTGAGACGAAGCTGATTGCAAAGCCCCAGCTTCGCGGAGCGGAGGGCCAGAAGATCACGCTGAACCTCGGCGACGACATTCCGGTGCCGTCGACGGTCTTCACACCGCTTGCGACCGGCGGCGCCAACACGAACCCGCTGACGTCGTTCAATTACCGGCCCGTCGGCATCAACGTCGAGATGACGCCACGCGTCACCATTGAAGGGGACGTGATTCTCGACCTGCTCGTGGAGAACAGCACGCGTTCGACCGATGTGAACGTCGCAGGGCAGAACCTGCCGTCCTTCGGCACACGCAAGGTGACGACCCGATTGAGGCTGCGCGACGGTGAATCAAACCTGCTTGCAGGGTTGCTGCGTGAGGACGATCGCAGCACGTTGCGCGGGATTCCCGGCATCCTCCGGCTTCCGGTTCTCAACAAGTTGCTCGGATCGAATGAAACCGACGTCAGGACCACCGACATCGTGATGCTGCTGACGCCGCGCATCGTCCGGACGCAGGAAATCACCGCCGGTGACTTGAGTCCGATCTTCATCGGCACGCAGCAGAACCTCGGCCTGAATGGACCGCCGCCGCTCATCGCGGCGCCGCCAGAGTCCGAGCCTGGAGCGGCGCCCCTCGCGCAGCCGGCGCCACCGGCCGCTCCGAATGCTGTGGGGCAAGGCGCCGCAGCCGCAGCACCAGGCGTGTCAATCATTCCGCCGGGCAGCTCGCCGATTCCCGGGACGACGGCCGTCGCCGCGGCTCCCGCTCCAGCGGTTTCGGGCGCTGCGACGCCCCAGGCGACCGTTCCAGGCGCGCCACCGGCAGCGACGAATGCCTCTCCGGTGGTCGCCAGTGCCGGTGCGCAAATCGTGGTCACACCCCCCGGCCCGGAATTCCGGGTTGGAGGCGGGCCGTATACGGTGGCGATATCGGCGACAAACGCGTCACGCCTTTCGGGCTTGTCGCTGACGGTTACCTTCAACCCCGCGGCGGTGCGGGTCCGTGCGGTGCAGGAAGGCAGCTTCATGCGCGCGGGCGGCGGTCAGGCGACGTTCACCCAAATGGTGGATGCCGCAACGGGCCGCATTGACATTGCCATCGTCCGGACTGGTGACGCGACAGGCGTCGCCGGGACAGGGCTCCTGGCGGCGCTCGTATTCGACGCCGTCGGCGGCGGCGCCGCGAACCTGGCTGTCACGGGTACCGCGACTGCTCCGGGCGGGACACCAGCCTCACTGCAACTTGCGCCAGTGTCCGCGGTAACGGTTCGTTAGTCATGAGTCTGAGAGATCGCAACGGCTACACGTTCGTCGAGCTGCTGATCGTGGTCACTGTGCTGATGATTCTCGCCTCGGCAGTGCTGCCGCTCGCGCAGGTCACCTCGCAGCGTCAACGCGAAGCAGAACTGCGACGGAACCTGCGGGAGCTCCGGACGGCGATCGATAAATTCAAGGATTCAGTCGACACAGGGCTCATCCCGACGACGGAACTGCGCCCTGATAACGAAGGCTATCCGCCGGATCTCGACAAGCTCGTGGACGGAGTGGCCATCGCAAACGACGCAACCGGCCGCAAGCTCAAATTCCTGCGCCGCATTCCGATCGATCCGATGACCAACGACACCGAGTGGGGGTTGCGGTCCTATCAGGACAAGCCGGATTCGACGAGTTGGGGCGGACAGAACGTGTTCGACGTGTATTCGAAGAGCGGCGGTACCGCGCTGGATGGGACGAAATACCGTGACTGGTAAACAGGTCCTGTCTCGCCGAAGCCTGGGTGCGAAGCGAGCAAGCGAAGGCGGATTCACGCTCATCGAACTGATGATCGTGATGTCGCTCATCGTGATCCTCGCGAGCATCGGTCTCGCGGTTTACACAAACAGCGTGACACGCGCGAAGGAATCGGTGCTGAAAGAGGATTTGTTCCGGATGCGTGACGCGATCGACCAGTACTACTCCGATAAGGGGGAGTACCCGACCTCGTTGCAGGATCTCGTGTCTCAGAAATATCTGCGCTCGATTCCGGTGGACCCGTTCACAAACTCGACTGACACATGGCGCGAGGTTCCTGCGGAACCCGATCCCACGAATCCGACCGCCCAACCAGGCCTCTACGACGTGAGAAGCGGATCGGAGCTGAAGGCGCTCGACGGAACCAATTATTCGGACTGGAACTGATGACGAAGCGAACTGTACACGTTTCGGCGCTCGCCATCGCGCTCGGCATGCTACTGGCGGCATGCGACAAGGTGCCGCTGATAGCGCCCACCGGTTCTGCGATCACGCTGAACGCGAATTCATCGACGGTCCCGACCAACGGGACGGTCGGGTTGACCGCCTTTGTCACCGAATCGAGCGGGACACCGGTGCAGAACGGGACGACCGTTCGGTTCACGACGACTCTCGGTACCGTGACGCCCGCCGAGACGCAAACCGCAAACGGAGTCGCCGTCGCAACGTTCAATGCCGGAGCCAATTCCGGCATCGCGACGATCCACGCCGTTTCGGGCGGCGCGGGGGGTGGGTCTGGGTCCACCACCAACGGTGGCACCGGAACGACCACTGGATCGACGGCGACAAACATGGTGACGATCACCGTCGGCGTCGCCGCCGTCAAGACGGTTGGCGTGAACGCGTCGCCGACGAGCGTGGGACCGAACGGCGGCAGTGTTGCTGTCACCGCGAGCGTGCTCGATCCGAATGGCGGTTCTCTCGCCGGTATTCCCGTCACCTTCAGCGCGGACCATGGGGGCGTGGATCCTGGCGTCGCGATAACCAACGCCAGCGGTCAGGCGACGACGACACTCATCACGTCAGTGGAGACGAAGGTGACCGCGACTGCGGGCACGGCAAGCGCGACCGCGACCGTGACACTGCGAGCCGGTCCCGCCGTGACAATCAAGTGTGCGCCCGCAAGCGGCAACGGAACGTGCGCAGCCGTCGCGGCGAGCGATGCCGCGAATACCGCCACGGTGACCTTCGACGTTGCGAAGGCTACGGGGAGTAGTGCACTTCGCGATGCCACGATCAATTTCGGCGATGGCACATCCCAGGGTCTGGGGACGCTTGCAGGCGGGACGGTTACCGTGGCTCACAGCTACGCAGGGTCATCGAGCGGGAATAGCGCGACATACACAGCCTCTGTCACTGCCACTGATCTCGACAACGAGCGCAGCACGGTGTCGACGATTGTGAATGTGACACCTCGCAGCCCGTTGACGATCGACCTCGCCGCGGCCCAGGCACCGCCCGGGGCACCGACGGTTGCATTTACAGCAACAGTCGCCGGCGGCGTCGCGCAGTCCTTCGCATGGGATTTCGATGGTGATGGCACCGTCGATGCCACGACGTCGAGCGGTAAGACCACGCGCGTATACACCGCGAATACTCGTTACACGGTGAAAGTGACGGTGCAGACCACTGACGGCCGCTCGGCTACAGCCCAGACGGACGTCCTTGTCTCGGGCGTCTCCCCGTAACGTGCCGCAAGGTCACAACGCCGCGCACCGACTATTTCATACCGATGGCTACGCGATGGCCGCGCTGCTGGTGGGGATGACCATCATGGCCATCTTCATGAGCATGGCGCTGCCCGCATGGCGGACTGCCGCACAGCGCGAGAAAGAAGCCGAGCTGATCTTCCGCGGCCAGCAGTACGCACGGGCGATCGTGCTCTTTCAGCGCAAGTACGCCAACACATTTCCGCCAAACGTGCAGATCCTGCTCGATGGTCACTTCCTGAGAAAGAAGTACAAGGATCCGATGACCAACGGCGATTTCCAGCCCGTCTACGCGAATCAGCAGGCCGCAGCGCAGCCGAATGCCGGAGGCATCGTACCGACGCAGGGACAGCGCACGGCCCCAACAACGACGGTTGGCGGTGGCACCTCGGTCGCCGCACTGGGCGGTATCGTCGGTGTCGCTAGTAAGAGCGAGGCCACCTCGCTGCGTGTCTACAACGGTCGCACCAAATACAACGAGTGGGTCTTCGTCGCGCAGCAGGTCAGTGGTCGCGTCGGTGCCCCGAACGGATCGCAGACGCCGACCGGCGGTATCAATCTGCCGGGGGGCTTCCCGGGAGGGCGCGGTGGACGGGGAGCACCAGGGCCCGACGGACGCATCAATCTCCCGCCGGGACAAGGCCCCGGGCGAGGGCCCGGCAACCAAGCGCCCGGTCCATTCGGCCCGCGCGGCGGAGGTCAGGGAACGCCGTTCGGCACGCCATTCGGTCAGGGTGGATTCGGCGGCGGTCGCGGGCAGTAGCGTCGATTACAACTCGCCCATCACCGCGTCATGAACCGCCGGGCGAACGTGTTTGATCGCCTCGTTTTCCCTTGTCGGGTGCACGCGATTGGTCAGCAGCACGACGTAGACGTTTTTCTCTGGATCAATCCAGAGCGACGTTCCCGTAAAACCGGTGTGGCCGAAGGCGCGGGGAGACATCTTCGATCCACACGACGATGTCGGAAGCATCGTGTCCCATCCAAGCGCGCGCGAACTGCCCGGGATGTCACTCCGTTTCGTAATGAATTCTTCGAGCGTTGAACGTCTGACGGCGCCGCTTCTGCCGTCGAGTACCTGAAGCAGATGACGCGCGTAGGAGCCGACCGCGGCCGCAGTGCCGAACAGCCCCGCATGCCCGGCGATGCCGCCGAGCGCCGCGGCGTTCTCGTCATGAACTTCGCCGACGAGTAATCTGCCGCGCCACGTGTCGTATTCCGTCGGCGCGAGACGCGCCCGCCAGAGCGCGGGGGGCACGAACTGAATTTCTTCGACGATGCCCATTTGCGACAGCATCAGCGCAAAACGCTCCGCGGTCGGCAGGCGCCCGTCGACGATGAAACCAAGGAGCATGAAGTCGAGATCGCTGTAAAGGGAGCGCGTTCGCGGCGGGTATTCGAGCGGTTCGGCCGCTATCGCCGCTTCATACCCCGGTCGGCCCTTCAGGTCGCGAAAAAACGGCCGCCATGCGGGAAGTCCGGAACAGTGCGTCAGCAGATCGCGCAGTGTCACATCCGCGCGATCGTCGCCACGCCATGCGGCAATGTGGCCAGAGACCGGGTCGTCGAGCGCGAGCACACCTCGCTCGATCTGTTGCATCACCATCGGCGTCGTCGCCACGACCTTTGTCAGAGAGGCGAGATCGAAAATCGTGTCGTCGGTTGTGGCGGCAGCGGCCGCATCGAAGGTCAGTGTTCCAAGCGCCCGGCGCCACAACGGCTCGCCCGAGGTGCCGACCTCGATGACGGCGGCGGGGAATGCGCGCTCAACGATCGCTCGCTCGAGGACCTGCTGCGCAGCGTCGAAACGAAGTCGGCCCCTGAGGCTGACAGCGTTCCCGTTCAAGAGCCGGCAAATGCGCCGCGACCGATCCCCGTCAGGAATTCGGATCCTTTCGGCGGACTGATCAGGCTGTCATAGGAGAACAGAACGATTCCCTGCGCACCGGCGCGGCGCGCGGCGGCGATGCCGTCTATTGTTTCGCGCTGCGACAGCCGGTTCGCGCCGATGCCGGCCCAGAACGGCCGTCCGGCGGCAAGCGCATGGATCTGTGACAGCTGGCCGGTGACATCGGCGCCGGTCACCATCGGACACAACGCGTCGATGAATTCGTTGGCCGCCCACGTCCGCCAATCCTGCAGGTTCTCCCGTTCCGCGGACTCCGCGTCCGAGGTGACCGCGACGCTGACAACGGTCCCTGGACGGACGCTCTTCGCCGTGCTGCGCAATCGGACCACGAGCGCGGTGAGCTGCGCCCGTCGGAACGAGCGCCACTCCTCCGCGAGCTCATTCGGGTACGCAAATGGATCGAGAGCCTGAATCGAGTCGATACGTTGGCGTTCGGTCAATGGCAACTGCCCCCGCATCATGTCGCGAAACGCCGCAATCGACCTGGCGCCGTAGTCGAAATCGGCTGCTGGATAACGCACGTGGTCCAGGTAGACGCCGTCGAGGGGGTAGCGCCGTACGATGTCGCGGACAGCCTCGGCCAGATACGACGCCGCCTCTGGCAACGCCGGAGACACATACAAGCCGTCGATTCGATCGGTGTTACTGCGAGTCCACCGCACCAGCCGTCCTAGGTAGTCCGGACTGTGGACATCGACCGGCAGTAGCTCCGCCGCAAGAGCCCGTGGCACCATCAACCATTCAGGGTGCTGATAGATGACGTGATCGCGCGCGAACGGAAGCTCTCCGGACGGCGCGACACGGGCAATGTCCAGCCACGCATGTACCCGTAACCCTGCCGTGTGTGCCTGATTGATCGTTTCGGCGACAGGATCAAACGTTTGCGCGGCTCCGGCGGCTTCGTTTCCGATCTGAACAAACAGCGTGTTGAAGCCGGACGTCGAGGCAGACGCAACCATCCTGCGGATCGATTCTTCAGTTTCCAGACTGGTTTGCCGGACCCAGAGGGCGCGCATTTCATCCGTTGCGCCTGCGGCACGAAGGGAACGGTAAGTCGCCGATAGGGCGACGAAACAAAGCAGAAGCGCGATCAGCGTCCGCCGAAGGAGTGTCTTGCGCTCGCGCATTCGCGCGGCTAGGCCGTGACGAGGCATGCAGGGAAGGAACGGAGACTGTACTACAATTTTCAAAGATGTACGTCCTCGGCATAGATGCGGGAGGCACAAAAACGATGTGTCTGCTCGCGGATGGAGACGGGCGCATCATCGGCGAGGCGCGTGGCGGAGGCGCCAACCTGCAGGCCTCCGGCGAACTGGAGGTCGAGAAGGTCCTCCATCAGGTAATGGACGCCGCCATCGGCGAGCGCGACCTGCGACCCGCGGCCATCTGTCTGGGCATCGCGGGGGTCGATCGACCTGACGACACCGCGGCAGTGCAGAGCATCATGCGCCGGATCGGTTTCAAGGCACAGGTGATCGTTGTCAACGACGCTCTTGTCGCCCTTGTCGCCGGCGCTGGTGATGCACCCGGGGTGGTTGTCGTTGCGGGCACCGGATCCATAGCGTATGGACGCGACGCCGCCGGACGCGCTGCGCGCGCGGGCGGATGGGGGTATCTGCTCGGTGACGAGGGTGGCGGCTTCTGGATCGGTCGCGCGGCGCTGACGGCGGTCGTGCGCCAGTTCGACGGCCGGGGCCCTGCGACGCTTCTCACGCCGATGATCCTCGAGCATCTTGATCTTTCGACGCCGAAGCAGCTGATCCATGAGATTTACTACCGGGATGTTCACCGGCACACCATCGCGGGCATCGCCGGCCTGGTGCAGCGGGCGATGGACGAGCGCGACGCGATTGCGGCCGAGATTCTGCGGCGTGCCGGCGGCGAACTGGCGTCGGCGGCCGCGTCAGTCATCAGCCGTCTGCAGATGCGCGGCGATGCCTTTCCGACGGTGCTCGCGGGGGGCATCTTCCGCGGTATTCCGTGGCTGGCCGGCGATATCACGAAGCGGCTGTAGGAAATCGCACCGCGTACACACGTCCAGCGGCTGGAGGTTGAACCGGCGCTCGGCGCCGTCCGTCTGGCGCTTGCGGCCGCGAAAGGATCGCTGGCTGTTCCGACGTATGTCTAGTGTCTAGGCGACCGTGAAGATCACGGTGCTCGACAGCAGTGAGGACGTTGCTGCGGCGCTCGCCGAACGCGTCGCATCGACGTTGCACGCCAGACCCGATGCGGTACTTGGCCTCGCGTCCGGACGCACGCCTGTGGATGGCTACGCGGAGTTGCGCAGGATGCACGCCGCGGGGCAGACCGACTGGTCGCGCGTCTCCACGTTCAATCTTGATGAATTCGCCGGCATCGATGGCGATCACCCAGGAAGCTTCCGGACGTTCATGGAGCGTCACCTGTTCGAAGGGGTCAATCTCCGTGGTGAACGAATCCACTTCCTGAACGGTGTCGCGGCCGACCTGAATGCTGAATGCGATCGGTACGAAGCGGCGATTGCGACGGCGGGCGGCATCGACCTGCAGTTGCTCGGCATCGGGACCAACGGCCACATCGGGTTCAACGAACCTGGCGACGATCTGCCCGTTCGGACACATCGCGTGCGGTTGATGGAGTCGACCCGGCGCGACAACGCGATGCTGTTCGACAATGACCCGTCTCGCGTGCCCGCGGAGGCGTTGTCGATGGGAATCGGGACGATTCTACGAGCCCGGCGCATCGTCCTCGTCGCCACCGGCGAGAAGAAGGCCGAGTGCATCCGCCAGGCGACCGGCGGTCGCTTGATGACGCGTGTACCTGCGTCGATGCTGCAGGTGCACGCCGATGTGGAGTTGATCCTGGACCGCGAGGCGGCCTCGCTGATTTAGCCGCGTCCGTTGCCTGCGGCTTCGGCAGCGCCCTGCAGCATGCCGCGGAGCCGAGGCTCGATGTCCTCGCCGATCGCTTCGCGCATGGAATCGTGCGCCTTCCGAAGTCGCGATAATGCCTTCGGATATGGAAGGCCGGTCTTCTGCATGACGATCGCGGCTTTCACGTTCCAATGGGCCCGCTTGAGGAGTTTGTCGGCGTCGTCGTATTCGAGACCGGTGACGATGTTGACGATGCGACGCGCACGATCTTTGAGCTTCTCTGAACCGGTCTGGACGTCCACCATCAGGTTGCCGTAGGTCTTGCCGATCCGGATCATGGCGCCGGTTGTCAGCATGTTGAGCACCATCTTGGTCGCCGTGCCGGCTTTCAGACGCGTTGACCCGGCGATCACCTCCGCACCGACTGCCGGAGAAATCGTGAGATCAACGAAGGTCTGCAGCTCTGTGTGAGGGTCACAGGTGACGAAGATGATCCGCGCGCCGGCCCTGCGCGCGCGCGTCAACGCGCCGCGCACGAACTGCGTCATGCCGCTGGCCGATACGCCGATGACGATATCCCGCTTGGTCGGCCGCAAGCGCATGATCGAACGTGCGCCCTCCTCGTAGTTATCCTCCACACCTTCTTTCGCGGCGAAGATGGCGTCGCGGCCGCCGGCCATGATCGCCTGAACGAGGCCCGGTTGCGTGCTGAACGTTGGCGGCATCTCCGCAGATTCCAGCAGTCCGAGACGGCCGCTGGTACCAGCGCCGACGAAGATGATGCGCCCTTCCTTGCGGAGCGCTGTCGCAACCATTTCGACGCCAACGGCGATCCGTTCGTGCTCGCGCTGGACAGCGCCGAGCATTTTCCGGTCTTCGCTGAGCATCAGTTCGACGATGTCGTCGGCGGCGAGCTTGTCGATACCGAGTGTGGCGGGATTGATGGCTTCTGTCGGGAGGGACTGCCACTTCGAGCGCACAGGCATAAGTTCGTTACAATTCTACAATCCCGCGATCATCTTCTCAGTCCGCCGTGCCTTCCGCTGCTTCGCGACGAAATCCGTCCCGTGCACGCGCGACAAGTCGACGGGGCTCGCCCCGAGCGAGCGGAGTGAATCGAGGGGCCGACGCCTACCTTGCCCATCTCACGGTTGAGCGTCGTCTGGCGGCCAACTCAATTGCGAGCTACACGCGCGATCTCACTCTGCTGCGCGAATTCGCGGCAGGCCGCAGCACGCCGCTCGAACGTCTCACACGCCAGCGGCTGGAGGAATTCGTTCGCCAATTGATGTCCGAGGGACGCTCTCCGCGGTCAGTTGCGCGTGCCATTGCCTGTTATCGCGGCTTCTACCGGTTTCTGGTGATTGAAGGGCGGATCGAGGTGAGTCCGGCCGACGATCTGCGTGCTCCGCGCGCGTGGCAGTCGCTGCCACGACATCTCTCGGTCGAGGAAGTGGATCGTCTTCTCGCACAGCCGGACGTGACGAGCGCGCGCGGCCTCCGCGATCGCGCGCTGATCGAGCTGCTGTACGCCACCGGCCTGCGTGTGTCCGAGCTCATTTCGCTCCGCGCTGGCGATATTGACCTCAAAGCCTCATACCTGACGTGTACCGGCAAGGGCGGCAAGCAGCGGATCGTACCGCTCGGCGAGGAGGCCGCAGCCTGGGTGAGCCGGTATTTGCGAGACGCACGTCCCGTTCTCGTCGGAAAACGGAGCAGTCCTCGGCTGTTCGTGAACGCCCGCGGTGGGGGACCTGGGCTCACGCGCGTCGGCTTCTGGAAAATTTTGAAAGTCTATGGCCGGCGTGCGGGCGTGCGGGCCACACTGAGCCCGCATACGCTCCGGCATTCCTTTGCCACCCATCTGCTCGAGCGTGGCGCCGATCTTCGGGCGATTCAGATGATGCTCGGCCACGCCGATCTGTCGACGACGCAGATCTACACCCACGTGCTACAGCAGCGGATGCGCGCGGTCTACGACCGCTTTCATCCGAGGGCCTGAGAGGCGTGGTGCGCCTGCTCGCGCGTCTCGCGGTTCTTGCCGTCGCGGCTCTCGTGCTGCTTGCAGCGCTTCCGAGCGCTCCGCGTGGATTACCACCCCTCGAGGACGGCCTGAAGACACCCGTCCGTGGCGTCATCCACGTGCATACGAACAGATCGGACGGCACCGCGTCGGTCGACGAGGTGCTCCGATCGGCCGCGCGCGCCGGCTTGCAGTTCGTCATTGTGACCGACCACGGCGACGCGACGCGCGCGCCCGATCTGCCGGACTACCGCAGTGGGGTGCTCTACATCGACGGCGTCGAGATCAGTACCAGAAACGGCCACCTGATCGCGCTCGGACTTCCGAAGGCGCCGTACCCGCTCGCCGGTGACGCGCGCGACGTCGTCGAGGACATCCACCGACTTGGCGGCATCGCCATCGCCGCGCATCCGGGATCACCGAAGCCGGAGTTGCGATGGACCGACTGGGACAGCCCATTAGACGGCGTCGAATGGTTGAATGCGGACAGCGAGTGGCGAGACGATCGGATTTGGACGCTCGCGCGCGCGCTGGTCACGTTTCCGTTTCGGCCGCCGCAGGCATTGGCGCTCCTGCTGGATCGGCCGGAATCCGTTCTTCGGCAGTGGGATGCACTTGCACAGCAGCGCCGCGTGTCTGCCGTGGCCGCATCAGACGCGCACGCGCGTGTCGGGGTGCGCTCCCTCGGCGAACCATACGACAGCGCCGGCTCGCTGCACTTTCCGTCATATACGAGTTCGTTCCGAGAATTCTCGATCGCGTTGTCGGACACCACGTTGACCGGTGATGCGGAGACCGACGCCAGGCGCGTCATCGAGGCGATCCGCAGCGGCCACGTGTACTCAACTGTCGACGCACTCGGTGGTCCTGCGGCGATGCGGTTCGTGGCCACCAGTGGTTCGCGAACAGCTTCGATGGGCGACGCGTTGCCGGCTGCGGGACCGGTCCATCTTCGCGTCGACGCGCAGGCGCCTCCGGAGGCGACCATTACGTTGTTGCGCAACGGAACGTCGGTGGCAACCGCACGTGGGTCTCGTCTCGACCATGATGCACCTGAGGAGCCAGCGGTGTATCGCGTGGAGATCGGACTGCCAGGTGCGCCTGGCACACCTCCGGTGCCGTGGATCCTCGGCAATCCTCTGTATGTCGGACGCGGCGCCGACAATCCCGTGAGCTCGCCGCAAGCCGCTCCGCGCACCTTCATGACGCTGTACGACGGCGGCCCCGCGCGCGGATGGCAGATCGAAAAAGCAGACGCATCGGATGCCGCGATGGACGTCATCGGCGCACTCGGCGGATCGCAACTCCTGCTGCGGTTTGCGATTTCAGGCACGGCGGCGGAGAGCCCATATGTCGCGTTCGTGATGCCGGCAACCGCAACGGTCGCGATGTACGAAAGGTTGGTGTTTACGGCGCGCGCTGACCGGCCGATGCGTTTATCCCTCCAGCTTCGCGCTCCTGGCGGAGACGGCGAACGCTGGCGTCGAGCCGTCTATCTGGATTCCACGCCGCGTACAATCGATGTGGCATTCGCCGACTTTCGGTCCGTTGGTTCCGCGAGCGCCTCGCCGCCAGACCTCTCGAAAGTCGATTCGATCCTGTTCGTCATCGACACGACGAACACAAAGGCGGGGTCGAATGGCCAGATTCAAGTAGACGACATCCGATATGCTCGGTAGCAGCGGCGACGCCACAGCCCGCGCTGCGCGCGCTGTGGCCGTAGCACCGCCAGACGTCAGCAGTGCCGACAGTTCGATTCACGGACAACATCCAGCGCCATGTGGAGTGCCCGACCATGGACGTCGAAGGCGCGCACGTTGGCGAGGTGCTGGACGCATATTTCCGCACGAACACCCGGGCTCGCGGTTACGTGCTCGACGACCAGGGCCGGCTTCGCGAGCACATGTCGATTTTCATCAACGGGGAGCAGTTGCGGGATCGCACCCGTTTGACGGATCCAGTGCCACCGGACGGCATGGTGGATGTCATCCAGGCGCTGTCAGGAGGATAGAGGATGCGCAGGGCGACAACGTGCCACGTCGGAACGCGCAAAGGGTTGTTCACGATCGCGCGCGGAGCGTCTGGATGGTCGGTGTCACGCGTCAGTTTTCTTGGAGACAACTGCACGCTTGCCGTATGCGATCCGCGAAACGGGTCGCTGCTCGCCACGCTGAATCACGGGCACTTCGGTGTGAAGCTGCATCGATCGCGCGACAGCGGCGCCACGTGGGCGGAAATCGGCGCGCCCGCATATCCGCCGATGCCAGAAGGCTACGTTCCGAAAATGACGTTCAGTGGGAAACCAATCGACTGGACGTTGCGCCTGATATGGGCTCTGGCGCCCGGCGGAAGCGATCGCCCTGGTGTGCTCTGGTGCGGCACGATGCCCGGAGGGTTGTTCAAGTCCGAAGACGACGGCAATTCATGGGCGCTGAACAGATCGCTCTGGGACGATCCGCTTCGTGAGCAGTGGACCGGCGGCGGCGCCGAATACCCAGGTCTCCATTCCATCTGCGTGAACCCGGGGGATTCCGACGACATCGTGATCGGCGTGTCAACCGGCGGCGCGTGGAAGACGCGCGATGGCGGGAAATCGTGGCGCATCGGTGGCAAGGGGATGCGCGCTGAGTACATGCCGCCCGAACTCCAGTACGAGCCGAACGCACAGGACGCGCACCTGGTCGTCCAGTGCGCGGCAGCCCCAGACGCATTGTGGGTGCAGCATCACAACGGCATCTTCCGATCGACCGATCGTGCCGGGTCGTGGAGCGAGATCGCCGATGTGCATCCTTCCGCATTCGGATTTGCCGTCGCCGTGCATCCACGCGATCCGGAAACGGCCTGGTTCGTGCCGGCGGTGAAGGACGAGAAGCGCTATCCAGCCAACGGCCGCGTCGTCGTGAATCGCACGCATGATGGAGGCAAGACGTTCGAGACACTGACCAAGGGCCTGCCGCAGGAGCACGCGTACGACCTTGTGTACCGTCACGCTCTGGACATCGACGACAGCGGGGAAGTTCTCGCCTTCGGATCGACAACAGGATCGTTGTGGGTGAGCGAGAACGGCGGCGATTCGTGGCAGACCGTGTCGTTGAATCTGCCGCCGATTCATGCGGTCCGATTCGAGCGGGCCGGCTGAAGCCGGCCCATTCCGCTTACGTTCGAACCGTCAGCAGCAGGTACGCCGCACCGGCGCCGAACAGGAGATTGGGCGCCCACGCGGCCAGCGTGGGTGCGACCACGCCACCGGTGCCGAGCGCGGCAAAAACGCTGAACGCGACCCAGTACGTGATCGCGATGACGATGCCTGCGCCGACGCCGTACATCGCGCCGCGGCGACCGGCGCTGACCGCAAACGGCACCGCCAGTAACGTCATGATGACCGTGACGAATGGAAAGGATGCCTTCCGTTCGAGCGCCACCTGCTGCGCGATGACGTCGAAACCGCTCGTGCGAAGCTGCTCGATGTACGTGCGAAGCTGCGAGTAGCTCATGAACTGCGGCTCCGGCTGGCGCGTTCCGAAATAGGCGGGCGGCTCCAGCGTAAACTGCGTGACCGGATCCGCCGAAAACCGCCGCGTATCGCCGGACGGCGTCAGCTCTCGTGTCCACGTCTGTTCGGCCCGCCACGTATCCGCGTGTCCCGACGCTGGCTCGTAGCGTGCGCGTTCCGCGTACGACCGCTGGGCGATCGACCGCATCCCGTTCGAAAATTCGAACACGGAGAGGCCCAGCAGCGCGTTGTTGCCGGGATCGAAGTAGTTGTAGTGATAGATGTTGCCGTGGCTGCCGACGACCCATTGCCGCGTCAGCATGTCGAGCGTCGCGGGCGCAACGCCGTTCATGACCGCTTTGATGCTGTCGGCCTTTCGATTCGATTCGCCCAGGATCGTCTGCTCCAGGGCGAAGAGCGTTCCGCCCGCGACGAGCGCGGCGCCGAGGATCGGCACCGCCATACGATACAGGCTGATGCCGCACGCCTTCATGACGATCAGTTCGCTGTTTTTCGTCAGCACGCCGATCGTCACGAGCGACCCGAGCAGCACTGACATCGGCAGGACGAAATAGACGTACTGCGGCAGCAGGTACCACAGATAGGCACCCATCATGCTCCACGTCGCGGCACCCTTGAACACCTTGTCCGAGCGATCGATGAACGTTGAAATGTAAAACAGGGCGAGTAGCCCGAGCGCGCACAACGCAAACACGCGCACGTACATCGCTGTGACGTACCGGTCGAGGATGGTTGGCGTCGGCAGCAGACGCTCGAGGAGTCCTGGCGCGCTGATGCTCGACTCGTCGACGGCCGGTCGCTCGGCGGTGCCGCGACCTATCAGACTACGCGGCTGCAGCCATCGCGGAATGCCAAAGCGGAACTCCTGATCGGCCGCGCGAGAGCGCCACAAGAACAACGCGGCGCCGACCGCACTCAGGATGATGTTGGGTGCCCAGACGGCCAGCCAGGGCGGAATGAGATGTCCCTTCGCGAGCGCCGGACCGAGCGTGAGGGGGATGTAGTACGCGAAGATCACTCCGAGCCCGAACACGAAGCTTCCGAGCCTGCCATCACGCCGGTTGGTCGCGCCGAGCGCGAGTCCGATGACCCCAAACACGAGACATGCCACCGGAATCGCGAACTTCCGGTGGATGGCCATGATCTGATTGTGCGTAGAGAGCCCCTGTCGCTCGAATTCCGCGGCGCGCTCCTTCAGTTCCGCAATCGTCATCTCGGGATCGCCCTTTTGCGGACCACCGCGCGGGAAGGCGCGTTCCGGACTGACGCTGACCACCTGGCGATCGAACTTGATGACCTGATACGTCCCGTCCGCATTGGTCACGTGGCGCGTGCCGTCCTCGAGCACCATTTCGACCTTGCGCTTGACCTGGTCGAGAATTACGCGTCCGTGCCGCACAAGGTAAATCGCCTGCGGACGGCCAGGCGTGTTGTCGGCCATGAAGACGTCGTTCCACCCGCCTTCGGGAGGAATGTCGCGCACGTACAGCACGAGGTCGGGGAACTCGTCGAAGAAGACGCGCGGCTTGACCTCCCCCTCTGCGCGCTGCGCGAGCACGTTGTAGGCAATTTCGCGGAACGCCTGATTCGCGTCCGGCAACGCTTGGAGCATCACGTAGGAGGTCGCGATCCAGCCGAGAACCGAAATCACGGCGACAGGGCGGAGCAGCCGGGCGACGCTGATGCCGCACGCCTGCATCGCAACGAATTCACGGTCCGCCGACAGCCGGCCGAACGCGATGAGGAGCGCAATCAGGAGCGCCGAAGGAATCGACAATGCGAGCGAGGAGGGAAGCAGCGTTGCCATGGCGCGCAGCACGATTGACGTCGGCACGCCCTTGGCGATGAACGCCTCGGCGTACTGCATCATCGACGGCACGATTAAGATGAACGTGAAGACGAGTAGAGCAATAACGAAGGGAAGCAGGACTTCACGGATCACGTAGCGGTCAATAATGTGCATCACAGCTACAGAAGGGGTTGGGGGGCGGAGCGGCGAGATGGTCTAACAAAATAGGCCCCCCACCCGACCCAGTCTCAAGGATACAGGACCTCCGGAATTTCAGTCGTGACACGAGTCGCCCTCCTCTGGCACATGCACCAGCCGTTCTACCAGGACCTCGCAACCGGCGAGCATGTCCTGCTCTGGGTCCGGCTGCACGCCATCAAGGACTACTGGGGAATGGTCGCGCTGCTACGCGAATTCCCGGCAGTCAAGGTGACGTTCAACCTGGTTCCCTCGCTCCTGGTGCAGCTGGATTCCTTCGCCAGGGAACAGGCGCGCGACCGCCATCTGGATATCGGCTTGAAACCGGCGGACGCGTTGTCCGCCGAGGAGCGGGAGTTCTGCGTGGAGGAATTCTTCCACGCGCATCGGCCCCGCATGATCGACCCGTACCCCCGTTACGCGGAATTGCTCGTCAAACGCCAGCAGAACGGCGTCGGGCTCAGCGTCCGCTCGCAGGCGGCGAGCTTCTCGACCGAAGACCTGCGAGACCTGCAGGTGTGGCACAAGCTCGCTTGGATCGATCCGTATTATTTCGACCGGGACGACCGTATCCGGGCGCTCGTCGCAAAAGGCCGCCTCTTCACCGAACAGGACAAAGCGACGCTTCGCGCCGTGGAGCTCGAGCTGTTGCGGCGCGTGATCCCCGAATACCGCGACGCGGCGGAACGTGGCCAGGTCGAGCTCTCGACCTCGCCGTTTTATCACCCCATTCTTCCGCTGCTGTGCGACACGGACGTCTACCTGCGAACCCATCCTTCCTCGCGGATGCCACGCGAGCGATTCCGCCGCCCTGACGACGCCGCCGAACAGTTATTGCGCTCGGTGAAATTGCACGAGCGGTTCTTCGGCCGGCGGCCCGTCGGCGTCTGGCCGTCGGAGGGCTCGGTATCGGACGCCATGGTGCCGCTCGTCGCTGCCGCCGGTTTTCAATGGATGGCCACCGACGAAGAGATCCTCGGGAAGACCACGGGGCGCGAGTTCCGTCGCGATCGCGATGGTGTGGTCGACCACGCGGAGCTGCTGTACCGCC
>Ga0105249_10001330_pt1 | contig 21636 bp, 11 predicted proteins | sample KBSS44metaG_FD_81522 | JGI IMG/M metagenome (GOLD analysis project Ga0105249, IMG submission 81522) | Switchgrass rhizosphere microbial communities from Kellogg Biological Station, Michigan, USA - KBS S4-4 metaG | ecosystem: Host-associated > Plants > Roots > Rhizosphere > Soil | place...
ACATTAACAAGAGCAGATCAGGACGTGAACCGCCTCGCTCCGCTCGCTAAAGAAAAAGCAGTAACAGAACAGGATCTTGATGCGGCAGTCGCAACACAAAAATCCGCGCGTGCGATAGTAGACGCGAAAAAAGCTAATTTGACGAATCTCGAAGCCGCGGTGAAATACACAATCGAGCGCGCGAAGGCGGAAGTCTCTGCGAGCCAGGCGCGCGTCACTCAAGCCGAGCTCGAGCTGAGTTACTGCGATATCTACGCTCCCCTCAGCGGCGTCATCGGATTTCTTCAGGTGGATGAAGGAAACCTCGTGGGCCGCGGAGATGCCACGCTACTGGCAACGATCTCCGCATCCGATCCACTGCTGGTTGATTTCAGTGTCAGCGAAATCGATTTCCTGAAACTAACCGATCCCAAGACAGTGGGAAAAGGTAGAGACAAGTTGCACTTCGATTTACTCCTTTCAGATGAAAGCCAACACCCGTACCAGGGAACGTTCCGAGTGTTGGATCGCACAGTCGATCCGCAAACCGGAACACTGAAGGCGCAGGCCACATTTCCGAATCCCGGCAGCTACCTGCGACCCGGACAGTTTGCACGTGTCCGCGTCGCCGTTGCGGAACGAGAAAACGCGATTCTCGTCCCGGCGCGAGCGATTCAGGAAATGCAGGGCGCCAAGACAGTGATGGTAGTTGACGCAGAGAACAAGGTGTCGCTGCGCACTATCAAGGTTGGAGATAAAGCTGACAAGGACGTGGTTGTGCTCGAGGGTCTAACCGGTGGCGAGCGCGTTATCGTCGAAGGCATGCAAAAGGTTAGACCGGGTGGTGTGGTTAATCCAACCCCCGCTGCTCAAACGACTGCAAAGGTAAATGGAGGCTGAGCAGAGATGTCTAACTTTTTCATCCGGCGGCCAATCGTTGCGATCGTCATCTCGATCCTGACGCTGTTGATCGGTGTCATTGTTATTCGTGGGCTGTCAATCGAGCAATATCCTTTTCTGGCGCCACCTAACATTCGTGTGACTGCGACTTATCCCGGCGCTTCCGCCGAAGCCGTCGAGCAATCCGTCGCGACTCCGATCGAGCAGGAAGTGAACGGCGTAGATCGCATGATCTACATGAAGTCGTCGAACACCAGTGACGGCCGCATGCTGCTCGACGTCAACTTCGAAGTCGGCACGGACCAGGACACCGCGAACGTCCTCACCCAAAATCGTGTTTCCACCGCCGCCGCTCGACTTCCTGCTGAAGTTAACCAGCAGGGCGTCACCGTAAAGAAACAGAGTCCCAGCATTCTGATGGTGATCTCGCTCTACTCACCCAAGGATGCTTACGACGCAAACTTCCTTATCAACTACGCCGGCATTAACCTGCGCGATCAGATCCTTCGCATCCCCGGCATTGCGCAGGTCGATCTCTTCGGCGGCACTGACTACGGCATGCGCGTCTGGATCAAACCCGATCGCATCGCCAAGCTCGGACTAACACCAGCGGACGTCATCTCAGCGATCAAAGAACAAAACCTGCAAGCGCCGGCAGGAAAGATCGGCGGCGCGCCGACACCAACGGACCAGGAGTTCACGGAAACACTCAGCGCGCCCGGGCGACTCATCACACCTGAAGAATTTGAAAACGTCATCATTCGTCAAACTGGTACTGGCGCGGTGGTCCGTATCAAGGACATCGGGCGCGCTGAGCTCGGCTCGCAGGACTACAACTCATTCGGTCGCTTGAATGGTAAACCCGGCGGCGCAATGGCCGTATATCTTTTGCCCGGCGCGAACCAGCTCAAAGCCGCGGAGACAATCTACGAGACGATGGAACATGCCAAGGCGCTCTTTCCGCCTGACATGGATTACAAGATCGTCTATGACACTACTCCGGCCGTCGAAGCTTCGATTCACGAAATCATGAAGACATTCATCGAAGCTCTGATACTCGTCACGATTGTCGTCTTTATCTTCCTACAGAACATCAGGGCCACGATCATTCCGCTGATCACGATTCCGATCTCGCTCGTCGGTACGTTCATTTTCTTTCCACTGCTCGGCTTCTCAATAAACACGCTTTCAATGTTTGGCCTGGTGCTGGCGATCGGCATCGTGGTTGACGACGCGATCGTCGTCGTAGAGGCGGTGATACACCACCTGGAACATGGTCTGCCTCCGAAAGAGGCAACTATCAAGGCCATGAGTGAAGTCTCAGCGCCGGTGATCGGAATTGCGCTGATCCTCTCGGCGGTGTTTGTGCCGGTGGCGCTGCTCGGCGGTCTGGTCGGCAGCATGTACAAGCAGTTTGCCCTCACGATTGCCATCTCGGTGCTCTTGTCGGCGTTTAATGCGCTGTCACTGACGCCGGCGCTTTGCGCGTTGCTGCTGAAAGAGCCGAAGCCGATGCGTGGACCACTGGGCGTCTTCTTCCGCGGCTTCAATAAAGTCTTCGACGTTACCACGAACGGTTACGTTCATGTTTCGCGACTGCTCGTGCGTCGTGGAATTCTGACGATCGGTATCGTGGGCGTTGTCGTGCTCGGCGCGATCGTATTTGCGAGAGCAATCCCCGCCGGTTTCATTCCCGACGAAGACCAGGGAATTTTAGGCATCAACGTGCAACTCCCGCCGGGCGCCTCGCTGGCGCGCACTAATGAAGTGCTCAAGCAAGTCGAAGCGATTCTGGCAAAGACCGAAGGCATCGATTCGTTTCAAACAATCGGTGGTTATGGCGTTGTTACCAATACCTACCAGGCAAACTATGGTTCACTCTTCGCGCGTTTGAAACCGTGGGAAGAGCGACATGGCGAGGCCCTGCACGTCAAAGGAATCATGGCCGGGTTGCAGAAACAGTTTGCGGCAATTCCTGAAGGCGTGATCTTTCCTTTCAACATCCCGACGCTGAGCGGTTTCGGCGCTGCGTCAGGCTTCAATTTTCTGATCCAGGATCGCACCGGCTCGATGACTGTTGACGAGCTGGGTGAACAAGCGAGGGCATTCATCACCGCCGGTCGCCAACGGCCCGAAATCGGAAACCTGTTCACTTCATTCGATCCCAACTATCCACAGGTCAAAGTGGATCTGGACCGGGAGAAAGCACGCACACTCGGAGTTCCGGTCAATGAAGTGTTTCAGACGATGTCGACGGCGATGGGCGGCGCGTTTGTGAACGATTTCAATCGCTTTGGTCGTTTGTATCGCGTGTATGTCCAGGCTGAATCTACCGACCGCTTGCACGCAAGTGACATCGGGAAGATCTACGTGCGATCGAAGACCACGAATGTGATGGTCCCACTCTCGACACTCGTGAACGTCAACGACATTGCGGGCACCGAGCTCACCACGCGTTTCAATCTCTTGCGATCCGTTGAGCTACAGGGATCGCCGGCGCGTGGTTACACATCGGGCCAGGCGCTCGCAGCACTCGAGGAAACCTTTAACCAGTCGATGCCAAAGGAGATGAGTTTCGCCTACTCGTCACTCTCTTACCAGGAGAAGATCGCACCACCGCCGGCGCCAACCTTCATCATGGCAATTGTCTGCGTCTTCCTTTTACTGGCGGCGATGTACGAGAGCTGGCGCTTGCCCTGGGCAGTGCTACTTGGCTCGCCGCTGGTCGCATTGGGAGCTTTGTTTGGCGTCTGGATGTTTGGTTACGACAACAACGTGTACGTGCAGATCGGACTCGTAATGCTGATCGGACTCGCTGCCAAGAACGCGATCCTGATCGTTGAGTTTGCCAAGGCCAAGCACGAAGAAGGCATCTCACTGGAAGACGCTGCACTCACTTCTGCTCGACTGCGCTTCCGTCCAATCCTGATGACAGCATTTGCTTTTATTCTGGGTGTCGTACCGCTCATGAAAGCCAGTGGCGCAGGCGCGGGCGCACAAAACGTGATGGGCGTTGGTGTGTTCTTTGGAATGCTTGTCGCCACTGCTTTAGGGGTGTTTATCATTCCTGGAAACTACACGTTCGTTGAAGGGCTTGGTCGCCGCAAACGTGAAAAAGCCGTCGCTCCTGCGCCTGTCCCGGCAACAGCCGAGGCCGGAGGAGGTGATCACTAATGAAACGCTTAGTCGTCATACTCCTTGTAGCGTGTATCGCCCACACGCACGCCGCCGGTCAGAAATCTCAGCGGCCGCAAGTGCAAACGCCGGCTACTTTCCGCGGCGACACTGCGACGCAACCAAGTTCGCAGTCCCTTGCGAATCTCAAGTGGTTCGAGCTGTTCAAAGATGAAAAGCTGCAACAGTTAATTAACGACGCGCTCGCCCACAACTACGATCTGCGTGAAGCGGTCGCGCGCGTTGACGCAGCCAGGGCCAACGTCGGCATCATACGTTCCGAACAGTTTCCCCAGATCTACGCCAGCGGTGATGTCTTAAACACGCGGAGCTCGCGCAGTGCCGAGGTTGAACTACCCGAGCCGATTAAACGCGATCGATCTTTTGGAAGCGTGCTGCTTAACCTGCTTAATTTTGAGATCGATATCTGGGGACGATTGCGCAAACAAACAGCCGCGGCGCGGGCTGATCTGTTGGCCACTGAAGAAGCTCGACTGGCGGTGATAACAACGCTCGTCAGCGACGTCGCCAGCGCTTATTTCAGTTTGCGTGAATTCGATTATGAGCTCGAGATTTCTCGCCGCACGCTCGCGTCTCGCGAAGAGTCTCTGCGTCTGATCAGGCTTCGGCAGCAGCGTGGTGTGTCGACGATGCTCGAAGTGCGCCAGGCGGAAGAGCTCGTGTATGACGCCACTGAAGTGATACCTGAGCTCGAGCGGTTGGTCAGTGTAACCGAGAATTTTCTCAGTTTTCTAACCGGGCGAAATCCTTCCAGCATTGAACGAGGACTCAGCCTGACGGAGAACCAGGTACCGCCGGACGTGCCATCAGGATTGCCGTCGGATCTGATCGAACGTCGTCCTGATATCAGATCGGCTGAGAACAGCCTGATTGCCGCCAGTGCGCGGATTGAAGTGGCAAAGAAGGAATACTTTCCCCGTATCTCGCTTACTTCGTTTCTGGGTTACCAGAGCGGCCAGTTAACCAGTCTTTTCAGCGGCAGCAGAAACGTTTGGAATCTTGCCGGGCAAGTTTCACAGCCGATCTTCACGGGCGGGCGCATAAAGTCGAACGTCCGCTTTACACAAGCACAGCGTGACTTTCTGCTCGTTGATTATCAAAAGACGGTGCAGGGTGCGTTTCGTGAAGTGTCGGATGCGTTGATCTCTTATCAAAAGGTGAAAGAAGTTCGCACGCAACGCGCACTGCTGGTTGAGACGTTGCGAGATCGATCTCGACTTTCCTACTTACGTTATACGGGTGGAGTAGCGACACTGCTGGACGCGCTCGATGCCGACCGTGAGCTCTTTGAGGCTGAACGAAGTCTGGCCCTTGCACGCCGCGACGAGCTGCTCAGTGTGGTTCAGCTCTACAAAGCCCTCGGTGGCGGTTGGCAGTAACACAGTTTTTAGCCGCGGATTTACGCCGATGAACGCAGATCAGCGTTTATCCGCGTAAATCCGCGGCTAAAAAATATATTTATGAGTGCGGATGCACTACAGTCGAAAGCGTTTCAAAGGGCTTCACTGAAAAGTGAGTCGTACCGTGTCGTCGCGCTGCTCTGCATACTCGGCGGCCTGCTGCTTTTTACAATCGCTCGAGGATTTGTAACTCACAACTACTTACTGTTGTCTGTACAGATCGCCGTACTTATCCTCGCCATCGCTCACGAAGCCGTAATGTTGCGCGCGATCAAGGCGTCGCTACGCGACGATGAGGATCTCGTCCCAGAGCTGTGGGTATTCAATATCCTGATCGAGAGCCAACTGCCGACCGTCGCGCTCTTCGTCTTGCTGCTGAACGGCTGGATGACTCCCTACCAGGTCCTCGTCGCACCGGCAATCGTCATTTACTTCTTATTCATCACGCTTTCGACACTGCGATTGCGTCCGAGTCTTACACTCATAACCGGTTTGCTCTCGGCTGCCGGTTATCTCCTCGTTACCTTTTATGTAGTGCTCAACTTTAGCGACTCTACCGCCGCGTCGGAGAGATTTCCCTTCCCTGTCTATATCGTTTACGCGGCATTGATTTTTCTCGCCGGCGTCATCGCGGCCGCCGTCGCGCGGCAGATTCGCGGTTATGTACGCGCGGCATTGCGTGAAGCGAAACTCCAAAGCGAGCTCGAACAGATCAACCACGATCTCGATCTCGCACGCTCGATCCAGCAGGGCCTTATGCCTGCGCGTCCGCCGCAACTCGACGACTTCGAGATCGCCGGTTGGAACCAACCCGCTAATCAAACCGGTGGAGATTATTTCGACTGGCAACTCCTGCCTGACGGTCAACTCGCGATCAGTATCGGCGACGCGACCGGCCACGGAATTGGTCCAGCACTCGTGAGCGCGCTGTGCCGTGCGTACGCGCGCGCGAGTTTCCTCGCCGATCAAAAGCAGGAGCAGATTCTCGAGCGTCTCAATACCCTACTTGCAAGTGATCTTGCAGACGATCGCTTCGTCACTTTTGCAGTCATCTTTCTCAATCCCGCCAACTCAAACATCAAAGTGCTTTCAGCAGGTCATGGTCCGATTCTCTGGTACCGGCGCGGCGCGAATAAGTGGGAAAACTTCGAGGCCCAGGGTATTCCACTCGGAATGATCGACGGCATGAGCTACGAAGACTCGCACCTGAATTATTTGCGGGCGGGCGACATGATCGTTCTCGTCACCGACGGTTTTTACGAGTGGCAGAATCCGGAATCGGAAGAATTTGGTTTAGAGCGACTGAAAGACACGATTCACGCGGCGCGAGATTGTTCGCCGGAAGAAGTGATCGCGAGACTCTATACAGCCGTCAAAGATTTCTCGAAAGGTACGGCACAAAACGACGATCTCACCGCCGTCGTGTTAAAGCGAAAGATCACGATCGCCGCATTAAAGGATGAATCGGCCGAGGATGAGCTCGTTGCGTTAAGTTAATTTTAGCCGCGGATTAACGCGGATTAACGCTGATCTGCTGGTCCATCAGTAGAATTACGGATAGGAGCACTTGCGTATTCCACCTATAATGCGATCTCCTCCTAGTAAATATTGCGAAGGAGTTTTTCCCCCCGACTCACTCTGCAATCGCAGTCCTTAACAGGACTAACAGCCGCAAGCGCGAACTCATGGTCGTTGTATAAGCGACTTTAACAAGGTGGTTCTCCCCAATGCGCTGGTTTTTTGTCCGAACCCCCGTCTTCGGAATCGCTCTACGTATATCCCTGTTTACCATCCTGGCACTACCAGCCGCTGCTCAATCAACCGCGTCAATCGAAGGACAAGTGGTCGATCAACAAGGTGCTGTTATCCCCGGTGCAAGGATCGTTGCAATCAACTCCTCGATCGCTGTTGAGCGCGCTACCACATCAGACGCGAGTGGCAGATATCAACTGGTCGCACTGCCGGTTGGTGAATACACGCTTGTGGCAAGCGCCGGCGGATTCAAAAAGCAGGCAATCGAGCAGCTCAGACTCGAGGTCGGACGAAAGATAACTCAAGACCTTCAGCTTGAAGTCGGAGATATTTCAGAACAGGTATCAGTCTCTTCAGCTAACGATCCGATCGAACGTTCGACTACTTCCGTCGGACACGTGATCGATCGGAACATGGTTCAAGACATGCCGCTCAATGGTCGCTACTTCCTCGATCTGGGACTGCTCATTCCGGGTTCTGTAACTCCTCCGCAAGGCGCTTTCTCGGCCTCGCCTATGCGTGGCCTAGGCTCACTCGCAATCAACACAACGGGCAACCGTGAAGAAACCGTTAACTACACGATCAACGGCGTCACTCTCAATAACCTCACATTCGCCTCGATAAGTTTTCAGCCATCGATTAATACAATTCAGGAATTCAAGGCTGACAACTCCACCTTCAATGCTGAATTCGGCGGAAGCTCGGGCGCGGTAGTCAACATCGCTACGCGGTCCGGCGCTAATCAATTTCATGGCGAATTATTCGAGTTCTTCCGCAACGACGCTCTTGATGCACGCAATTTTTTCGAATTGACTTCTCACGCTCCCGCGCCTTTTAAACGTAACCAGTTTGGCGGAAACCTCGGTGGTCCGATCTCCCACGACAAATTGTTTTTCTTTGTCTCGTATGAAGGACTACGCCAACGCCAGGGACTTAATATCAACAGTCTGGCGCTCAGCGACGCCCAGCGCGCGTCGACCACCGATCCCGTAATCACAAAACTGATCGACTTGATTCCACGAGCCAATTTTGTTGACTCCTCAGGAACCGCGCGTTTTGTCAGCTCAGCCTCTGCACCCGTCAACGTCGATCAATGGACGGCAGACGTCGCCTACAACCTGAGCGAAAGAGATCGGCTGCACGGCTACTACGCAGTGCAGCGCTCCGAATCAAGTGAACCCACTCGCACCGGCAACACGATCCCCGGTTTCGGCGCCATCGCACGGACTCTGCGACAGATCTTCACGGTCAACGAAACACACACGTTCAGCCAGTCAGTGCTGAACGAGCTACGCCTCGGCTTCAATCGCTGGTCATCCATGAACACGCCGCTCGCGCAAACCAACCCCGCGGAGCTCGGCATTCGCAACGGCGTAAACGATCCGATCGGTTTGCCTCAGATCAATATCGCCGGCGGCAGTCTCAACCTCGGTGGACCAGCGAATCAACCATCCGGACGTGGCGACACGACTTTCGTCATCGCCAATGTTGTTAACTGGCTAAGCGGTCAGCATTCAATAAAGATCGGTGGCGAGTACAGGCAGTTTTTCAACAACAACTTCCGGCAAACGACCGGCTCGTTCAACTTTCCGAGTGTCGCTACATTCATAGCCGGAACCGCAAACTCTTTTGCTGTCACGCTCGGCAATCAATCCACCAGTATCACTCAGGACGCACTCGGCTTCTTCGCTCACGACACTTACAAAATCCATCCGCGTCTGACCCTCGAAGGCGGTCTGCGATACGACTGGAACATGACGCCGAACGAGCGCTACGACCGTTTTATCGTCTTCGATCCGGGTAGCAACTCCCTGCTGCGTGTCGGTGCTGATATCGACAAGGTCTACAAAGAGAACAATCAAAACATTCAACCTCGTGTCGGATTTGCCTGGCTACCGTTCGCTCACGATGAAACGGTTGTGCGGGCTGCTTACGGCGTGTATGTCGATCAACCGATGACGAGCGTTGTGACCGGTCTGGGTGGAAACCCACCACTCGCTATTCCACTGACTGTCAGCGGCGCGATTCGTCTGAACAATGCGATTGATGTGGCTGGTCCAGCCGGACTCGCGCCCGTGTCGATCGATCACAACTACCGCAATGCTTACGTCCAGTCGTGGAACTTAAACGTGCAGCGCGAGTTTTTTAAGACCGCGTTCATGGCTGGTTATCTCGGCTCGAAGGGCACAAACCTGATCACGCGGCGCAACATCAACCAGCCGGTAAATGGTGTGCGTCCTTATCGAACGCTTTCAGCGACGAGCCCGATACTTCCGGGCACAACGCTCGGCAACATCACTGAAGTCGGAAGCTCCGGCAATTCAAACTACAACGCGCTGCTGTTAACAGCGACACGCCGCTTATCAAAAGCCTGGCAATTCAACGCGTCTTACACGTGGTCAAAATCAATCGACTACACCTCATTCAGCACCGGTGGCATCCTCGTACAGAACAGCAATGACCTGCCGGGCGAACGCGGACCTTCTGATTTCGACGCACGGCATCGCTTCGTAATCAGCTCACTTTGCGAGCTGCCTTTCCATGGGAATCGATTCGTCTCAGGCTGGCAACTCGGAGTGATAGTGCAGTCGCAGAGTGGCAATCCGTTTAATGCCGTAACGACAAACAGCACGGTTAACGGTGTGGCTAACACGCTGCGTCCGGATGTCAGTGGTCCGGTTGCGGTGTTCGGCGAAGCAGACCAGTGGTTTGACACATCAGTGTTTACAGCAGTGCCGCGCTTCGGCAACCTCGGCCGCAACGTAATTACCGGCCCAACATTCAATAATTTTGATTTCTCTGTGATCAAGATCACTGACATCGGAGACAGATTTCGGGTTCAGTTTCGAGCTGAAGTCTTTGATTTATTCAACCACGCGAACTTCGGGCGGCCCGGTAATACGGTTGGCACTCCTTTGTTCGGCAGCATCACGAGCACACGCTTTCCAACCGGAGAGACTGGCTCGTCGCGCCAGATCCAGTTTGCAGTGAAGGTTATGTACTAGCGGGGGGATGGAATTGAACTGCTTCTCTGTGCAACCTCTGTGTTCTCTGTGCCTCTGTGGTGATCTTGCGCCCATACTAACCACCGAGACACAGAGAACACAGAGGTTGCACAGAGAAAACAGGGTCATGCGTGTCGCGCTGTTACTCGTTTTGGTAACACTGCTGGCGTCGGTTGCGAGCGCCCAGGATACCCCTAAAAAGGTGCTCGTTCTGTACTGGGAGAGTAAAGACTTCGTCGGCAATATCAGTTTTGACAAAGGCCTTCAGGCTGGTCTCTTTGCAGATCCGTCGAGCAAGGTGGAGCTTTTCAGTGAGTATCTCGACACCACGCGGTTCCCCGGCGACAAGCAGAGCGAATTGCTGCATGACTACCTGCGCGAGAAGTATGCGAATCAAAAAATTGATGTGGTCGTCGCCACGCCTGATCCCGCTGTCAATTTCCTCCTCAAGTATCGGACCGATCTGTTTGCGGGTAGCCCGATAGTCTTTGTTGCCGTCGAGCGTCCTTCGCCGCAGGTTCTTACCTCTGGTCCAGGTCTTACCGGCATTATCCGCGCCAACACCCATCGAAAAACTCTCGATCTCGCGCTGAAGCTACATCCTGAGACCAAAGAAGTGTTTGTCATCAGCGGCACGGCCGAGCACGATAAGAGATTCGAAACAATCTCGCGGGAAGAGCTTGCCGGTTACGAGAAAAGAGCTCGCATAACTTATCTCACGGATCTTCCACTCAATGAATTACTGAACCGTGTGAAAGAGTTGCCGCAGAATTCCTTAATCTTGTACGTCTGGCATCGCTCAGCGCTGGAAACGGAAAAGTCTCTGCAAACCTTCGAGGTTTTGGAAAAGATCAGACAAGTCGCAGCAGTCCCTATTTACGGAATGGGAAGTCGGAATGTCGGAAACGGGATTATCGGTGGTTACGTGCAGGATTCGGAAAGGAACGGACTGGAAACCGCCGAGCTGGTTCGCCGGGTTTTGAACAACACCCGCGCGCAGGACATTCCCGTAGATAGTGCTTCCTCAGTGCCGATGTTTGACTGGCGCGAGTTGCAGCGCTTCGGCATCAGCGAAAGCAGTCTTCCCAGCGGCAGCGTCATTCGTTTCAAAGAATATACCCTCTGGGAACAGTACCGGTTGCGATTCGCTTTCATAGCTTTTCTCCTCGTTATCCAAACCGCGATTATCACGGCTCTCCTGTTGGAACGGCAGCGACGCCGGCGCGCGAGGGAAGCCCTCGACCGATTGAACGCTGAGCTGGAAACGCGTATCGATCAGCGCACGGCCGCTTTGCACGCGAAGAGTCGCGAGCTTGAATCTTTTGCTTACTCGGTCGCACACGATCTGAAAGCGCCGCTGCGTGGAATTGATGGCTACAGTCGCATCCTGCTTCAGGACTACAGTGAAAGTTTAAAAGACGATGGCTGCACCATGTTGCAAACGATCCAGGATTCAGCCGATGAGATGACGCAGTTGATCGATGATCTCCTCGCCTATTCCCGTTTGGAGCGTCGTGAGCTGAAGACTGACACGGTTGAGCTGGCGCCTGTTGTAGCGTCGCTGGTTGAAGAGAAGAAACGCGAATGGGCAGAGCGTGCTATTGATTTTGTCGTCGACGTTAATGGAGCCGTCGTGCTGGCGGATGCCAGTGGACTCACTCAGGCGTTGCGAAACTATCTGGACAACGCCATCAAGTTCACGGGTAAAGTTCAGGCTCCGCGCATCGAAGTCGGATCGAAAGAGGATGCGGAGAGTTGTGTCCTTTGGGTTCGCGACAACGGCATCGGCTTCGACATGGAGCACCACGAGCATGTCTTCGACATCTTTCAACGGCTTAATGTCTCAGACGATTATCCCGGCACCGGGATCGGTCTGGCGATCGTGCGTAAAGCAATGGAGCGCATGGGTGGTCGAGCATGGGCCGAGAGCAAGCCCGGAGCCGGCGCGACTTTCTACTTGGAAATTCCCAAGGGGGTAAAAGAGTGAACAGCAGAGAAAAGCCGGTTAAGACACGAGCATGAGAGTACTTTACGTAGAAGACGATCCGCGTGATGCCGACCTCACGGTGCGAGTATTGTCGAGAACTGCGCCTCACATCACTCTCGAAACTCTAAACAGCGTACATCAAGCACACGAGCGCTTGCAGCGACTCGCGTCTGATCCGATCGACCTCGTGCTCACAGACGTGCACTTGCGCGACGGCGACGGCCTGTCGCTGCTCAATTACATCCGTGAAAACTCTTTGCCACTCGCCGTCGTGATCGTCACCGGTATGGGTGACGAAGACACTGCTGTTGCCGCCCTGAAGGCGCGTGCTAACGATTACGTAGTAAAGCGCAAAGGTTATCTCGACAGGCTGCCGTTGCTACTCGAGAGTGCTTTCAATCACCACCTCGCCGATGCTGCACGCCGCGCTACACCGTTGCGAGTTCTTTACGGCGAAGCGAATTTGCTCGACGTGGAAAGCACACGCCGCCACTTCTCGGTACACGCCGATCACATCAATCTCGATGTTGTGAAAACAACACAAGAAGCTATTTCCACCTTGCAGGACGACAACCAGGATTACGACGTAGCCCTGCTCGATTTTCAATTGCCGGGGCCAAGCGCGCTTTACGTCTTGAGAGCGGTTAGCCTGGGGAACAAGCCGGGTTTGCCAATCGTGTTGATCTGTAATGAAGCAGATGAAGAGTTCGCGAGGCAGGGACTCAAACTCGGCGCTTCGAGTTGTATCGTAAAGCGCCCCGGTTACCTCTATCAACTGTCGTGGGAGTTGGAGCAGGCACAGGCGCGCGCCGATTTGGAACGCCGGGAAGCGGCGTTGCATGCAAGCGAAGAACGCAACCGCGCCATCCTGAATGCCATACCCGATCTCATGTTCATACTCGATCGCGAAGGAACTTATCTGGATTACCACGCGCCTGATGAGAAATTCCTCTTCGCACCGCCGCAAGAGTTTCTGGGCAGGAAGCAGTCTGACGTGTTACCGCCGGGACTCGCTGCCAAGTTTGCTTACAGTTTTGCCAAAGTCCTGCAAACCGAACAGCCGGTGCTCATGGAATACTCACTTACGGTGCCTGAAGGTTTTCGAACTTTTGAAGCGTCGATGGTGAGGTGCGAAGGCGATAGAATCCTCGCCATCGTGCGCGACATCACGCGGCGTAAGGAAGCGGAAGAATCGTTGAAAAAGGCGTTGGCTGAAGTACAAAGCTTGAAGGATCAGTTGCACCAGGAAAATATCTATCTGAAGCAGGAGATTCGCGACGCCAGCAACTTCGGTGAGATCATCGGACAGAGTGAGCCGCTTCGACGCGTGCTGAGCAAGGCGGAACAAGTCGCTCCGCTCAATACCACTGTCTCGATTTTTGGTGAGACCGGCACCGGCAAAGAACTACTGGCTCACGCGATTCATAAGCTTAGTCCGCGCAGAAATCATACGCTCATCAAAGTTAATTGCGCCGCATTGCCAGGCTCGCTGATCGAGAGCGAGTTGTTCGGTCACGAAAAAGGCGCCTTTACGGGAGCCGATGCCCGACGAACCGGACGATTCGAGATCGCTCACGGTGGCACTCTCTTTCTCGACGAGGTCGGTGAGTTTCCACTCGATCTGCAAAGCAAACTGTTGCGGGTGCTCGAAGAAGGTGAGTTTGAACGAGTGGGAGGTAGTCACACGTTAAAGGTTGACGTACGTGTGATCGCCGCCACGAACCGCAATCTCGAAGAAGCCGTGCGCAAGGGAGAGTTTCGCTCGGATCTCTATTACCGGCTCAACATCTTTCCGATTACGCTTCCACCTTTGCGCGAGCGGAAAGAAGATATACCGATACTCGTTACTCATCTCGTCAGGCATTTGAGCCAGAAGCTCGGCAGAACGATCGACGCAATCCCGCAAGACACGATGGCGAAATTGCGTAACTATCCCTGGCCCGGGAATGTGCGCGAGCTGAGAAACGTGATCGAGCGTGCGGTGATCATCACTCCGGGATCGCAACTGCGCTTGATCGACGATCTCGATTCGCAGGCTTTGGAGCTGGACCTGCAAGAAGAGACCCCGCTGCACGGTGCATTCCAGGGTGGCGGGACACTCGAGCAGAGTGAGTACAACCTGATAGTGCAAACGTTAAAGAAAGTTCATTGGAAAGTGGAAGGACCAGGCGGGGCCGCAGAGTTGCTCAACATACATCCCAGCACGCTGCGTTCAAGGATGCGCAAGCTACACATCGAACGGCCAAGATATACGACGCAAACTGTCGAGAACTGATCAAGCCTGGGCTGCTTGTGTCTTCCTGTGATCTCGGATGATCGCCACGGCCTCGTCGGCGTTCGCCACACAAACCGGGATATCAACGTCTTCGGGATTGATAAGCGGCGTCTCGAACGAGAGCATCGCATCACGCACCCACTCGATTAAACCCGGCCACATCTTTCCCACCATGATCAAAGGCGTGTGCTCGAGGTGCCGGACCTGAAGCAACTGCCAGATCATCATCGTCTCCAATACCGTGCCGATGCCACCCGGCGCAACAATGAAGGCGTCAGACGCGAGCACGAAGTGATGCAGGCGCGTAAAGAACGTTTTATGCTCGAACGCGAGCTCGACGAAAGGATTAACTTCCTGTTCGAACGGCAGGTCAACGCGAATACCCATTGATTTCGCCTCGCCCGCAAGATCGACGCCCGCGTTTGCGGCCTGCATCAAGCCTGGTCCACCACCGGTGATGATGTCGCAACCCATTTCCGCCAACATCTTCGCGGCTCTCTTCGTCTCTTCGTAAGCAACTGTGCCGGGCTTCGCTCTCGCCGAACCAAAGATCGTCACTCGATAGCGATCGCGATGCGACGGTTTCAGTCTTGTAAGATTATTGACCACATCCCAGAGGCCGAGAACAGAATCAACTAGTACCTTCTTCACCGCCTCTTCATCATTCAGACTTACTGCGCTGGTTCGTGTCGCTTCAGTTGTGCTCATAATTTCACCTCGTCGAATAAACGCCAAAGGCGTTCGCTAATTTCAGCCCAGGGGTTGGAGCTTGCGACAACCCTGGGTAACGGACCACAAGAATCTTTTAACCCGGAAAGGGTTCGCCAATCGCCGAACCCTTTCAGGGTTCCATCGCTCTTCTAAATCGCAATTCCCAGGGTTCTCGTTCCTCGAACCCTGGGCTGAAATTAGCGAACGCCTTCGGCGTTATGGTTCATTTCAGATCTCGATCGCATCGTCGAGAGCGGGACATTCTGTCTGCGCTCCGAATCGTTGCTTAATCTGTTCACTGAAAGCTTGTCGCGCACGATCTTCACCGTGCGTGATGATCGTCCGTGGTCGCGAGGGCGCCATTGCGCCGTACCAGTCAAGTAAACCATTCTGATCGGCATGCGCACTGAAGCCGCCCATCGTGTGGATCGACGCACGCACCGGCACCTCTTCACCAAACATCATCACCGACTTGGCGCCATCTACCAGCTTCCGACCCAGTGTTCCCGGAGATTGAAAACCGACAATCAACACGGCCGTCTCCGGGATCGGTAAGTTATGTCGCAGGTGATGCATGATCCGGCCGCCGGTACACATCCCGCTGCCGGCCATGATCAAACACGGTCCTTTCACACTGTTCAGCGCTCTTGATTCGCCGGGCTTCACGCAAGGCCGAGCACTCGTCAGGCTACGCGCCAATTCGCCTGACTGGACCATCTCCAGGGCTTCGGCGTCGAAGAGCTCATTGTTCCGGCGGTAAATGCTGGTGGCTTGGATCGCCATCGGGCTGTCGAGATAAATCGGAAACCGCAGCAACGTTTTTCTCTTGAACGCTCCGGCGAGCAAGTAAAGAAGTAATTGTGTTCGCCCGATAGCAAATATCGGCACCAGCACCTTCGCCTTGTTCTGAATCGCCTTCTCGATTATTTCTCTTCCCTCGATTGCAGTGTCATGCAGTGAGCGATGCAGACGATCGCCGTAAGTGGACTCCATGATCACCGCATCGGCCTCTTTGAACGGCTCCGGATCGTTGAGCAGCGGCGCCCCGCGTGGTCCCAGGTCGCCGGAAAACACCACAACCTTCTTGTGACCATTCTCAGATACGGTTAGCTCAACGCTCGACGATCCAATCACGTGACCCGCGTCAACCAGTCGCGCCTCAATACCGCGCGCGACTTCAAAACGCTGGTTGTATTTGACTGGAGCGACCAGTGGCCCCAGCTTGCGAACGTCCGGCTCTTCGAACAATGGCTCGAGTGGCGGCAGCTTTTGACGCGCACGCTTCTGGTTCTCGCGTTTCAGATCCTGCGCCTGAAGCGAATGCGAGTCCTTGAGAATGAGTGTGGCGAGATCAAGAGTGGGTCTCGTCGCATAGATTGGGCCTTTGTACCCGTTGCGCGTGAGCAGAGGTAAACGTCCCACATGGTCCAGGTGTCCGTGAGTAAGCACGACTGCATCGAGCTTGCCGCCTTCAATTTGTGCTTTGCGGCGATTCTTCGCGCTTTCCGCCTTACGACCCTGGAAGAACCCACAGTCAACCAGAATGCTGGCGTCTTTAGTAATCACCTGATACGCGGATCCGGTTACGTCACCGGCAGCGCCAAGGAAACGAATTTTCATATGTGCTCCTGAATAACTCTTCTCTGTGCAACCTCTGTGTTCTCTGTGTCTCTGTGGTTAACTAATTCAGAACAATAACTCACCACAGAGACACAGAGGACACAGAGGTTGCACAGAGATACACGCTGCTCCTCCCGAAGCTCAAAACGGCCAGCGCCACTCTGTTACTTCCGGCTTGTCTAGACCAAACGTATGAGCATACCGGCGACATTCAATCTGCATGTTCTTGAACTTTTCCTTGGCATGAGCGCCGATCGTTTGCAGCTTCGGAACGCGATCGATGACGTCGCTAGCAAGCGTGTACCGATCGATTTCATTTTCAATCGCGAGCTCCATCGGAGTGTTGATGTTGCCGCGCTCCTTGTAGCCGCGCACGTGAAGGTTTCTGTGATTGGTCCGATTGTAGGAAAGTCGATGAATCAACCACGGGTAACCGTGAAAGTTAAAAACGATCGGCTTGTCCACTGTAAACAGACTGTCGAAATCGCGATCGCTCAGACCGTGTGGATGCTCGCGATCGGTTTGCATCTTGAACAGGTCGATCACGTTGATGAAACGGATCTTTAGATCTTTAAATTCGTTACGTAACATCGCGGTAGCCGCGAGCGCTTCCTGAGTTGGAATATCACCGGCGCACGCAATCACAACATCGGGCTCCTGTCCCTGATCGTTGCTGGCCTGTGCCCAGATGCTGATGCCTTTCGTGCAATGCGTGATGGCGGTGTCGATATCCAGATATTGCAGGTGCATCTGCTTATCGCTCACGATCACGTTGATGTAGTTTTCACTGCGCAGACAGTGATCGGCGACTGACAGCAAGCTGTTTACGTCCGGAGGCAGGTAAATACGCGTGACCTCGGCGCGCTTGTTGACGACTACGTCAAGGAACCCGGGATCCTGATGAGTAAACCCATTGTGGTCCTGGCGCCAGACGGTTGAGGTGATCAGAAGATTGAGCGAAGCAATGTTGCGGCGCCATGAAAGCTCATTACAGATCGACAGCCATTTCGCATGTTGATTGAACATCGAGTCGATCACATGCGCGAATGCTTCATACGTCGAAAAGAACCCGTGCCTGCCGGTCAATAAATATCCTTCCAGCATGCCTTCGAGGGTATGTTCGCTGAGCATCTCGATCACGCGACCGTCGGGTGACAACTCGCCGCCATCGCTATCTTCCGGAAAGTATTCCGCAATCCAAAACTTCTTACTCGACTCGTAAATCGCATCCAGTTTGTTTGACGTGTTTTCATCCGGACTAAAAACTCTGAACGTGTCCATGTTCGACTTCATCACGTCGCGCAGAAACTTGCCGAGCGGTTTGGTGTTTTCCAGCTCAATCTGGCCGGGCTTATCAAACTTCGCAGCGTAAGCCTTGAAGTCGGGCAGGCGCAGGGTCTTCTTTAACTCGCCTCCATTGGCGTGTGGATTCGAGCCCATGCGGCGTTTTCCGGTGGGCGTTAACTGACGCAGCTCGGAAATAAGAACGCCGTTAGCATCGAAGAGCTCTTCAGGTTTGTAGCTGCGCATCCACTCTTCGAGTAGTTTGAGATGGGCGGGATTTTTCTTTACGCCGGAAAGCGGCACCTGGTGCGAGCGCCACATCCCTTCCACTTTGCGGCCGTCGACTTCTGAAGGGGCCGTCCAACCTTTCGGCGAGCGAAGCACGATCATGGGCCAACGCGGACGTTCTGTAGCGTCCTCCCGGAAACTGCGAATAGTTTTGACGCAGTGGTCGAGGGTGGCGGCCATTGCCTGGTGCATCGATGCTGCGTCAGATCCTTCAACAAAGAGCGGCGTATAGCCATAACCCTTGAATAGATCTTCCAGCTCCTGGTGCGTGATGCGTGCGAGCAGCGTGGGATTGTTGATCTTGTAGCCGTTGAGATTAAGGATCGGGAGGACTGCGCCGTCTCGTTTCGGATTGAGAAACTTGTTGATGTGCCATGAAGTTGCGAGTGGACCAGTTTCAGCTTCGCCGTCGCCGACCACCGCCGCAACGATCAGATCCGGGTTGTCGAAAGCGGCGCCACATGCGTGCGACAGTACATAACCGAGTTCCCCGCCCTCATGAATCGATCCCGGAGTTTCCGGTGTGCAATGACTGCCGATGCCGCCCGGGAAGGAGAACTCCTTGAAGAAGTGAAGCAAACCTTCCTCGTCCAGACTCTTATCCGGGTAGACTTCAGAATACGAGCCCTCGAGATAAACCGGCGCCAGAACTCCGGGTGCGCCATGTCCGGGCCCGGCCATGTAGATCATGTCCAGGTCAAACGCCTTAATGACGCGGTTCAGATGAGTGTATATAAAGGACAGCGCCGGGCTCGCGCCCCAGTGGCCCAGCAGACGGTTTTTGATCTGGTCCGGTTTCAGCGGCTCGCGAAGAAGCGGGTTGTCCTGAAGATAGATCATCCCGAGGGCGAGGTAATTGCAGGCGCGCCAAAACGCATGAATCTTCTGCGCTTCAGTCTCATTTAATGGAGCGCCCGGAATCGTGGCGCGCGCCACTCCATAAGCACTCAGGTCATTCACTACTGATTTACTCGCGCTCATGAACTCCACCTTCTGGGGGATGAGGTGGTGAGGCCCTTTTTGAAAGATCTACTCAATGGATCACGATGCCGATGCTAAGACGTAGGTTGTCCTGACGCGTGCCGGGTATGAAAAACGGTGATCCGACTGTTTGAAATGGAGTCGGCACGAGCACGATTCCGGTCTGCTGATCGCCACGCTTGATGATGTTCCAGTCGATTTGAAAAACTCTTACATCGAACCGGTCATTAATCTTGAGATCGAGGCCGCCGCCGAAGGCCATCGCAAAGCTCGTCTCGTTGGTGTGGAAGTCGCTGATGCCGAAAACCGCCGGCAGTTGCGGGCTATCGACGTCAAGTTTCTGAACGGCGACGCCAAAGAGGGCGTGACCAAAAGGCTTGAATGTTGGTCCATCATTGGAATTGTTCTTGACCTGTATGCCGCCGAGAAAGTTCTGAATGGTCGAGTCGACTGTGCCGCTTCCTGCCGGGCGTGAAAAATTGTCTTCGCGGAGATGGAGCGAATAGTCGAATTTCGCTCCGACGTATTTGTGGAAGTTAGCGCCGAATGCGAGGTTGAAGCCACGCAAGGTTTGTCTGTCGCCAAGGACATCATCGACCGCAGGGCTCCCCGTATCACCCGCGAGGTTATCGTAGAACAGGGCGGAGTAACCTCCGAAGAATTCATATTTCTTGTAATCGTCCTGGCCGAAAGCCGTAATCGTTAAAAGTAAAACCAGAGCTGCGAGTACCGCCAAACGCTTCATAAAACCGTTTCCTTTCATGCGTTATGTGTCGGGGAGTGGGTGTAGTCTATTGGTGGGCCAGCAAGCGGGAAACTGTCAGTATTGACAGGTTGAACTAGCCACAAAGAGGCCCAAAAAACACAAAAAACTGTTCTGTGCTTTTTGTGCCACTTGTGGCGAAATTTAACCTCAGAGCTGGGGCATGAGGTAGAACATCAGGGCGATGATGGCGTAGACGGTGATCAGTTGCACACCTTTATACCAGTTCGACTGCCCGTCACCACTCACCATCGATCCGATCGCCACGGCGATGAACAACGAGCCAATCTCCGCGCGGCCAAATGCAAGCTCCAACGGTTTTGGGGCGACAAAGTAACTCGCCAGCACCAGTATCGGCGCAACAAACAACGCGATCTGTATACAACTTCCTGACACAATTCCGACTGACAGATCCATCTTGTTCTTGCGCGCCATCGCTATCGCCGATCCACTTTCCGCCGCCCCGCCGACAATCGCAACGAACACGATACCGATGAACAACTGCGACATGCCCAGCGCCTTGCCAGTCTCTTCTGCAGCGCCGACCAGAATCTCACTCATCCACGCCGCCAGCACTGACGCCGCCAGTAGAGTGATCACGGCACGCGCCACCGACCACTGTTCTTCGTGATGAGCTTCATGCCCGGTATCGACGCTGGCAAAAGACGCCGTATGTGTTCGCAGTGAAAACAGGATGTAAAGGGCATAAGCAATCAACAACATCACCGCGATTCCCACATTGAGCAGTTGTTCCTGCCGTATTACCTCGTTTGGTCCAAACACACGACTAAACGCGCTTGGCACAGTCATGCTGACCGCGGCGAGAAACATCATCGTGCTGTACGCGCGCGCGGCGGTCTGGTTGAAACGCTGTTCGTGAAAACGAAGACCACCGAGTAAGAACGATACGCCGAGTGCGAGCATCAGATTGGCCAGAATCGCGCCGACGAGCGACGCGCGCACCATCTCGAGCAGACCGGCCTTCAGCGCCACGAACGCGATGATCAATTCCGGCGCATTACCGAACGTCGCATTCAACAGTCCACCGATAGCATCGCCGGTCCGATGGGAGAGTTGTTCAGTAGCACCTACGATCTGGGCAGCGATCGGAACAATCGCCACTGCCGCCATGAAGAACAACACAGGCGCAGAGACGTGGGCCACATGATCGAGAGCGACGGTAATCGGGATGAACAGCAACATCCAGTTCATCGGCCTTCGCACAAAACTACCGAGCGGCGTTTGCGGCGACCCCATATCGTGCAACTCAGCAACTGCTTGATCTGCTGTAGCCATGATCTTTCCTCCAACTCCTTTGTGCCTTTTTGTGGCTAAAATCCGTAAACAATCGGCGCCAGGACCAGCACGACGACTCCAACAATCAACGTCAGGGGAATCCCGACTTTTGCAAAATCAGAAAAGACATAACCACCCGGCTTCTGGACCATCAGGTTCGTTTGAAAGCCGGCTGGATTGATAAACGCGCTCGAAGCGCC
>Ga0105249_10001332_pt1 | contig 21626 bp, 23 predicted proteins | sample KBSS44metaG_FD_81522 | JGI IMG/M metagenome (GOLD analysis project Ga0105249, IMG submission 81522) | Switchgrass rhizosphere microbial communities from Kellogg Biological Station, Michigan, USA - KBS S4-4 metaG | ecosystem: Host-associated > Plants > Roots > Rhizosphere > Soil | place...
TCCGGGTCTTCAAGCGAGTCTTCATCGCGATGGGCGAGCGGGTCCAGCAGTTCGCCGTCATCGCCAAGCGCGCCGCCGAGAGCGCCGCCGCCTCCTGATGCTGCTCCATCTCCTGCGGCACGCGGACGCCGGCGATCCCAACGCGTGGCAGGGCCCGGACGCGATCCGTCCGCTGAGCGCCAAGGGCCGGCGGCAGTCGAAGCGGCTCGGCGATCATCTCGCGGCGATCGGATTCGCGACCGACGCGATCGTCACGTCACCGAAGGTCCGCGCCGAGCAGACGGCCGATCTCGTCGGCGAGCGACTGGACGCGTCCGTCACCGTCGACGACCGCCTGGGAGGCGGTTTCGACCTCGAGACCCTCGACGAGCTCCTCACCGATGTTGGCGATCCGGAGCGGATCATCGTCGTCGGACACGATCCCGACTTCAGCGAGACGTTGTCAGCGTTGTGCGGCCCGCAGCTCGAGATGAAGAAGGGCGCATTCGCGCGCATCGAGGTGGAACGACCGTTGCGAGCCGGCCGTGGCACGCTCCGCTGGCTCCTCCCGCCTGATGCGCTGAAGGACCGCTAGGCCGGGCCGGAACGAACTTCGACTCGTTGCGCTTCCGCCGTCGCGATGGCGGCCGGCACACCCGACGATCGCAGCAGGATCCCCAGGACCGCGGCGAGCACGATCGCTGCGCCAAGCCACTGGCCCGGTCCGAGCCGCTCGCCGAGGACCAGCGATCCGGCAGCGACGCCGACGATCGGGATGAGGTAGAACGAGCCGGCGGCGATCGAGGCCGGCACGCGACGCAAGGCGCCGAGGTACAGCCAGTACGCCGCTGCGTAATAGAGCACCCCCGAGGCGACCGCACTCGCGAGGGCGACGGCCGATACGGCCGCGGGGAGCGGTGATCCACCGGCGACTACCGCGATCAGCACCAGGACGAGCGCTAGAGCGAACGCGTACGCCTGCTGGGCCAGCACGACCTGACCCGTCTCGCGGGCACCCGGGATGTACCGCCTCGTGATGACGGTGTAGGCCGCGCAACAGGCGACGCCGGCAAGGGCGAGGATGACACCCACCGTCTCGGCACCGAACGACGCCGCGTCGTAGATGACGAGTGCGATCCCGATAACCGCAGCGATGGACAGCACGATCAGGGTCGCCGTCACCCGCTCGCGGAGGACGATCGCGGCGAGGAACATGATCATGATCGGCTCGAGAGCCCAGAGCAGCACCGAGACACTGGCCGTGATCGACACGAGGCCAAGGAGCCCGAGTGCGTAGGCAGCGCCCGGGTTGAGCAGACCGAGCCGGCCGAGCAGCGCCGGTCCGTCACCGCGGAGCGGTATCCCCTTCCAGCGCATCAGCCCGATCAGGACCGCCAGGCTCGACGCGAGCTGGATCGCCAGCAACGTGACCGGTGCGATCTCCGCCAGGGCCGCCTTGCTGACGACGGTGCCGGATCCCCAGCAGACGGCCGCACCGACGAGTGCCGCGAGGTCGCGCCGGTCGATCGACGCCGCCGAGCGAAGCACGATCGCTGTCTCGATCAGCAGCAGCCGGTGCCGCCGCAGCAGCCCGATGTCGCGATCGGCAGCTCCTGGCGCACGGAAAGGTCGACGAACGGTCGGGCGTCGGCCGGCTTCGTGGCCTTCACGATCGCGCTGATCATCCCGTCCGCGACGTCGTGCGACGGCGTGATCGAGATGTCCGAGAATCCGACCATCTCGAGGCCCTGCCGGAATTCGCTGACGGACAGTGCCCCCGCGATGCACCCCGCATACGAACCCCGTTCCGCACGCTCATCGGGGGTAAGCCGATCCTCGGCGACGATGTCGGTGATCCCGATCCGACCACCCGGGCGCAGGACGCGGGCGATCTCACGGAACACCGCCGTCTTGTCGGCTGCCAGGTTGACGACGCAGTTGCTGATGACGACGTCGATCGACTCCGCAGGGAGCGGCAGGGCTTCGATCGTGCCCTTTAGGAATTCGACATTGGTCGCGCCGGCCTCCGCCGCGTTGCGCTGTGCCAGGGCCAGCATCTCGTCGGTCATGTCGACGCCGAATGCGCGACCCGTCGGCCCGACCCGTTTCGCGGAGAGGAGGACGTCGATCCCGCCGCCGGACCCGAGATCGAGCACGCGCTCGCCCGGATGGAGGTCGGCGACCGCGATCGGGTTGCCGCACCCGAGCGAGGCGAGTACCGCGGCATCGGGCAGCTCGTCGCGTTCAAGCGCCGAATACAGCCCGGCGCCGATCGTCTCGGGGTCCGAGCAACAGGCGTCGCCATGGGATGCCCGGATGGCGGCCGCTGCGTAGTGGGCGCGAACGGTGTCCTGGATGGTCACTGCGGTATCACGGACGGTCTCGACGGTCATGAGGGGCTCCTTGCCATGCGTTGCCATATTGATACTTGTCTATATTGACATTTGTCAATATGCTGGATGTCATGAAACGGCAGACCGATCCCGACGTCCGACTCCTGCAGGCTGCCGCGGACCCCACAAGGCTTGCGATCCTTCGTCAGCTCAGCGAGTCACCCGAGGTCTGCGCGTGTGACTTCACCGCCTGCTGCGATGTCAGCCAGCCGACCGTCTCGCATCACCTCAAGGTCCTCCGCGAGGCTGGTTGGATCGTGGCGGAGCGCCGTGGAGCCTGGGTGTGGTACTCGCTGCGCCCGGAGGCGGGGGCTCGGTTCAGGGAGCTCGCGGGTGGGCTCGGCTCGATCACGCTGCCGATGACCGCGGCAGGGCGCCGCCTGCCCGTGGTCCAGCAGCAGGCCTAGGTCAGTCGCCGACGACCGTCGGGTACGGCAACGCGACCGAATCCGAGGCGACGCGACTCCTGCCCTCGGCATCGAAACGGTCCAGACCGAGGTCCGACACGTCGATCAGGTCGGTCCGGCCCCGGAGCGTCAGGTCCGCCGCGACGCGCGCTACGCCTGGCCCCCACATCATCCCGTGCCCGGCGGCCGCCGCGACCCAGACACCCCCGATGACGGACCCGTCGGGGCGCGTGGCCGGTCCGAGGATCGGCAGATGGTCCGGCGTGTAGTCGATCGTCGCGGCCCAGATCTTGCGGAGACCGAGATCGCGCGTGATAGGGGCGAAACTCGCCAGCCGGTCTCGATAGCGCTCATACGCGGCCCAGTCGATCTCGCGCGCCTCGCCAGGCTGTTCGTCCGGATCGCTCCAGCCGAAGAGCAGGCCGTCCTCCTCGAGTCGCCAGTAGAGCCCAGCCCCGATGTCGAACACCATCGGCATCCGCTCGACGGCGAACGCCTCATGGGGTTCGAGGACGGCCACGGTGTGCCTCGCCGCCCCGACCGGGATGCGCAGCCCGCAGCGCGCGCCGATCGCCCGGAGGGAGGGCCCACCGGTGAGCAATACACGGTCCGTTTCGATGTGACCGGCCGTCGTCTCGACCCCCGTCACGCGTCCGGCGCCGTCCGTGAGTAGACCGGTGAACGCCGTGCGTTCGCGCAACTCGACGTGCGCTGCCTGCATCGCGAGCGAGTACGCGCGTACGTTGCGGGGTGGGTCGATGTGACCGTCGCCGTCGCGATAGCTGCCGCCTCGATGACCGTCCGGCGCAAGGGTGCCCACCAGCGCGGCGGCCTCGTCAGCAGTGAGCCACCGGACGTCCGTCAAGCCGGCGCCTTGCTGCATCGCGACACGCTCGTGGCCGGCCCGCTCGTCGTCCTCGGTCACCGCCAGGATGAGGTAGCCGAGCTCGCGGAAGCCCGAATCGGTGCCGTACGTCGCCGCCTGACGTTCGTAGAAGTCGATCGACCAGCGCCCGAGCGCGACGGTCGCCGGCGTGCCGCCCTGCGCTCGAACGACGCCTGCCGCGCGCGAGGACGCACCCATCCCCGCGAGACCGCGTTCGAGGACGACCACGCGGCCGACGCCGTCCTCCGCTGCGAAGACCGACGCCCATCCACCGATGGTGCCAGCACCGATCACCACCAGATCTGCGCGATCCGCCATCCGCGTCACTCCCCGCTCAGCCGTCGAGCGCCGCGGCTTCGACGCACGCGGCGATCACGCCGACGTTCCGCAATCGACCGAACGTGTCACGCCGGCGGACCGTCCAGGCGGCGACCTCCAGACCGGCAGCGTGGACAGCGGCGACGGACGCAGGATCGATCGCGTGGAATTCGAGCGAGATCGCCGCGCAGCCCAGATCCGAGGCGGTGCGGATGGTATCTGCCGACACGTGACGCGCGTTCAGCCAACGCGGCCACGCCGGCGCGAGCCGTCCGACCCGCTGGAGCGTCTCGGGCAGGAACGACGATATGACGCCATTCACGAGCGTGGGTCCACGGCCGGCCGCGAGGACCTCGACCACGGCTCGGTCGTGGAGTCCCTTGAGATCGACGTCGATCGTGGATCGATGCGGGATGATCGCGAGGGCATCGGCAAGAGAGGCGATCCCGACTTCCTCGAGCTCGCGTGCGGTCATTTCGTCGATCCGCCCGGGCCGACCATAGGCACGCTCCAGCGTCTCGTCATGCGACAGCACGGGGACACCGTCGCCCGAGACCCGGACGTCGAACTCGACGCCATCGCAGCCCGGAACGGCGACCGCCGCGGCGAGCGCCGCGATGCTGTTCTCCGGCCCGTGACGCCAATCGCCGCGGTGTGCCAGTCGAAGCACCGGTCAGCCGATCTCGAGGTGGGCGCTGATCCCGAGATGGTCGCTCGGGTACAGGGTCGGGTCGTCGGCGGCCGGCCGGTCGAAGACGAGACGAGCATCGGTCGCCCGGATCGCGCCACGGATCCAGATGTAGTCGAGGCATTCCGGGATACCGTCGGTATCCATGGCCGGGGCCTGTAGGCCGCTCGGCCACGTGACATCGGGATCCTCCCCGTGGACCGCCGCGTAGACCGATCGGAAGCCCGCCGTCTCCATCCGTCGATACGTCGGCTCGCCCGGGTCCGCGTTGAAGTCACCCATCACGATCATGCCCGTCGCGGCCGGTGCAGCCTCCAGCCATTCGACGAGCCGGGCCGTCTGCTCATCGCGAGCCGCGTCCTCCGCGCCCACGTGGTGCAGATGCGTGGCGACGGCCGCCACCGATCCGCCCGACGGCAGATCGAGGATCACGCGATGAGCCGCCCGGCCCAGGCCGAGGTCGAGACGGTCGAGGTCCCGTGCCTCGAGCGGCTGACGGATCAGGAGGCTGTTGCCGTACTCGGGCCGACCTGCCCAGCCCCGCACGGACGTGTACTGCCCCTCCCCTGCTGCGCCGATCAGCCGATCCTGCTGCATCACGAAGACGACTTCCTGGAGAGCCAGCACGTCGGGCTGGAGGGCGGCCATGTCGGCGAGCAAGAGCGGTAGCCGTTCCGGCCAGCGGTCGGCGAGATTGAGGATGTTGATCGTCGCCACGTGCAGGCGATCGCGGCTCACGTCGGTCATCCCGGCGCCGTCGCCGCTGGCCGGTCCGCTGCCGGCAGCGCGAACGCGAACGTCGAGCCGACCCCCTCGCGGGACTCCACCCAGATCCGGCCCCCGTGCTGCTCGACGACGTGACGGGCGATGGCGAGGCCGAGGCCCGTGCCCCCGCCGGCTTCGGCGCGGAGTCGCGCCCGGTCGACCTTGTAGAACCGCTCGAAGACGCGGTCGCGCGCCGCTCGAGGGATGCCGATGCCGTGATCCTCGACGGAAGTCACGACCTGACCGTTGGAGGCCGTCGTCCGGATCGTGATCTCGCCCCCGTCCGGGCTGAACTTCACCGCGTTGTGGACGAGGTTGACGACGACCTGCCCGAGACGGGTTGCATCGCCGCGCACAGGCGGTAGTCCCGGAGGTGTCTCGAACAGGAATGTCACTCCCTGTCGCTCCCCGAAGAGCCGGAGGCGCTCGGCGGAATCGGCGGCGAGACGGCTCATATCGACCCCGTCGGCCATCTGGAGCGTGCCGCCGCTCTCGATGCGACTCAGATCCAGCAGCTCGTTGACCATCTGGACGAGGTGACCCGTCTCGACTTCGATCTTCGCGATGCGGTCGCGCATCTTGGACGGGATCGTGTCCCCGACGCCTTCTGCCTCGCGCTGGAGCGTCTCAGCAAGCAGGCTCACGGTCGTGAGCGGCGTGCGGAGCTCGTGCGACAGGTTGTCGATGAATTCGGTGCGGATGCGCTGCAGCCGGCGGAGCTCGGAGACATCCTCGAGGACCAGCACGAGGCTGCTGTCGGTCGGCGTCGGTCGAGCGCGCACGGTGACGACGGTGCCGTCCGCACCAGCGGGCCGTAGTTCGACCGTCGTCGCCCCGGTCGAGCCGTTGCGCGTGCGGGTCGCCAGCGCCTCGACCGCGGGGTCCATGAAGGCTTCCATCAGGGTCCGACCCGGAAGCGCGCCCGGTTCATGCCCGAGCAGCAGATGCGCCCGCCGATCGGCCTCCGTCACACGGTTCGAGGCGTCCACACGGACGACGCCCTCATCGAGGGCGTCCAGCAGCGCGCCGCGCTCAGCATCACGTTCCGCGAGCGTTCGGGACTGGGCGGCGACTTCGTCACGCAGCCCCTGGATGACCGACCTCGCCTCGTCGATCGTACGTCCGCGGCGGGCCCACGCGACACCTGCGACGACGGTCGTCACGGCCAGCAGAATCGCGATGACGGCGGCGGGATCCACTCGGCGAGCATCGCATACCGACGGCTTCCCGGCTGGTCGCTCAACGGCGCTGTGGACCCGTCGTCCAGGCCGCGGGGCGGTCGATGAGTCCGCCGAGCCATGGACCGGCGTGCCGTTCGAACGCGCGCGTCGGGAACGCATGGCGAAGGACGAGCAGGTGGGCGATCCTGGCGGCCGCTCGCCGCGCGGCGGTGACGATGCGGATGCCGGTCGTCCCCGTCGCGACGAGCGCCGCATCGACGGCCTCGATGGCATCCGTCGCCGCAAGCTCGCTCGAGACACGCAGGGCGTCGTCCTCCTCGGGTGACGTCGCGTCGGGCCACGGGGCGTCGCCCAGCCGCTCGAGCGTGCCGGAGGCGGCCAGCTGACGCAGCTCCTCGGCGTCGAGCCCGCGCAGACGCTCCAGGAGCGTGGCGACGGCGGCCGTAGCCGGCCCGTAGCGCGGCTGGCCCACGGCAGAGTCCCAACCCCGCGTGAGGCGTTCACGCGCCCAGATCGAAGCGGGGTCACCCAGGATCTCGTCGAGTGTGTCCGAGAGCAGGATGTCGGCGAGGCGACCGACCACTGCGTCCCGGATCGGCGTCGAACGGCGGGCGGCCGATGGCAGGTTGGCGATCGCGGCGCGTTCGGCCGCGTCCAACTGCTGCTCGAGGTCGGGCGGGACGATCTGACGCAGCGTGGCGAGGAAGGCGATCGGGGCAGGTTCGGCGAGGGCGAGTCGATCGAACTCGTCTCGAGTGAGCCGACCCACGCGCTCGACCACCGAGGCGACCAGCTCGGCGGTCGTCGGAGGGCGACGGACCGGCCGGCGGACAGGTGCTCCCCAGTCCGGCCCGGCACGAGGCGGTCGACCGGCGCGGACACCAGTCGTTCGCTCGCGGTCGTACCGGCGCCGGAGGTCCGGATCGCTGAGCCAGTCGTGCGCGACGTTGATCCGTTTCGCGAGCTCGAGCGCCTCTGGGCCGGCCACGTCGGGGTGATGCCGGCGCAGTAGGGCGCGCCAAGCCAGCTCGATGGCTTCGGGGCTCGCGTCCCGTGGCACCCCGAGGCGCGCGTACAGATCGTCGCTCGGCAGCGGTTGACGGGTGGGCATCGGTGACGGAGAGGGTACTGGTGCGCCAGCACCCGATCGCTATCCTGCAGCTCCGGCGCCTGCGCGATCGTCCAGCGGCCGAGGTCGGGAGGGGTGACCGATGAGCTTCATGAAGCGAGCGCAGGAGGCTGCGGCGGAGATCGCGGCGCGGGCGAACCAGACCGCGAACGACCCCGCGACGCAGGAACAGATCTCCAGGAGCGCTCGGGAGGCGCTCGGCGTCGCTCGGCGCGGGATGACCACCGTGGTCGAGAAGATCGACCCGACCACGCTCGCCGAGCTGATCGTCCGCGCCACCGCCCTCCAGGAGATGACGAACCGTGCGCTGCGCGAAAGGTCGTCGCCCTACCGGATCGCCGAGATCTCGATCTCCGCGTCGATCCCGCCGTCCGTGAGCTTCTCGATCGGCCGGATCGGCGACGACGTGGAAGAGGTCGTGGGTCGGCTCCATTCCTCGGCCGAGCTCGTGCGACAGGCCGACGCCGCGGAGCTCGTGCTGGCCCTCGATGGAACGACCGTGGATGCGGCGGGCGTGGTCGCCGAGGGCGACGCGATGCCGCCGAGCTCGATCTCGGCCGGCTAGGGACGCCTAGGCGACGGCTTCCCGGTCCTCGAAGCCCTCGACCAGGAGCCGCTCGACCTCCTCGATCGGACGAGTCGACCGTTCGCCGGTGGCGCGCTCCGTGACCTCGATCCCACCCGCCGCCAGCGAGCGCGGCGACACGGTCAGGATCCAGGGCATGCCGAGCAACTCGGCGTCGGTGAACTTGACGCCCGGCGACTCGTCACGGTCGTCCCACAGGATCTCGTTGCGGTCGCCCGCTTCCGCCGCCAGGCTATGCAGCCGCTCCGCGATCTCATCGACCTTGGGCTCCTTCGCCCCACCGATCGACACCAGATGGGCGGCATACGGCGCCACCTCGGCCGGCCATGCGATGCCCTTCTCGTCGTGGTGGGCCTCGACGATGCACGCGACGTTCCGCCCGAGCCCGATCCCGTAGGACCCCATCACGATCGGGTGGCGCTCGCCGTCCTCGCCCAGGTACATCGACCCGAAGGCGTTCGTGAAGTCGGTGCCCAGCTTGAAGATGTTCCCGACCTCGATCCCCCGACGGAGCTTCACCGGCGCTCCGCAGTTGACGCAGGCGTCGCCCTCGCGCGCATTCGTCATGTCCGTGACCAGGTCTGGCGTGTAGTCACGCGGGACGTTGACGTTGAGGATGTGCCAACCGGGCCGATTGGCGCCCGCGACGAGGTTCGGCGACCGGGTCACCAGCTCGTCGACGACCACGACCGAGTCACGCGCGCCGATCGGGGAGCCGTAGCCGGCCTCCATCCCGCGAGCCTTGATCTCGTCGATCGTCGCAGGCCGGAGTCCGCCGATCGCCTTGACGGCGTTCACGAGCTTGGTCTCGTTGACGTCGTAGTCGCCGCGCACGATCGCGACGACGAACCGCCCGTCGCCGGTCATGAAGAACGCGGCCTTGGCGGTCTTCGTCCTCGAGATGTCGAGGAAGGCCGCGAGCGCCTCGATCGTCGTCGCGTCCGGCGTCTCGACGTCCTCCATCGGGCGGAGCTCTTCGGCCTCAGGTGAGGGCTTCTGGACCTCGGCGATCTGCTGGTTGTCCGCGTAGCCGCAGCTGTCGCACAGGACGAGGGTGTCCTCGCCGAACTCGTTCACGACCATGAACTCGTGGGCGCCTGCCCCGCCCATGATCCCGACGTCGGAGCGGACCATGATCGCGTCGAGCCCCAGCCGGTCGAAGATCCGGACGTACGCGCCTCGGTACCTCTCGTAGCTGACGTCGAGCCCCGCGAAGTCACGGTCGCAGCTGTAGGCGTCCTTCATGACGAACTCGCGGACGCGGATGAGGCCGCCACGGGCGCGAGGCTCGTCGCGGAACTTGGTCTGAAAGTGGTAGAGCTGCATCGGCAGCTGGCGATAGCTCTGGACGATGTCGCGGAGCAGGATCGCGATGACTTCCTCGTGGGTCATCGCGAGGACCATCTCGCGCTCGCCGCGATCCTTGAACCGCACGAGCTCCGGCCCGATCTTGAAGTACCGGCCGCTGTCCTTCCACACCTCCGCGGGATGGACGACCGGCATCTCCATCTCCTGGCAGCCGATCGCGTCCATCTCCTCGCGGATGACTTGCTCGACGCGCTTGTTGACGCGATAGCCGAGCGGTAGGAGCGAGTAGATCCCCGATCCGAGCGGCCGGACGTAGCCGGCGCGGAGGAGCAGGCGATGGGACGGCATCTCGGCGTCGGCCGGGTCGTCGCGAAGCGTCGTGAAGAACAGGTGGGACAGACGCATGGAGCGGTAAGGATAGCCGCGACCACCCCGCCGTGATGACGCCTGTGTCACCGGGGCTCAAACCCCTTGCGGGGGCCCGTTACCATCCGGCGACAGTCTGCCGGTGGAGAGGTCAACCTTTTGGTCGACGGCGCCCTGTTCTCACTCCTCGTCGTCATCGTCCTTGCTGTCGTCTTCGACTACATCAACGGATTCCACGACACCGCGAACGCGATCGCGACGTCGGTCGCCACGCGCGCACTCCACCCGCGCCACGCGATCCTCATGGCCACGTTCTTCAACTTCGTCGGAGCCTTCGCGGGGACCGCGGTCGCCAAGACGATCGGGGCCGGGCTGGTCGATGAGACGACGACGACGCAGGCGGTGGTGGCGGCGGCCTTGATCGGTGCGATCACCTGGAACCTCATCACGTGGTGGTTCGGGCTGCCGTCGTCGAGCTCCCACGCGCTCATCGGCGGTCTCCTCGGCGCGACGATCGTCGCTGCCGGCGTCGGTGCCCTCAAGCTCGACGGGATCTACAACAAGGTCGTCGTGCCGATGATCAGCTCACCGGTCATCGGTTTCGTCGGGGCGTTCCTGCTGATGCTCGCGATCTACTGGATCTTCCGGAACGCGAAGCGCAAGCCGATGGCGCGCATCTTCCGGCGCCTGCAGGTCATCTCGGCCGGGTACATGGCGTTCAGCCACGGCTCCAACGACGCCCAGAAGACGATGGGCATCATCACGCTGGCGCTCTTCGCGGCGGGGGCCATCCCATCGATCGAGGTGCCGTTCTGGGTGATCGTCATCTCAGCGTCCGCGATCTCCCTGGGGACCGCGGTCGGTGGCTGGCGGATCATGCACACGATGGGTCATCGGGTCGTCGAACTGGAGCCGGTCCACGGGTTCGCCGCCGAGACGACCGCGGCGACCGTCATCCTCGGGGCCGCGCATCTTGGCATGCCGGTCTCGACGACCCACGTGATCTCGAGCGCCATCATGGGTGTCGGGTCCGCCCGAGGCCCGAAGGGCGTCCGCTGGGGAGTCGCCCGGCGCATCCTCCTCGCGTGGGTCATCACGATCCCGGCGGCCGCGATCGTCGCCGCCGGGGCATGGTTCATCCTCAACGCGATCGGCTTCGGCTGAGGAAAGGAGTCGTTCGATGTCGTTCCGCCTGCTTCCCAAGGACGTCAAGTTCTTCGATCTCTTCGTGGAGGATGGTGAGAACCTCCAGGCGGCCGCGGTCGCGCTCCGCGACATGCTCGACCACTTCGACGATCTGGACCGGCGCATCGCGGAGATCCAGGCCCTGGAGAAGCGCGGCGACGAGATCGACCGCGAGCTCAATCAGCGGCTCGAGGATGCCTTCATCACGCCGTTCGACCGTGAGGACATCCACGACCTCACGATCCAGGTCGACGACGTCGTCGACGGCATCCAGGCCGTCGCCGAAACGATGATGATCTACGGCGTCGAGCGCCCGACCGAGGAGGCGCGCCAGCTCGCCGGCATCCTCGCGGATCAGTCGGATGCCCTGCTGTCGGCCCTACGAAAGCTCGATGGGCTCAAGGACCTCGACGCCGACCTGACCCGCGTCCACGTCCTCGAGCACGAAGCGGACACCCTGTCGCGCGCCGCGGTCGCGCGCTTGTTCCGGGACGGCCTCGACCCGCTCGAGGTGATCAAGTGGCGTGACCTCTATCGCGAGCTCGAGAATGCCATCGACGCAGCCGAGGACACGGCAGAGGCGATCGAGCGGATGTTCCAGAAGGCGACCTGACCAGTCGCCGGGCGAAAAGGTCGAGTCGGGGGGGGCGCTAGCCGACGAGGGCCGGCCACGACGGCGCAGTCGCGTCGTCGAAGAGCTCGAGCCAGCGGAGCGCGTAGGCGACCCTGATCGCGCTTTCCTGCGAGGGATGCGGACCGGTGTCCGCCGGGCGGAACACGTCGCGTTCATAGCCCGCGACCAAGCCGTCGCGCGTGCGGAGACGCGCCAGCGTGCGACGGTGGCGTTCCACCTCGACGCCGAAGGCCGGCTGGGACCACGACCTCGGCCAGCGCGAACGATCACGCAGTACCCGACCGAGCCGAAGCGCGTCGAGCGCGAGCGCGCGCGTCACGTCGAGTGCGTCATCGGCAGCGGTGGCGCGCCGGACGGATTGCATGCAGGTACACCTCGATGAACCCCCTCGCGGTTCGACCAAGGCGCCGAAATCGGCACATGCTTCGGCGGGCCGACCAGCAGCATACAGAGGTGGTGCAAGTAGGCACCACTTTTATGGGGGGCGCAGTTGCCCCGGCGGCGGCCGCTAGATCAGCAGCGCTTGCCAGGACGGCCCGGTCGCACCGTCGCGCAGCTCCAGCCAGCGCAGCGCGTACGCCAGCCGGGTGGGGCTCGGGTCGGCCTGATCGGAGCGCGTCAGGGCGAGATGGAATGCCTCGTGGCCGTACGACGTGGCAAGGGACTGACGGGTGCGCACGGGAGCGAGATGGCGGCGGATTTGCTCGACCTCGGCCGCGAAGCCCGGCTGCCCCCATCGCTCTGGGCGGCGCGATGGGTCGCGCAGGAGTCGCGTCACACGGAGAGCATCCAGCGCCAGCGCCCGAGCGGGCGCCGGCACGGATGCCTGGAGGGTAGGAGTACCCGGCGAGAGGAGGACGCCGGGTCCCTGCGCGTGCATACCGTCGTCGATCCTGCCGTGACGCACGAAGCCGACGGGGTGCGCCGTCGTGTGCTGCGTGGTCTCGGGCTGTCGATCTCCGATCGGCATGATCAGAGGTTCGGTCCTGCGTATGAACGCGCCATCAGCGGGCGGTCAACGTTGACGGGCGATCCGTGGGGCGCTTGTCGGGTCGCCGTCCAGCGCCTCAGGTCGGCCGCCGGAAGACGTAGCCGACGCCACGGACCGTGTGGATGAACGCCGGCTGGCCCGGGTCTTCCTCGATCTGGCTGCGAAGCCAGTGGACGTGCACGTCGACCGTACGCGTCTCGCCGGCATAGTCGTACCCCCAGACCTTCTCGAGCAGCTGGTCGCGGGTGAACACCTGTCCGGGGTTCCGGATCAGGAACGCGAGGAGCTCAAAGGCTTTGGGCTTGATCGGGAGGACCTCGCCATCTCGCAGGAGGCGATGGCCGCCGAGGTCCGCCTGCACCCGACCCAGATCGACGATCTGTGGCGGAGCGCCGGTCGCGACCGCGGCTTCGGAGCGACGGAACAGGGCTCGGATGCGGGCCGTCAGCTCGCGCAGCGAGAAGGGCTTCGTGACGTAGTCGTCGGCGCCGAGCTCGAGGCCGACGACCTTGTCGAGCTCCGAGTCCTTCGCCGTCAGCATCACGATCGGTACGCCGGATTCGGCGCGGATGATGCGCGTGACCTCGATGCCGGAGAGCTCCGGGAGCATCAGGTCGAGGAGAACGAGGTCGGGACGCTCCGCCCGGAACCGCGTCAGGGCCTCGCGCCCGTCCGCCGCCGGGATGGCCCGGAATCCCTCCGATTCGAGCGCGTCGACGATCGTCTCGCGCAACGTCGGTTCGTCTTCGACGACCAGGATCGTTCTTGCCATCCACGAGCGAGCATATCGGGCTGTGTTAACGACTCGCTAAAGGGACGTCAACGCGCGATGTGACTCGGAGACCCAACCTGCGGCCCGCGGCCGGCATCCGTTTCGTAGAGCGCCGGCCAGATCAGTCCGGTGCCGGCCGCTGTGGAGGCACGCGGGAGACATGGATGACGTGCAGAGGATCGGACGCGTCGGGGCGGCACTCACCCTGACGCTCGTCGCGTTGGCCGGGTGCGCATCATCAAGCGGAGGCACGACCGCCCGAAGAACGAAGACCAGCCTGGAGAGATCGGGATAGGGCTCTCGGAGGGGGTGACACACGTCTACGCCGATGCGTGTCGATCCGCGGGAGGCTCGATCCCGTCGGTACCAGTGCGGATGACCTCGTGAAGGCCCTCGATGCCCAAGCCTCGACCGACGCCACCGTGTCGGCTCCGTCACTGAACGGGCTGGCATGGAAGCGTGTCGATCTGGCACAGGCCCCCGGTCTCGACCGCGCCACGTGCCGTCATGGCGCAGGTGGTCCGTTGCAGATCTGGGCCGACGCGGAGGAGAAGGGCTACTACGCGCTCGCGCCCGACACGATAGGGACCGTGCTGACCACCGAGGTGGACGGCGACCGCGTCGTGGTCGTATCCACTATCGACGGTAGGGCGACGTCCGCCGATCGAGCTGCGCTCGAAGACGTCATCGCGTCGCTGAACGTCGTCGGATAGGCTCGGGCCATCGATGGCCGGCCCGCAAGGAAGCGAGAGCTAGAAGCGTCGGCGCCCGGGGGTCACCGCGGCAGCGACGACCGCCGTCTTGGCGATCGGCGCGGGTCCCGGCTTCGAAACTGCGGCGCCGACGACTGCCGCCTTGGCGACCGGCGCGGGTCCCGGGCTCGAGACTGCGGCGCCGACGACGGCTGCCCTGCCCAGGCGTGATGCGCGTAGCGGCATGTCAGACTCCTCCGGCTGCGGCGGCTGCCTCGTCGGCTTCCACGGCCGCGATGATGGCTTGGACCGGGATCCGGCCCTGGGTCACGAGTTGTCCGCCAGCGTGGCGAACCGCCGATGCGAAGCCCGCGGCCCAGAGATTTTCGAAGACAAGGACAGCGCCGAGACTGCCCGGCTGCATCGTGCTACCGAACGCTTCGACGTCTTCCTCAGCGAGCGTCTCCGCGAGCTCGGTCTCCAGGCGGGCGAACTCCCCCATGTCCTCGAGATCACCGAGCTCTTGGGCCATGACCGTTCCGTCGGCCCCCTTGCCGATGATGACGAGGTCCATCACACGGATGATGCCCGAGTCATGCAGCTTCAGAAGCTGCTCGGCCGCCTCGCCGGTGAAGTTCTGCTGGCCTGGGGGAAACTCGACCACAAGGTAGTCGACTGGACCCAGTTCATCGATGGTTCGATCGCTCATCGCACCCCTCGGCTCATGTGTGTCGGATCTCGATCTCGCAGCTCGCCGGTCGTGCCTCGCTGCGCGATCTCCGGATGAGCCTCCAGACCACATCCTCGGATATGGCGATCCCGCCACAAGGTGGGAGGCACCCGAATAAGGGGCTTCGATCAGCGCTTCCGACTAGACGCTGGCGGTCGCCCGTCGCTCGCGCGACCTTGTCCAGGTCACGTCGAGGATCGCGCTCGCGATGACGATCCCGACGAGGGTCGCGATCGAGGCAGGCTCCTTGATGAGCGTCGTGAAGGCGAACGTCAGGAAGGTGATCGTGACCGTGACCACGGCCAGGACAAGCACGCCGAGGTTGGCACCCGTATCTGCGCGGATACGCAGGTGTCCGAAGCTGACGATCCCGAAGATCAACAGGGCCACAGCACTCCCGATCGACGCGATGGCATCAAGGTCGAAGAAGAGGACCATCGCGCTGACGCCGACCGCCACGAGGAGGAGTCCGACCGGGGCCGGTCCGATCTTCCCACCCATGCCCGTCGGCCATTGGCCCGTCGACGTCAAGTGCTCGGTCAGCCCGGAGGCCGGATAGAGGCCGGCATTCGTCGCCCCGGATGTGGCGAAGAGGGCAGTGACGAGGATCAGCCAGTAGCCGAGGTCCCCGAGGACCGGCTGGGCGGCCACAGCGATGGCCGTCGGCCCTGCCTCGATCACCTTCTCGACCCCGAGCGTCCCAAGGACGCCCAGTGAGACGGCGATGTAGATGACCGTCGCCAGCCCGATCGCGATCGTCATCGCTCGAGGCAACTGCCGCGACGGATCCTTGAGGTCCTTGGCGGTGAAGGTGACGACGCCGAAGCCGAGGAACGCGAAGAACGTCAGAGCGACGCCCGACACGATGTCGCGAACGCCCGGATAGGTCGAGGGGGCGATCAACGTCGGATCGATCTCGGTGATCGTCACCACCGCGAAGAACGCCAGGATGCCGACCACGACGAACACGATCAGACTCTGGACCTTCGCGACCAGCGTCGATCCGGCGATGTTGAGACCGGTCATGACGATCACCAGCGCGACCGCGAACCCCTTCACGACCGCTGCATCCCCACGCGCGAGAGCGTCGCTCGCGTAACTCCCGAATGAGACCGCGACCATGGCGGTGACGATGATGTTCGCGGCGTAGGTCAGCCAGGCGACGATCGTGGCGATGTGTCCGACGCCATACCCCTTGTTGACGTATTCGAGCAGGCCGCCGGCCGTGGGGTAGCGCGCCCCGAGCTTGGCGAACGAATAGCCCTGGAGTGCGGCGATCCCCCCGGCGATGGCGAAGGCGACCCATACGGCCGAGCCAGCGACTTCGGCGGTCGTCCCGAGGAGGGAGAAGATCCCGGCTCCGACCATGGCGCCGACGCCGATGAACGCGGCCTCCCGGGTCGAGACGTACCTGGTCCGCGGTGCGTCGGTCGAGGCCATCGGTCGTAAGGCTCCGTGAATGAGGACGTCGACGGACGGAACCTATCACCACGGGTCTACCCGGGACTCACCCTTTCCGGGGTATGCGGCGACGTGCTTACGGAGCGGCCGCTGCGTGTCGGCACGCCGCATGACGTGGGTCGGCGCCATCGCCGCCGAGACGCCTCTGGCGGAGGATTGTCCCAGTGGCTAGCGAGGTCCGAACGGCATCCACCCCAGACCCCGACGCGGCGCGGAAAGCGTACGCGGCTCGGCGCTGGGCGGACCTGCGCGATGGGGTCGCGAGCACGACCCCGCAGGCCATCGGGCGTGGCCTCCTGACCCTGGCCGTCGTGGGCGGCTCGGTGTGGCTGGCGGTCGCCACCTGGCCGACGCTTCTGCCGTTCCTCGTCGGCGGATTGATCGCCTACATGCTCCTTCCGGTCGTGGACAGCCTCGACCAGGTGATGCCACGAGGCCTCGCTGCGGCGGTGTCCGTCATCGCGGTCCTTGCGGTCATCGTCGCCATCGGCGTCATCGTCGGTCCGCCGCTCGTCAAGGCGTTCGCGAAGCTTGCGACCGACCTCCCCAGCGCCGGCGACATCGACGCGGCACTCGACCGCTTGCGGGCGCAGCTCTCGGCGCTGCCCAGCGGATCGGCCGATGCCATCCTGCCGGTCCTCGTAACCCTTGCGACGACGGCACGCGAGGTCATGACGACGCTTCCGGAGCGGACCGATGCCTTGACCCAGGAGCTGCTCAGGATCCTGCTGAACACGCTCGGCGCCGTCCTCGGTCTGATCGTCCTGCCGACGTGGATGCTGTCGGTCATGAGCCAGCAGCGGCGGGGTCGGATGGCCGTCGACCGCGAGCTTGCCCCATGGTTGCGGCGCGACCTGTGGGCGATCGTGGCGATCGTCGACCGTGCGGTCGGCTCCTACCTGCGCGGCTACGTGCTGGCCGCCGGTCTGGTCGGCATCCTCACGTACCTCGGACTCCTGGCAGTGACGCGTCTCGGCGGCCCGGCGTTCCAGGAACCACTGGCATTGGCCGTGCTGGCCGGAGCCACGCAGGTCGTTCCTGTGGTCGGACCGATCGCGGGCGCGCTGCCAGCGCTCCTGATCCTGCCGATCTCGCCCGAACGCGCAGGCGCGTATTTCGTGATCTACATCGCGGCTCGGGTCATCGGCACGACCGCTGTCGGCGCCCGCCTCCGGGATCGATACCAGGGCGTCCCGCCCGTGATCCTCGTTCCAGGTGTGGTCGTGCTCGGCCAGTTCGGGCTGCTCTGGCTGCTCCTCTCGGCTCCGATCCTGACCGTCGCCGCCGATATCGTCCGCTATCTGCACGGACGCCTGTCCGAACCTCCGCTGCCGGCGGGGGTCCTGCCGCGGACGGCCGACTACGGCCGTCGCCCAGCGGTCGCGCCCGCGCGGGTGCCGAACGTCTACCGAACCATGCGGCGCAGGTCGGCGGGAGCCGCGCCGGCCGGCGCCACCGTCAGTGCGCCGGCGGGAAGGGGCTGAGCCATGGCGACCGACACGAGCCAGCCTGAGGTCGACGCCCAGGGCGTCCCCGTTCCCGTCGTCGGGATCCAGCTCACCCAGGTCCGCGTCCCGTTGGACGAAGCCGCGGAGGCGCTCAGCACGCAGGACGAGGCGGGCCGCCTCCCGATCGTCGTGCTCCCGAAGCAGGCCTACCGGATCCGCAACGGCTTCGTCGGCGCGGGGTTGCTCCTCGTCCTCGGCGGGCTCGTGTTCGACGTCACGCTGCCGCTCCGTGGCGGGACCCTCGCCGCCGGCGCCCTCCTGGTCATCCTCGGGGTCTTCCGTGCGTTCATGGTGCCCGTCCCCGAAGGATCGCGGGCCGTCCTGCTGCGCCGCGGCCGGTTCCACAAGACCCTCGGCCCCGGCAACCACATCGTCGTCCCGAACATCGTCGTGAGTCACATCGTGACGACGCGTGAAACGCCGTTCGATGCCCCCGCGGCTGAGATCCCCACGCGCGACGACGTGCGGACGAGCGTCGACATCCTCATGACGTTCCGGATCGAATCGCCCGAGAAGTTCGTGTTCACGATCTCGGCGGCCGATTTCGACCAAGTCTGCCAGGCGACCTGCCAGGAGGTGGTCCGGCTGCTGCTACGCGACAAGGTGGCCGACGAGGTCCTCGATCTGGGGGAAGCGGACTCCGAGCGACTCCGCACCGGGATCGGTGCGGCGCTGGAGCCGTACGGCGTCGTCGTCGTGCGCGTCGTCGTGACCCATGTCATGCCACCCCTCGAATTCATGGCGTCGCGCGAGTCGCGGCGCCTCGCGGGCCTGCAGCGAGCCGAGGAGGCCGAGCACCACGCTCTGGCGCTCCTCCGCCAATCCGATCAAGAGGAGCTCGAGCAGCAGCGCATCAAGGCTCGCGAACGCGCGATCGAGCTGGAAGCTGCGAACGAGGTCGCGCGGCTGACGCGGCTCGAGGAGCGGCTGCGTGCGTATCCCAATGCCGTCCACTGGGACGTCGAGACACAGCGGCTCGATGTCGCTCGCGCGCTCGCCGCGAACACGCGAGCGATGGTCCAGGTCGGGTCCGGAAGCGATGTCGCGGCCTCCCTCCTGATGCACACGTTGCCCGAGGACGGGACGCCGGCGATGCCCGACGGCGATGGGGACGGCGGCGGCGCCCCGCCAGGCCAGCAAAGGACACCCGACGAGGCGACCAGGCGCCGGAGGCGTGCGTCGCCCTCCTCGTGAGCGGCCGTGATCCGTGCGGGTGCGCACGCCTGCGCGGTCGGGGGCAGGCCGGGTGGAGGCCATCCGCCGAAGCGGCGACGCTGGGCCCTGACGATGCGACCGGGCTGGTCGCGCGCGACCGGGTGCGGACTCGAGAGGACGGCGAGTGACGTGGCCCGTCAGCTGAGGGCTGATCTCGATGGGTTGTCTCCTAGTCATGCTCGGCGCCTTCTTCCCGCGCCTGGGCGTGCTGTTCGTCTGGCTGGCGCGTCCCGCGGTCTTCGAGGCCGCCATCCCGTCGGCCCTCGTCGCCGTCCTGGGGATCATCTTCTTCCCGCTCACCACGCTCATGTACGTCCTGCTGTGGTCTCCGAACGGGCTCAACGGCTTCGACTGGGTCTGGCTCGCTCTCGCGTTCGTGCTCGATCTCGGCGGGGTGATCGGCTCCGCGTACGGGAATCGCGATCGGATGCCGATCGGCGCTTGAGGTCCGTCCCGTGGCAGGCAGCGATCTGATCCCCCTCCCGTCGCGACCCATACCGCGTCGTCCCGGGATCCTCGAGACCAAGCTGCTCCTTCCTCGCCAGACCCATGCCCTCGTCGCCCGCCCTCGCCTCCTCGATCGGCTCGTCGCCGATCCCCAAGTGCCGCTGGTCGGAGTGTTCGGTCCGGCCGGCTTCGGCAAGACGACGTTGCTCGCGCAGTGGGCGTCGATGGATCGACGGGCCGTGGCGTGGCTGACGCTGGATGAGCGCGAGGCAGACCCCACCGCCCTGCTGATCTATGTCGCCGCCGCGATCGACCGTGCGACCGGGCTTCCGGGCAGCGTCCTGGGCTCGGTCGGCGTGGCCGACCCAGCAGACTGGCAGACGGCGCTCTCGCAGCTCGGTGCAGCCCTCGCAACGACAAGGGAACCGCTCCTCATCGTGCTCGACGACGTGGAGCGGGTCGGTCCTGGCGAGCCCTGTGAGGCCATCGTCGCCCTGTCAGCGCTCCTGCCGCCCGGGTCGCAGGTCGCCCTCTCGTCCAGACGATCGGATGTCTTCCCGGTCCCGCGACTCGTCACGGCCGGGCTGATGACGCTGATCGAGCGGGACGATCTCGTCCTCGACGACCGCGAAGCCGAAGAGCTCTTCCGGCTGATCGGCCGGCCGCTCGCCGCCGACCAGGCGCATGACCTCAATCACGCCCTCGAGGGCTGGGCAGCGGGCTTGTATCTCTCCGCGATGAACCAGCGCTCGATCACCGAGCTCATGCCGACGGACGACGCCCTGGTCGCTCACCGGATGGTCGGCGAGTACGTCCGAAGCGAGATCGTCGGGTCGATGTCCCCCGACCGCCGGGACCTCGTGCTTCGCGCGTCCGCATTCGATCCGTTCGACGCGGCCATGGTCGGCGCGATCCTCGGGATCGAGGGCGTCGACGATGTGCTCAGGGACGTCGCACGGACGACACCGCTGCTGATCGAGCTCGACGTCCCCGGCAAGTGGTATCGCTGGCACCGCCTCCTGCGTGCGACCCTGCAGGCGGAACTAGCGCATCGCGAGCCCGACGCCCCGCGCGCACTCGCGGAGCTCGCGGCGGCGTGGTACGAGCGCGCCGGCATGCTCGAGACCGCCATCGACTTCGCCATGCAGGCGGGCGATGCGGCTCGGGTCGCTCGATCGTTGCCCCGCCTCGTGGAATCGGCGTGGAATGAGGGTCGCGTCGAGACCGTGCTGGCGTGGCTCGATTGGTTCGAGACCCAGGACGGCCCGGGCGCCTTCCCGCGCGTGGCGATGCTCGGGAGTCTTGTCTATGGGCTCGTCGGGCGGTCCGCCCGGGCCCTTCGGTGGGCTGATCTTGCGCGCGTCGACCAGCCGTCCCGGATCCAGGACAGCGACGCCGGGTTGGCGGCACTGGTCCGCGCGTCGATGTGCCGTGCCGGCGTCGCGCGGATGGCCGACGACGCCGAGATGGCGGTGAGCCTCCTGCCGGCCGACAGCACGTGGTCGCCGACAGCCCGCATCCTCCTGGGCGTGGCGATCGCGATCGAGGGCCGGCGCCGGTCCGCCGACGTCGAGCTCGCTGCCGCCACCGAGCTCGCGAGCGCGGCCGATAGCTCGCCTACCCACGCGGCGATCGGATTCGTATTTCGCGCCGCGCTCGCGATGGACCGTGGTGACTGGACCGTGGCGGAAGCCCTGGCCCGCCAGGCGCGCACGATCGCCCTCGACGGCGAGGTCGCGGAAGGTGCGGCAGGCACGGCGGTCGATGCGATGTCCGCGCGGATCGCGGCACGTCGTGGGGCGTTGCATCAAGCCACCGCGGACGCCGTCCGCGCGCAGCGACTTCGCGCAAACGTCGGGCACGCGGTCCCATGGCTCGCCATCCGCGCGCGTCTCGACCTGACCTGGGCGCTGCTGGCGCTCGCCGACCCGACTGCCGCCGACACCGTGCTCGGCGAGGCCGAAGAGGTCGTCGGGCGCGACCCA
>Ga0105249_10001341_pt1 | contig 21523 bp, 17 predicted proteins | sample KBSS44metaG_FD_81522 | JGI IMG/M metagenome (GOLD analysis project Ga0105249, IMG submission 81522) | Switchgrass rhizosphere microbial communities from Kellogg Biological Station, Michigan, USA - KBS S4-4 metaG | ecosystem: Host-associated > Plants > Roots > Rhizosphere > Soil | place...
ACTCCCGCATGCGGCAGTGTGGCTTCGTATACGCGTAAATTACTGCAAAGGTTGGACCAAGCCGATGTATACACGCTCCGTAGACACCACCGCCACGCGAGCGGGGGTGTCGTGTCTCTCTTAATCAGGTGCGTAGCACCTCTGCTTTGTTTCTCTCGTTTAGTGTTACTGAAATTAAGTGAGGCTACTCGCGATTCAAGTATGACCTATGCAAATTATCGTACAGCTTGCGGTTTGGTAGTCGTGGGTGATTCGTATGCGAGCATCTGATTCGCATGCGGACCACTTGATTCGTATGCGATCCACCGTTCGTATTTGAACTACCTGATTGACAGTTATTAGGTGGCTCGTATGTGAGCTAGGATGGCTCGTATATGAACCACGTGGCTCGTATGTGAAGTACCCTGGCTCATATACGAGCCACCCAGTCGCATGGGGAACATCACGGTCATATTGCGAACACAATCCGGTTCGGTTGTTTATTTCTGTCACTCCGCGAGAAAAAGGAAAATGGGAGTACTGGCGTCGAAGTATCGAATTTGTTGGCAGAGCTCAATACCGATGATTTGTGATATCTAGTTGTCCAGCAACAAAGCAGTGAAATGATCGGTTGCAAGTAGCTCCAACACCTGGTTTGAATCCTTCTGTTTCACAGTTACAAGGAAGCCACAAGCTGGGGCAGAGTTCAATCATTTAGCGGCTATCGTCCTCGTCTTCTGCAACGAGAATATGGGGAATCGTCGGCCTCGAACTGAACTCAGAGTGCCGCCAGAGTTACTCGTTCATAATAGGTACACGCTGGCGAAATCTTGTCTGATTGTCTAAGCAATCGCGGGGCACTTGGTTAGGCTTGGGGGAGCGCAATGCGGAGAGCGAATTTTGTCGCTTTCCCCGGTCTAGGTGAGAAAGATATTGCCAGCGACGTGCTAAAACGCGGCTGGCACAGGGTCGCTATGAGGAGTTTAGACGGAGATCTCAGCGACTTCCGAAATGTCCGGCACGAAGGATTTGATCGGCGGCTCGGAAGATCTTTTGGGCGCTCTTCGGATATCGCATCAAAACCGCTTCCACGTTGCAGCCAGTTTTGCACATAACCGCGACAGTAATCAGCGCCTCCCACGCCCCAAAGACTCGCAACACAACAGCGCCACGGCTTCCGCTTCAACTTCGCGCAGATTGCGCGGCGTGGTTTCTCCGTCAGCGAAATCTCCATCCGATGTGTGCCCCAAAAGATGTGACTCGCCTCGTGCAGAAGTGTCTTATGCGGCAGTTGGGCAACCGGATTTATGGCGAGTTGTCGGCCTCGTGCTTATGTGGCCAAGTCAGTTATGTGGCGCTCAGCTTTTCTAATCAGCTCTCAGCAGCAAACCAGCAAACCGAACGTCACATAAGTTCAAGCTTAGAATGCGAGAACGAACGCCATTAGCCCCTTTGTCCTCCTTCCATCGCCTCGACCATTTGGTCTCTTTACTTCACAAGTTGTTGGCCGCCTTTGGTGATATCAATCGAGACTTGGTCCAGCGAGGAGCGGTGGTATTGAATATCTAATCCGTTACACAGAAGACGTGTGGCGCCAATTCCTTATGCGCAATAGTAGATACTCGTTCGCGACCCATTTGTTGGAGGGATTCAGGAGTTACTGGAACACATAGACGTGAAGTCGACAATGATCTATACCCATATACTCAACCACGTTGGACGTAGTGTCAGAAGCCCGGCGGACGCCTTAAAGTGAGAATGAGATAGAATGATATGCGGAAACCGGATAAAAACTCCGACCGCTGTGGAGCCTGACGAGAAGTCAGTTAAACAGGAAGCGTTACGCGAACTTTGATTTGGTTTCTTATCCGACCGTGGATAGCAGCGGGATCTTATTAGGAAACCAGATATATATAGTTCGCGCGCAGTGCACGTTCCGAACGGCGTGCGGTAGCGACCTTTTTGATTTGGCTGCGCTCTCCGCGTCGAGCGAAGACTCAGCCCCCGACACGGAGGCCCTTCATGGAAATCACCGATCGCGGATATCGTTTCTTCACCAACCACAACCCGGACCCGAATGGCAAGGTAGCTCACGTCACAAGCTCGTTTCGGCGGTTCCAGAAGCAGGCGCCCATCCGGCGCAATCAGGATTTCGAACTCGACTTCTATGGCAAAGGGGCGGGGATTCGCCTTGGCGCTTCGACGCAGGCTCGTTTCGCGGTACCAGCCACGATGGCCGCAAACAGACGGGCGAGCATTGCGAGTGCTATCGCCGAGGTGAGCGCAGCCAGCGACACGCTCGCGGCTCTAGCCCCGCCATCGACCCCATCATCCTCCCTCGGACAACCATCAGTTGTCGTGCGGACAGTTCAACCGGAATTTCATAGCCCGTTTGATGAACAGTTGTTTGACTGGGGATTGGAGCAACCGCCCTTCCCACCTTTCGACCCTGACGGTGGAGGAGGCGGCGGCGGTGGTGGCGTACTTCAGGCCGCCGTGCGAATCAAGCTTTTCATTTACGGCGCAACCGTGCCGATCGAAACCTGGGAGCTACCGGAAGAGATTAGTGACACCGTACGCTTCGTCGAATACGAGCCCGAAGGTTTTCCCGGTCCTGATTCGCCGGTGAAGCGCACGGGATGGTGGCGAATGGTGGTGACGCCAATCGGTCCCGATCCCGTAGAAATCTATATCGAAGCACAAACCAGGATTGGCGACGTTCCGATTCGAACTACGCCGCTTACCGTTCGGTTAACTGATCACCTGTTCCGAGTGGGGCTCGACGCCCTGGTGCCGAAGGCGGTCGTGGATGGGGGCACATTGTACGTGTCTATGGGTCCGGAAATGGCAGAGTTGCTCGGAAGAGCGCCGATCCTGTTCACGAAAGGAATTTCCCCTGGTAACTCGTACGCGCAACTGAGATCGCTCGACATAACGGCTATTTCGGGAAAGAAGGCGAACGACATCGCGATGAAACGCTATCGTGAGCGCGCGGCGCGATATGTAATTCAGGGCAATTCGACCGCGGACCTCAAGTTCAAATTGAATTACTTCTTCAAGTCGCAGCTCGACCGGTTGGCACTGGTCCAGCCGGACGATGTTTGCATTCGTATACAGGCAGCGTTTACCGATGCATCGCTGTCGGTCTATGGCTTCGATGCAGCTTCCCTCGATGGTGACGCCGGCGAGCTCATCCTGGTTTTCGGCCACGGCGTCGATAGGCTCCTGGCTTTCAGCTTCCTCGACATTAAACTCACGGACCTAGCCTCAATCGCGGATGCGCTGGTGTTCGTGCTATCGCTCGGGGTAATGGAGCTAGTGCCCGATGTCAATAAGATCATCGAAGATCACTTGATGGAGTATGACACCGCGCAGAGCATCCTAACTTACATGAAGGCTTTTCTGGCACGCGCGGTCGGGCAGAATAACTTTGTCTTCGACTTCAAGCTGCGAAACAAAGCCTGGCAGATTCGCAATTCCGCCGATCCAATAATTCCGTTGCCGAGAGTCACGCGTCCCCCGGTTACGGGAGATCCCACCGAGGACGGAGGAATCATTGGTATGCTCGCGCGCGCGGACGCGGCGTTGGGCGCGGACCCAAATGCTCGGACAATTGAGAACGACATTCCGGCAACCGTGTCAGCCAACACTGCTCCGGCGTCGGATTCTGAAGCTGCGTCCGCGAGTTCGACCTTGCCGCCCGGGTTTCTCACACCCGGCGCGCATTTGAACATTTTGGATCGCCATCAATGCATCGTCGTCATCATGATGGAAAACCGCTCCTACGATCATATGTTAGGAGATCTCATGAACGCGCGCCCCGGCCCGAAGCCTGTGTTTCCCTACGATGGCGCACCTAACAACGCAACGAATCCGGGAGTTGGCGGTTTCAAAGAGGTGCCCCTTGTCCACACGCGAGACCTGCGCCTCGGCACCACGATTCCCGTCTCTCCGCGCCATTCTTTCAATGCAGTGCAGTTCCAGATCGGCGACGGCACCGAGGCCGGAAAGGGCAGCGGCGACATGGCTGGATTCGCGCGCGATCTGTATCACAAATCGGATTCCCCACAACTGGCAATGACCGTGTATGGCGAGGAGGAGCTGCACGTTCACTACAGACTCGCGGACGAGTTCAAGACCTGCGACCGCTGGTTCGCCGCGCATCCAGGGCCAACTTTTCCGAATCGGTTCGCGACCATCATGGGATCGATACCGGAGCTCGATAATTTCGAGAACGAGGATCCGCGTCTTGGCTATCTCAAGCATCGGAATATCTTCGACGCGCTAACGGCAGCCCGTATTGAATGGCGGGTGTTCGAGAGCGATCTCTCCCTGATTCGCATGTTCGATAAGTATAGGATCGACGATCGACGGGTTGTGCCACTCTATGACAAAGACGATGGACTTAAGGCGACGCTTGAGAAGCCGGGTCCGCTGCCACGCGTCATGTTTATAGAACCAAACTTCGCGGACATTCCGCCGATCAAGACGGCGGACGATGATCATCCGCCGGCCGATCTCGCACACGGCCAGGAGTTTCTGTCTCGTATGTGCAACCTGCTCTGGGACCGTAGACGGTTCGGCGAAATATTGCTAGTCATCACTTATGACGAGCACGGCGGTTTCTTTGACCACGTGCCGCCGCCGGGCACGCCGAAGGGCGAACCGGGAACGTATGCACCTCTGATCGCCGGCGGCCCCACCCACCTTGGGGTGCGTGTCCCGGCTTTCGTCGTGTCACCATTCATTGGCAAAGGAAGAGCGGACCGCACGATCTTTGACCACACGTCCATCCTGAAGACGATTCTCGTGCACAATCGCGATCGGTTTTCAACCAAAGAATTGTTGAGTTTCGGGCAGCGCGTTAACGAAGCGAAAGATCTGAGTGTTTTGTTCGATCAAGAGAACCCGCGACAGGCGCCTGCCCCCTTCGTGCTGCGCGCGAGGGGTAAGTCAGATTCGTTCTCAAACATTCACGAAGAGCTGGGAAGCGTGCCAGATGTGACTCCGACTTCGCCAACGTCAACCGCAGTTCGAATCTCGGGCGGGAGGTCGGGCGACGTGATCATAACTGAGCGCATCGTGCCTCCGCCGACTGGAAGGGTCGAACCGCGTGACTATCATGCCGCGCTAGCGAAGATGTTGAAGCCTCGCAAGAGGGGATAAAGGAGTCGTGTTACTTGAATTGCGGAACTAATTGCGTCGGCCCGGCGCGGATAGTCCGTCTAATCGCGCTCGGTCAAATGTGACGTTTGAGACGCATCGTTTTCCACCTTGTCAGAAGCCCAACGGTTAAAGAGGGCGTGGTTGGAAGTACCCTTGCTGAAGCGCGGGCTTCTCACAGCAAGCGCTGCGCGGCTTGCGCTCAGACAATCTTGCTCCTAAGCCAGCGACGCCTCGCTTATTCGTTTTGTTACTGCCAAAACAGTGGCCCGTTTAGAATTAATAGGCGCGACCAGCGGGCCTTATAAACAAAGCTGGTAAAGGTGTGTTCTTCGTCCGTGTCTTCCGCGCGGCGTTTGCAAGTGATTGGCATGCACAAGGTCAGCGCACGCTCGCCACGCTTCACAAAGCGTCCTAGCTCTTTCCACTTCGAAAGGTGTTGAGTGGGCCGTGGCATAATCCGCGCCTCTGAATCTGAAAAAGTGCCAGCAGTTGGTTGGCGCAGGAATACGGATGGAAGGCGCTATATGCCTTCATAATTAGACCTGGCTTAGTGACGGCTTCGATTAGTAGGGCAGACCATTTCGGGAGGTCGGTTGCTGTCGTTTTCGGGTGTTCCATCGTGCGTGCTCCTTCTCGTGTGTTTATTTTTTTGAGGGGAGCTTCCCCCTCGTAGCGACCGGAGAAACACGACTGGGCCGCCCACTCCGCACACCGAAGGGTGCAACGCATGTGTAGCACTCAAGCGCAGCGCAGAGTTGTGCGGATGGGCTGTCGTTTACGATGGAAGCGAGAGGGGGTTGTTTTGGCTGTGGCTAGAGGACGTTATTAGCGGCGTGTTTTGTTCGCCTTAATCTTCTTCCGTGGTCTACGTCGGATCGGCGTCCGCATCTTGAGCAAATCAGGATGTTTAGTTTCAATGAGTTTCGCCAGAGACTGACGATTGACTCCAAGTAATTTTGCGGCGTGCGTTACCTTGCCATCGACCTTAACCAGTGTCTCACTGATCAGATCATGCTGATACCTCAGAGTTTCTTCGTACAAGTCAATGCGTTTGTTGAATAGAACCTCAAGCGCATTAGCTGTCGATTTGGTTCGGGTCGAGCCGATTTTCTTTTCTATCGATCTGAGTCTTGGTTTTACGTCTGGACTGTCACTGCTTGCTAACCACTCTCTCGCCTGTTCAAAAGCAACAGATCGAAGCTCAGGTGTAAGAGTATCCCAGTTCCTCAATCATTGCGAGCGCAGCAAGTCCGGCTCGATTCAGTGATCCGGCGTTGTGTGCGATCTCAATCGCTTCTCGAAAAATGAATTGTGCTCGTTGTGGTTCCTGCATTCGAGAGAGTGCGATCCCTTGATTAACCAAAGTCTCAGCTAGAAAGCATTGTCGTCCGGCTCTCTCGAAACTTCGTGCGGCACGACTGGCGGTCCATTCAGCGTCCTCATATTTTCCCTCTGCAATGAAGACCTGAGCGAGCGTGTCGTCAATTTGAGCGACTCTCACTTTATCTCCTACATGAACCATTAAACGGCGGGCTTGCTCTAGGTAAGCGTGTGCTTCCATAAACTGACCGCGTTCACGCAGCACGTTGGCGATATTGTTCTTGACGAGAACGCGAAAAGAAGGATGCTTTGCGAGTCTAAACTCTTCATCCGCTACATGATATTGCTGAATCGCACGTTGAAAATAATTAGGGCTTTTTGTTGAAGCTCCTATGGCTCTAAGGGTGATGCCAAGTTGATTGTGATAAACGCCTTTTGACTGTATGGTTGGTAATTCTTTCAAATAAGGGCGCGTTCAAAGTAAGAATTTTTAGAACCTCATTGTAGCGCGACTCTGCCCACTCCACGGAGGACAATATGAGTAAGGCGTTAGCTTGCGCAGGCCCGCCAGTAGTTAATCGTTCGAGCGCAGTAGGAAGTAAGATCCTTGCTGTATCGTTATCGCCTGCTCGCCAATAACACTGAGCTAGTTCGACTCTTGCCTCTGCAACCTTCCTTATGTCACCGAGTTCTTCATACAGTCTGATGCTCTCGCTAATCAAATCTCGGGCAGGGTCTTTGTCTAAAAGCTGCTCCAACTAAGGAGTAACGCTGAATGCGACTCCTGAGCGCCCTTTGTGGGGTGAAGACACTAAGGTGCGCCATCCGATGGTTCATCCTGTTATTAGCTTGTGAGCGCGGAGTAACGTTAAGAGGGGGCCGCTGCTTCTAAGTTAAATCATCAACAGGGCGGCACTCCATCGGAAGCAACCAAGAGAGGGCGCTGGTTGAACGTATTGTCTTTCATTAACTAGCGCCCTTCTGGTGTGACACTTTTATCCTCCTGTCGGAGCGTATGCTCAGAGCAGCCCGTGGGTGTTGCGTACGTTCCGTTATGAGAGCGGTGGTTCGACCGACAACGCGTTGCCGCTCTCTCTTTAAGGTTGCAGCTAAGCCTCACAATCCATCCAGATGGTGAGGCAAAGGGCGTTGGCTGGTCCTTTGCGAGGGGGTACCAGCGACGCCCTTCACTTAACTCATTGGACCACAGTACGTCGTAAGAAAAAGGACGATGAGAATAAATCTGGATCTCGAACCGGAGTATGAAGCCTTTCTCAAAAAATGGGCTGACCAACTCGGCATACGTCCTTTGGAGCTTGTACGTCGCGTGGTATAGGAGACTTGCAACGGCTTCCGATACGAGGAAAAGATTCCTGACTACTACCCACTCGAGAAAAGGCCCGATTCGAAAAGACTGGACCGAAGAAGGGACAAGCGAAAGAAACGCGGAGCAGCACGACTCAACTAAGACATCCTTTTCCCTCGCCCACAATGAGCACTGAGAAACGCAACAACCTCACCGCACCATCGGATCAAATGTGCCAACAGTTTAAGGGTCGGATTATCTGCGGACGCTGCGGTAACAATGATTGGACGAAGTTCACGTATATCTTGCCTATGGATGGTCGCGTGCTGGTTCAATGTTCACACTGTTATCAAATGGTTTTTAAGTCAATGGCACCAAACCAAAACGATACCATTGAGAAATAACTATTGATGATCGAGCTTTAAGAAGTGATTCAGCGAACTTTATTCTAATTGTTCATGTTTTAAGAGAGTCTTAAGCGATTTTAGGTTTGATTTATAGCTGACGAGATAAGAACCGAAAGGATGAGTAAAGGTACTACCTCGCGAGGCAAATCTTTGGATATTCCATCCGGCTTCCACCAATTCGGACGCGCCAAATACAAACTCTAACGTGTTCGTTAAGAAAACCATCACATCGGAATCCTTGCTGTAATCGATTCTTGACGGCGTTCCATGAACGTAATGGTTCCGGCAGTCTACTGCGGCGTCCAGCACAAAGGGGAGGTCGGCAGGTCGGCCTCCAAAGGCGTCCATGATGATTTGACCCCGATGTCTTGTCTTGTGTTTTAGTGATGCCTTTCCAATACGGCCAAGGGCACCCAATACACTGTTTCGCTCATAGCTCTCTGGCAGTCTCTTAAATACCTTTTGACATTCGGTCTTCGCCTGACTCAACTCTGCCGGAATAACAATGTCTTGAGGCGCGGCGGATTTGGGGAGAATGTCAAACATATTCGCTGAGGCAACCAGCCGTTCTACCGTGTACGTTCGCTGCATTGCGAACGACGTATGAAAGCGCCCTCGGGCATCTTGTCGTTCCTCGTCGTTTGTCAGCCAGAACTGCATAACTCGGCAGAACTCTTCCGGATCCTCTATCGGCATAAGAAGCATGTCAGCAGGCTGAGGCGATCGCCCTCTTTCTCCTGATTCTCCTTCTCGTTCGGGTCGGTGACTCCAGTGGACCTTCAGTCTTTCGCTCTTATTTGAATCGCCAATCTGTAGAAAGACCGTTGGTAGATTTTGTGGACGTCCAATGATTAACTCGAAGAATCTAAGCACGCGCAGGATTCGCCTGATTGCTTCGTTGAAGCGCACGGCTTCCGGCATGTCAATACTAGTTGAAATAAAGTTATCAATACGGACGCCCCGTGGATCGGGCAAGCACCAACTTGGGTTATGTTCGACCTGAACCGTGCCGAGGTTCGTGTCAACCGAAATGATTTCGCGTTTGCCCGCGAAGTAAACGATCTGCGGTTCCGGCCCAATCGGGATTGGCCGATCGATGCCATTTGCTGTTGCAATTGGACCAATGTGGGGATTGGCGTCAATGACACTTCCGAATGCATCAAAGTCATAAAACAGATTGGTACCGTCTTCAAGTTTGAATGTGATTTTGCAGATTGTCCTCTCGTCTTCCCCCAGCAGTCGCTGTCCTTCCAGGACAAAGTGAGGAAATATTTTAGCGTAATAGTAAGTCTCGTTATTTTTTGAGTCGTATCCGAGGCCCGTCAAATTAATACATTTGAGTAAAGTTACCTTCGTCAGATCGTGAAGAACTCCGGTTATGCAAGCATCACTCGACACGTGAGGATCGAAGCGTTCATCATCTCGCACATAGAGCAAAGAGTTCTTGCCTGCGACGTGTAGCTCGCCCCACAACTCCTTGCCTGGAGCAATGACAAATTTGCCAAACTTTGTGAAGGTCTCACCTATCGTCATAAGTTGTCTTCTAGGATCATTAAAATCTTAATAGCTTTGTCCTGCGCCGACTTGATCGCTGCTTCATACCCCTCATCAACATGCCGGGGGACGCCAGGTCGCACTTCACTGTATTTTACGATGTGCGCCTGCGAGGCTTATACCAGACAATAATTGTTCGCCTTGTCCGATACAACTCCGCTCTTACGTAACGGGAAAGCAGAGATATGGAGTGTGGGGAAAATTGTGTCGGTCTTGAATGGACATAGGGAGATAGACGTAGAGTAGTGCATTAGTGACAGGCTGCGATCCGCGATAAATGTTAGTAAATGTAGTCACAACGTAACAGGCGCACTGTTAGGTTGCAGGTTTCGGGAGGGTGAGGTCGGTTGCTCGACGCATTCCTATTTTGCGCCATTCTTCACGTATCGAGCATGTCCCAATCATCGCCGAGGACCCAGCGGAGTGCCGACAACTTTCCGTTCAGCATTCCCCATTCGAAGTCATCCCAAGGGCCGAGATTATCGAGGCCGTATTTTTTTCAACGCGGCGCGCGGACTTCCTAGCGCCGTCCCCGATGTCGCGCTGACAAGTGCGCTCAGGTCCACGCCTATCTTCCGGGGTTTCTTTTTCGACGAGCTTTATTTCGCCGCTCTCAATTCTTTCGAGGCGAACCTGATGCCGGTTGTACCACACTTTATCCAACAGCTCACCGATGGCGTCGGAAATCTCGCCCATACGGCGCGGCTCCTGGTCCCATTCCTGCTCGATCATCAAATCCGAAACAAGCGCAGGCTCGACCCGACGAAGAGCTTCGGCCAAGTTTATGTAATAGCGCGAAGTGATCCTTGAGAAACAAGCAGCGATGTCTGGATGCGGAAGTTTCTCATTCGCGTTCGGATGGCTGAAATCTTTGGTGTTGTGGGTGACAAAGGAAAAGCGATCACCGGGATTCCTGGTGTTTACCAAATCCGCATAGGTTTCGATCAATATAGCGTCATCGATGCTGTTCCGCTGGCGGTGAAAAGGCGCCTTCCTATCGATGGCGCGCTGTGCCGCCCGCAGCTTCACGTCATTCGCCGTTTCGATAACGCTTGCAGAGCTGAATAAATGGTCGATGCGGCCGAGCGTCTCGATTGCAGCCTCCCCAAGACTCGGAATTTTGTAATCCACATCGTTCAGCAACTGCAGCGCAAGGCGCTTGCGCTTTGCATCTCCCAGCCTATTCACGGCCTCTTTAGCACTCTTCAATGTTCGGGAGAGACTGCGCCCGCTTTCTTCTGTGACGCGTTGCCTGTTGCGCGCAAACTCATCGACTACAGTGCGCGGCAGGATGATATCCACGCGGCCGTACCTAACAAGCTCCTCAATAACGCCAAGGGCCGCGTTACGCCGATAGTCTTTCGCTAGATCAAGCCATACACAGGTATCGATAAGAATCTTGAACAATTGAAATTTTACACCGCCGTAAGCACCAGTTCTTTGGGAACGTCTACGCGTGCAACATACAGGGGCGTAGCCATCAAGACCCGCTTGCCGGCAAGGCCTTTGCTTTTCCAAAAATCATCTTCTGACAATTGGCCTTGCAGTAACGTTTTAGCCAGAAACTCAAGGCGCTCACTCGGGCCTTCCATGCTATAGGCTGAGAACGCGGTTAAGTCGATATATTCTTGATTGTCAGGTGCGAAACCTTGCGTTCGATGAGCGGTATCTGCCTTAAGCGTGTTATAGAGTCTAACGTTTTCTGTAGAGAGCTCAAGCGCTTCCAATAAGTATCGTGCAAAAAGCGCAGTGCCAGATGCAGCACCAGCAATTACAGTACCCTCTTCTCCTAGAACGTGTTTGCGAGAACCTCCGAGGGCCACTACTGTCTGATCAGTTGCCCCTGCGAAAAAAACTAAAGGGTTCGACACCGTCTTGGTAATACCGTATGGTCCCCACTTCAGATTCAGAGTATCAAAGACGTATTCTGCTGGTTCGTCGACCGTTCCTACATTTCCGAATCTAAGAATGAACTCAGATACCTTCTCAAGTGCTGCATACCTGCTTTGATTACGCTCTGTTTTACGGGTCCGGGAGAGTAACTTCAAATCGGTTTTCAGCTCGGTGGTTACTTTACCTGAATCTTCCTGGATTTGTTCGAGTAGCATCTGTAGCTTCGTCTCTGAGACATAATGGTAATATTTCATAATGGTAAAACCCGGTTTTAGAGTTTGCGCACAGACATTTTGCGTGGGATGATCACAGTAATCGGTAAGCCGACTTTCCGCCGATTCATGATGGTCCTAGGTGTCTAATCTCGACGCGCAGTTGCTTGCCGTCAGGGGCTCGTCCCAACAGAATCTGTTCATAATCTCCGGAAAAAGGACTGCCGCTTTCTGGCTGAAAAACTGCAAGGTGAGCCGTACAGTCGATCACCTTGCAATTCAGGATGCTGCGATTGCCGAAATGCCAAACTACGACGCTCACAAGTTCGCCTTTACGCATTGCCTCTAACAGTGGTCTTGCTTTGTTCATCCGGCTCGCTATCAATTCATCGAACAGAATCTCATTCGCCTTAGTGCTTTCTGAGCCAACGCGAACATATGCTGGACCAGCAAAGTGCGGCCTATTGTGATCTGGCTGAACAATCACTGCCACGATATGTTTTCCACCAGACTCAATCACTCTTGACGTATGACGAATAGCGGGATAGCACCAGTCTGCCCACCTCCGGACGTTCTTTTGCATATTATCGGGGTTGTCGACGCCGACTACGGTTCCATCGTCCGCTACGCCGATGAACAAAAGCGCTTCTTCGCCATCCGGTAACGAATTCGCAAATGCCACTAATGTTTTTCGCACGTCATCTCCGCCAACGCTTTGCAGCTTACGCTCCGTCCATCCGTCTTCAAGGTCGGTAAGCCGTCTCTTAATCTCTTCGTCGTTCATATGACTACTTATGGCGCGATAATCTCGCTCGGTATAGCGTAGGATATCGGCTGAGGTATGTCGTTAATGTAACCTAGAGGATAAGATTGGAGAAGCCGCACGGGAAATCCTGCAGGAACTTAACCTTCATGAGACGGTATCTATTGGAAGGTCCAATTCGCCTCTCATAATTTACCTCCCGCCAATCATCTCGCATGTCTTTCAATTGGGAAGCGCAAGGGATTGTTAACATCCTTGCCGTATAAAGAATATGTGCCGCGTGTTGTGACCAGACCAGGGAACCCCAAAAACGTGTGGCCAATTTGTGGACAGAATTCGCAGCACATGAGGGTGAGACGCTGATGGCGAATAGGAAAGAACTGCAAAACCCTGGTAAACTCGAGGTGGCTGCAACTTTCGAAAAGGCAAATACTTACGTTTTTGCCCGTCGTCTGATTATGAATCCCACGCTCTAACCATCTGAGCTACCCCGCCATGTGGGTGAGATTATAGCAGAATCAATAGTTTAGCTTCTTCCTCTGCTCCATCAAATTTTCGCTTCTAGGCGCTTGCCAGACTTTTGCCAGACATTTCTTCGTTTTGGGTCAAATCTTCACCCCATGCTTGGCAAAGCCGAGCTACGGCACGGCGCCTCACTTCAATCGTCGAGTGCGTGTAGTCGTCCGTAATGTTCCTTGGTTCGTGTCCCAGGAGGTCGCGACGGACCGTCTTGCTGACTCCGAGGTCTTCAAGTCGGGTGCTAAACCAGTGGCGTAAATTGTGAAATGTAATTCCACCGCGTACTCCCAAGCCGTAAGGAATTCCGGCCTTTCTACTGGCGCCGACGAAACCCTTCTTCACTTCTTTGATCTGTTCCTTGGTCTTGTTACTCGGAAAAACAAACTGACTGACTGTTGCTTCGCTTAGTTGATGAATCGCGACGGACCGAGCTTCAGCGTTTAAAGGAATAACGCGAGACTTGCCGTTTTTGCTTTTCACCACGATAAAGCAGTCACGCGGCACCTCGTGATATTCGCCGTCTACCTCGACCCATTTAACGTCGGCGTCGAGATTGAAATGATCCCGTTCCAATCGTGTTAACTCTCCGAACCTCAATCCAGTGTTCCGGTCAAATAAGCAGAGCGGTCGGAGATGCGCGTAACGACCAGCTAGCCCTTTTTCGAATAGCAATATTTCCTTTTCAGGCGTCATAGAACACTGCCGCTTTTTCCGCATGGGAATCTTCTTCCGTACCGTTTTTGGAATATTCCGGCACGGATTTTCAAGCGCAGCCTTTTGAACGACGGCCATGTTGAAGATCGAAGACAGTATCCTACCTCCTTATGAACAGTGACCGGACTCCGCAGCTTGGTAGGTGCTGATTTTTGATTGTGGCGACAGATCTTTGTAGAGAGGCGGTGCTTGATAAAACGGACCACGTCCAACATGGTAATGCCGCTAAATCGTTTGCCAGCAAAGTAGTCTGTGAGAACCTTGCAGCGGAATTCGTCATGTACATAAGACTTCTTGTTCTCTCTTGCGTACGGAAGATAAACATCATTGACGAAGGTGCAGAAATCGGCGTCAATTGGTTTATCCTGTTTCAGTCCGAGACGAACTTTCGCTTTTTCATCCTTCTCAAGTCTACGAGCTTCGGCATCGGACTTCGCATCTAAAAACGTCCCGTAATACGTTTGATTCTTGATCGGGAACTGGTAGTGATAAACACCACCGCGTTTCCTTACACTCATGCGATGCTCCTTTCCAAACGAGCGGATTGCGTCCAGGCAAGGAGCGCCCGGAGCATACTGCTAGAATCTGGGAGCCGCAACTTTTTCTCTTGGTTGACCGCCACGGGATATGGTTTTTTCTTGCCACCAGTCTTTCGCTTCTTTCGATCAAATGGCTTGCGGAGCCGAGCCCACTCGAGCACTTCCACTCGCTCAAATTGTATGAGGCCGTTCAAATCAACGTAGGGCAAAAGATACTTACAGTTTGGTTGTTGGGCCTGGTCCAACAGTTTGTCCACATGACCAAGTGAGCAATTGAAGAGCAAAGCAAACTCAGGAATCGTTATAAACTGTTTTGCCATGATTCGTTGGAGGGTTCGTTCAATCCTTTCTGCCTCTTCATCATGGACCGCCCCGCTATTGCCTAAGATCGATTCAAGGACTTCTCGAGTGATTTGTTCGATCGCTTCTCTGGGGATCTCGATTTCAACTCCAGGCATATTTATTCACTCCGTGGATTAATTGTTGAGATGGCTTTCTAAAATCTGGCTAGCTTGGGAGGCGATTGGTGTCTCTGACCGATTCGAATTGCTTAGCAGGTCCAAAGTTACTCGTCGAGTCGCATGGTAGATACCACTGAGAGACACGTTCCAGCTAATCGCGAACTGGCCTAGGTAAATGGATTTCTGATCCGTTTCTGTTTCTGTTCATTCGTAGGCATACGTCGTGATTTGAGGTATGGGCAAGGAGGTTGCGGTCCAACCTCACACTAGGACAGTGCATGTAGTAATCGATTTGAGCCGTGTTCATATGTTTCAACTTGCCATCGTCTAGCCGCCAATATTGAATTCTTCGCCGCCGTCATCTACTGATCGAACGTGAAGATGCCTAGCAGCCGTTTTACCAGGTTTGCAGTGCACTACCAATGGCTCGGGTTGGTGAAGAGCCGCTGAAGTGTAGGATCCAGATGGTCTGTAATGAATATCGTCAGAACGGCACGAATGTCCCCAAAAGGATCCGGCGAGTCAAATCAAAAGGACGGTTAAGCCGAGTGCGCTGCACTTCGCTGGAAGCCCCCATAGAGCCGCACCATGAGATTATCGAGTTCGTTCAAGTTGAAGTTCGGCGCCGTCGGACGTCGCGAGAAAATGAGTACGTTTTCCGGCGGCAACGCACGGACCACACTTCGCCATCCTTTTTCAGTTCCCTCGGGCGGCTCTAGCCAGCACACCATAGTCAGATCAGGCCAGCACAGCCTGACCCGCCCCCAACGAAGCCACCCAATCAATATGAGATCACTATCACGAAACTCTACTGCGTCGACGAAAGCGATCCTGAATGGGCTGGAAGCGATGAATTCTACGTTGTGTTCGGAATCATAACTGAGGAGATGCGTTCAACTAACGAATCTGACTCCTAAGAAAGTTGACGTCCGAAACGTTATCACCAAAAAAATCATTAATACACAGAACAGTCATGAGCCGGAACTCACATAACCCTGACCCAGGAGACTCCCATGAAAACCAACCTGCCTCCCAATCCCCCATCCAAGCGGCCCTTCCTAAACGGCCGCGTGTTCTTACGCCCTGGCCGGATGCTCGTTTTCCTGCTGCTCTTTGCCGGGACTATACATTTGTTTGTTAACAATTCCTGGGAATCTTCAGCGGGAGCTCAAGCGCCTGCCGGAAGCTCACAAGATGGGATTTGGTCGAGCATAGACGAAGGTTCCATCTCCATAAATAGAACTGGAAGTCGCATTAAGGCTCCACGCGGTCAACATCGGGTGCGCGTAGATAAGGCTGCATTAGCAAGGGTACTCAGTCAGGCGCCAATGGAGTTCAGCGAGGCCGCTAGAAGGAATAGAGTCGAGATCACCCTACCGATGCCCGATAGAACCTTTGCCCGATTCTGGATTGAAGAGTCGCCAATCATGGAGGCCTCCCTCGCGGCCCAGTTCCCCGAAATCAAGACCTACCACGGGCAGGGCATTGATGATCCAACAGCGACGACGCGCTTCGATTGGACTCCCAAGGGTTTCCACGCGGTCGTGCTGTCAGCCTCGGGCACAGTTTATGTAGATCCCTTCGGCAGCGACCGAGAATACATTAGTGCCAATAAGAGAGACCTTCGTAGAGATGGTGAAACCTTTCATTGCCTCGTCGACGACGCGAATTCTGTTACGGAGGAGCGACAAACAGCCGATGTGGTTGCCAACGTGGTCACCAATGCAGGCACGCTTCACACCTATCGCCTGGCTGTCGCAGCCACAACAGAGTACACCGCCTTCCATGGTGGTGTTGCGCCTGCTCTAGCTGCCATCACTACGACAATGAATCGCGTGAACGGGATCTATGAGCGCGAACTCTCTATACGCATGGTCCTGGTAGCTAACGAAACAAACATCATTTTCAACGACCCGATGTCGGAGGACGGTTACACGAATGGTACTCAGGCTACGATGCAAGACGAGAACCAAGACATCCTCAACAGGGAGATCGGCAACGGAAACTACGACATTGGACACGTCTTTGGCACGGGCGGCGGTGGACGAGGAGATATTGGCTCGGTTTGCGCCAACGATCGTAAAGGAAGAGGCGCAACTTGTTCGATGAATCCGGTAGGCGACGCATTTGACGTTGATTTGGTCGCCCACGAAATGGGCCACCAATTCGGTGCGAATCACACATTTAATGGTAGTACGAGTGACTGCGGACCTGCGCGGACAGCAAGTGCTGCATATGAACCGGGTAGTGGCTCAACGATCATGGGCTATGCCGGAACCTGTGGTGGGGAGAATTTGCAGTCAAACAGCGATGATTATTTCCACGTCAAGAGTCTTGAACAAATCGTAGCCTTCGTAGCTGGGAATACCTGCGACGTTGAAACGAGCACCGGCAACATCGCACCCGTTATTCTTGCAGGCCCGAACTATACGATTCCTATCGGCACACCCTTCACCCTCACCGCTAGTGGCGCTGATGCAAATGGCGATGCGCTTACGTTCGCGTGGGAGGAATATGACCTTGGCACGCAATCACCTCCAGGCACTGATGACGGTAGCCGCCCAATCTTTCGCTCCTTTGATCCGACTGTCAGTCCTGCGCGGTTCTTTCCGAACCTGTTGGATATTTTGAACAGCACTTCAAGTAAGGGTGAAACACTACCCACAACAAACCGCACGATGGTTTTTCAAGTCACTGCGCGCGACAACCGCGCCGGCGGCGGCGGTGTGAACTCTGCCGCTATGCAGGTGACTGTCACCGATAGCAGCGGCCCGTTCACCGTCACTCAACCGAACACGGCTGTAGTCTGGACCACCGGGACTACTGAAACCGTGACCTGGAATGTTGCGAATACAACCGCGGCTCCCGTAAGTTGTGCCGAAGTCAAAATCTCTCTGTCCCTCGATGGCGGAAAGACCTTTTTTCTACTCAACGCAAGGACCCCGAACGACGGCAGCGAGACCGTTACCGTTCCTTTCGTGCCGTCCGACAAGGCCCGCATTAAAGTCGAGGGGTTCGGCAGTATCTTCTTTGATATCTCAGATCGAAATTTCAGAATCAATGCGCCTCCCGAAATCACCTGCCCGGCTAATATCGTGACATCAACTGATCCCGGCGCATGCTCTGCCGTCAGAAATTTCACCCCGACGGTTATCGACATCGATAAAGTAGACATCAACTGTACGCCGGCATCCGGCTCAGCATTTCCAAAAGGCACCACAACTGTTCAATGCATAGCGACAGACCCATTCGGAGCTACTGATAGTTGCAGCTTCACGGTTACAGTCAACGACACGGAGAATCCAGTGATCAGTTGTCCGGCTAACATCGTCAGGGGTAACGATTTAGGGATGTGCTCAGCGATCGTAAATCCTGGCACAGCGACAGCAACAGACAACTGTTCCGTCGCTTCAATCACCGGCACCCGTAGCGACGGACTGCCTTTGAACGCTCCTTATCCAGTCGGCACTACCACTATACTGTGGAGGGCTACCGACACTTCAAACAACACGGTGACTTGCACGCAAACCATCATCGTCAATGATGTAGAAGCGCCTGTGATTACGGCATCTGTCGCAGACTCTTGTCTGTGGTCACCCAATCACAATCTCGTTGATGTAGGACTGAGCCTTGCGGTTGTTGACAATTGCAGCCCGCTGTCAGCGATTGCAATTGCTGTAAGAGTTACCAGCGACGAGAGACCGGAGATCGATACTCAAGGTGATGGCATCTTTTCACCGGATGCTGTGGTAACCGGTTCGGGTGTTAACCAGGTTGTCCGACTGCGAGCAGAGCGGATGGGAGGTGGAGATGGCCGTGTCTATCTCGTCCATATCACCGCTACCGACCAGTACAACAACACAGCGCTGAAAGTATTACGTGTGGGCGTACCTGCGAATCAGAGTCTGCGGACCGATCCCTTTACTTTTTGCGCAATCGACAGCCGGCCAGTTCCGGGAAATAATGCGCCGGATGGTGGGTTCTTCGCGCAGAGTCCGCCGGCACTGATTATCGGCAGGAAACAATGAGACTCACGGAGCTATATATTTGTAAATAACCACCCAACTGGTCGGGAGCTGCATTTCAAGGCCATACTTCGCGCTGTTCTGTTCACTGAAACTGCCACGCGCCGGAGTCGTCCGCAAAGAACATGAAAAGCATGCAGCTCCTGGTTGCCCTCGTTCTTCTCTTAAATCTTCTTCCACAAACGCAATCAACCAAAAAGAGATCTACCACTCCGGCTGGAATCCATCTGAACAAGAACGGCCGTACGGACATTTATGAGAATCCGAAAATCGATATTGAAATTCGCCTCACCGATCTGCTTTCGCAGATGAACCTCGAAGGGAAAACGTGCCAGACCGCCACGCTGTAGGGCGGCGCTGATTTTTTAACATGACTGCCTCGCCTGCGCCAACTGGCAATTGCGAACATAACGCTGAGTCGTCGAAATGTTTGCATGGCCCATTAGCTTGGCTATGTCGTATACGCTGAAGCCGGCCTCGCCTAACCTCGTGCCATAGGTGGCTATCAGATCGTGCCACACTAAGCCTCGATTCCCGCATCCTCGCAAGCGAATGGCTTTCCGGTGTTTGGATTGAGCCAAACATAATCATCAGGTCATTTGCGCCTGCAGAGCGCCAATAGAATTTCCCTTCACTTCGCTGTTCACCTCGACCATGCAAATCCCTCTAGTGAGAGGCCGTGATTTCTCTTCCGCTGATGCCGGTAACAAAAATGTGGCGATAATTAATCGTGTGGCCGAACACTTCTGGCCCGGCTCAGACCCAGTAGGGACGCGTATAGTTTTAGAGAACTCAGAGCCACGGACAATCATCGGCGTAGTAGGTGACGTTAAGCGTAGCAGCCTCGACACAGACCCCGAGACCGAACTCTAAATGCCGTTCGCCGAACAATCGGCATCCTTCGTTGGGCTGGTGTTGCGCAGTTCCGGTGACCCGCAACTGCTCGTGGCAAACATTAAGACGTCAGTGCGTGTGATCGATCCCAATTAGTCCTTTCCCAGGTCGCCACCATGCAGAAGATGATTGACGAGTTTTTTGAGCGCCCACGCTTCAACTTTATGCTTTTTGGGTCGTTTGCGGTTCTTGCCCTCACCTTGTCGATTGTCGGCATCGACGCCGTGGTTTCTCATTCGGTAGCGCGTCGAACTCATGAGATAGGCATCCGAATGGCGCTCGGCCCCCACCGCCGGAGTGTGCTCTTTTTATTCATGAGAGACGGCGCTTTCATAGCTATAGCCGGAATTGCGTTGGGTCTGATCGGAGCAACGGTAACCGCCCGCCTGCTGACCAGCATGCTTTTCGGTGTTCCACCAAAAGACGGGTGACCTTCGTCACGGTCTCAATTGCGTTGCTGGTGGTTTGCTTAACGGCAACGTACTTTCCCGCACGGCGCGCGATGAAGGAGTTGAGCCGCCTATTGCCTCAAAATAAAACGCTACTCCTAAGGTGATTCACTTCCTCGCGGCGATCTCATTCAGCTTTTCTGGTGCGATGCTTTGCGGAGGGCTTTACCTCTTTGCATCCTTGCGCTTCTTTCGCAAAATCCTTTTTTGGATCCATGTGCACCAGTTCCTTGAGATCTTCGACTGGAGGGCCAAAATATCCCGCTCCCTTGAGGAGCCGGCGACCATGGTAGATGAGACGGCCGCTTTCATCGAAATAGGCGCGATGCTGTTCTCGTGTACCGTTGGCGGCGTAAGAGGTCATTAACACAAACCGCAAACGACCGGCATCGTCGTAGTAAAAATTATCGTCCCATGACGAGTCTTCGCCCTCCTGATAATGCTGGTACCATCTGATGGTCCCCTTTGAGTCACGGGCGATTCGAAGTCGACTAAACCAGCCTTCCTCACAGATTCGGTGCTCAGTCTTGAACGCGCCACTCCTGACTTCGGCATTGGCCGAATTGACGATTCTGCGGATGGCAATGATCGTGGGATGCTTCTGCCAGTTCTTGTCATTGATTTCGTCTTCGGATTGAGCCGTGACATCCAGCGACGGAACCGGACGTGCTAATACTCCAGTTTGCATTCCAGTGACCGCTATTGCCGAAAATACTCCCATAGTTAACAGAAGAGATGAGGTCGCAATACGGGTCATGTTCATCCTCTTTTTCCATTTCTGAATGTTCTGGACTTCTGCAAGGCTACGGCCAAGGTTATTTGTAGTTTTTTGTGCTTTTTGTGGCTAATGCGATGTGAACACACTGCATGCGTTTCTGCAAGACGCTACCCTTCACACCGTAAGTCTTCGCGGCCTCTCTTGCTTTGCGATTTGGGAACTCGTCGCAATTTCGCGCAGCCTTAGGCGGAACGGGATACGTCTCCTGATTTGGAAAAACGATATTGCCAAAGATGCGTGTGGTCCATCAAGAACATTTCCCTATTCTGCGACATCAGAATTACCGGCGTCCCCACGGCAGGCTTAAATTCATGCTTTGGTTTATGCGCGTATCATAGTCAGCAGCATTTTGAATCTGGCGGCCGCCCTTACCGCGTGCGGAACATTTGCCGGAAGCGTGATCGTCTCCCCTGATCTGACGGTGTAAACTTCGCCTGCAATCTCCACCTCTGCCTCACCGTCCACCACAAAGACGAGCGCCTCGAAAGGAGTGGTGTGCTCGCTCAAGCCTTCACCCTGGTCAAAAGCGAACAGCGTGACGGTG
>Ga0105249_10001344_pt1 | contig 21505 bp, 20 predicted proteins | sample KBSS44metaG_FD_81522 | JGI IMG/M metagenome (GOLD analysis project Ga0105249, IMG submission 81522) | Switchgrass rhizosphere microbial communities from Kellogg Biological Station, Michigan, USA - KBS S4-4 metaG | ecosystem: Host-associated > Plants > Roots > Rhizosphere > Soil | place...
GGCAGGTTGGCCGCAACGTGACCAACGCGGTGGGCCATAGCTTGCTGTCTTGCATATCCATGGCCGCGCAGGGCGGCAGCGGCAGCGCCGGCAACTTCGCCCCGGGCAGCGCCTATAGGGGAGCGGATGCGCCGCATCGCGCACAGTTGGGCGCAGGCGAGACCCGCCTCTGGGGTGCGGCCTATGGCGGCCATGCCGGACTGTCGGGCGACAGCATCAGCGGCGCGGCTGGCCTGTCGAGCAACAATGCCGGCCTGATCGGCGGCGCGGATATACAGGTGGACGACGGCTTGGTCGCGGGCGTCACGCTGGGCTTGGGCCGGCAGTGGTTCCGTTCGGGCAATGGCACGGGCGATAGCGACGACTATATGATCGGGCTGTACGGCCGGGCCAGTGTCGACGCCGCCTATATTGCCGCGTCGTTCGGCTATGGCTGGCACCAGGTCAAGACATTGCGCACTGTCACCGTGTCGGGCACCGACGTGCTGCAAGGCAAGCAGAATGCCGATGATTTCGGCGGCCGCATCGAAGCGGGCTGGCGTGTGGCGTTGAACGACGGTTACAGCGTCATTCCCTATGGTGCCTTCGTCGGCGAAAGCTTTGAAAGCCCCGCCTATGCCGAAACCGCGATCTCTGGCGCTTCGACCTTTGCCCTGTCTTACGGGGCACAGACCACCGCGTTGGGCCGCAGCGAATTGGGCGCGCATCTGGACCGCGACTATGTGCTGGACACCGGCACGCTGACCGCCGACCTGCGCGCCGCCTGGGCGCATCAGCTGGACGATCAGCCGTTCATTCAAGCCAGCTTTCAGGGCCTTGCGGGCTCTGCCTTCCAGGTGGCGGGCGTGCACCCCGCCCGCGACACCGCGCTGCTGGGTGTGGACCTGGAAGTCCAGAACAGTTCGGGCCTGTTTTTTGGCGTCCATGGCGAAGGCCAGTTCGGCGCCGGCACCACCCTGGTCGAGGGCCTGGGCAATTTCGGCTGGCGCTGGTAGCGCGCTCCGCCTAGCATGCGCCCTTCGAAAAAGGCGGCCAACCGCCACCATCGGGGGAATGCATGAAAAAGACTTTGCTCGTTTCGGCCTTATGCCTTGCTGCCGCGCCGGAGCTTATTATGGCTGCGCCCGCTTGGGCCGCCGAGCCTGACAGCCTGACCCTGCCGTCCGGTTTTCATGCCACGGTGGTGGCCGACGGGCTTGGCCCGATCCGTCACATGGCGTTGCGCGGTAATGACATTTATGTCTCCACCCGGCATGGGCCCAATGCGCCCTCGGTCGGGATCGTGGCGCTAAGGCTCGGCCCGGATCACAAGGTGCTGCAGACCGAGCACATCGCCGGCATCGACCAGGGCACTGGCATCAAGGTCTATAAGAACTATCTCTATGCCGCGACCGGGCCCAGCATTGTGCGCATCCCGCTGGGCGATACGCTGGTGCCGACCGCCGCGCCTGAGACCATTATCGATGGTCTGACCGCCACCAATCACCCGCTCGCGTTTGATGGACGGGGCAATCTGTATGTCTCGATCGACGGTGGCGGCGGCGCCAACAACTGCCCGGACCCCAACGCTCCGAAAGATGCCAAGCCCGTGGGGCTGAAACCCTGTCCGCTGCTGGAGACGCGCGGCGGCGTTTGGCGCTTTGATGACAGCAAGCCCGGCCAGAAGCTTGCCGATGGCGAGCATTTCGCCACCGGTATCCGCAACCAGAGCGCGATGGACTGGCGCGCCGGCGATGGCCTGTACGGTGCCTGGCATGGCCGCGACGGCACCTCCAAAGGCTGGCCCGAACTGGTGACGCCGGCTGAGGACGACGCCATCGCGGATGAGATGTTCCGCATTTCCAAGGGCACCGACATGGGCTGGCCCTATACCTATTGGGACGGGGTGCGGAATATCCGCTTGGGCGCTCCGGAATATGGCGGCGATGGCAAGACGGCCGTGACCGACAGCAAATATGCCAAGCCGGTGGTGGCGTTCGCGCCGCTGCGGCCTGCGGTTCTGGACCTGACGTTCTATAACGCCAGCCAGTTCCCGCGCAGCTATCGCGGCGGCGCCTTTGTCGCCATGCATGGCGGTGGCGCCGATGGCGGCACTGTGGCGGGCGGCCATGGTGGCTACAATGTCATGTTCGTGCCCTTCACTGGCAATGGCCGGGCGGGCAAGCCGGTGGTGTTCGCCGACGGCTTTGCCGGACCCACGCCAGAGGCCAAGCAGGTCAAGGTCGCGGCCTATCGCCCGGTGGGCGTGGCGGTCGGGCCGGACGGGGCACTCTATGTCGCGGATTCCAATAAGGGCCGGATCTGGCGGATTTCCTACGGCGAAAGCGGGAATTAAGCGCTTTTGGACGAGGTTTGGCGTTGCAGAGGGGGTGCGGGATCAGTAGTTTCCGCCCACCTTTTGGCCGCCTTAGCTCAGCCGGTAGAGCACGTCATTCGTAATGACGGGGTCGCGTGTTCGAGTCACGCAGGCGGCACCATTTCCAAGCCCCGTTCTGTGCGGGTTAAACTGGCTTTTGTCCTGATTTTGGAAATCTGCCGGACGCCCTTAAAGGCAGTTCAAGGAGCATGGGTTGCAGGTGGGCGCGGCTTCGGGCACGCGACCGGCGCTGTTAGCGGGATCCTCTCCGTCTGGAGGGCCTCCAAATCGAGGGTGAACGCCGAACTCTGATACTCGTTCGTCGTGCAAAAACTAGAATCCCTTATACATACGGCCAGCTATCTTTGATGGCTGGTACGCATCCTAGAGTTGCCGCATGGGATCTCGGAATCATACAAGATTATTGCCGCAAGAGCGGCCTGCCGCCGCTCCAAGCTCTTGCAGTGAAGGCTAAAACAAAATTGCCCGGCCCCGGTTACTCCGGGTCAGTACCAACACACGATGCCCACAATAGGGCTCTTCTCGAAGTCAGAGACCAGCGATGGCCGATCACGGCTCCTTTCTAAAGTTGGTTTTATAATTGATGCCATCGAACAAAAATTGCGCGGCCTCAAAAATCCGCCACATCATATTCAAGCACTCGACACTTGTAACCGATGTGCAACCGAAATCGCCGCAAACATTCAAAAAGTCGGCACGATGAGTTTTGGATACCCGCCTACATGATGATGGGGTCGCACCCGTCACGAGGAGTGGGAGCTAACACACTAGTCCTAATAAGCCCCGTTAAGCGCGCGAGCAGCAAAAGCACCATGTGGCGGACGGTGCTGGCGAAAATACTTTCGGCTGGCGGGGACAAGATTGGCGTCGCCTGGCTATCGCAGTCGCTGCCGGCGCGCGGAACGAATTCTTCTAGACCGCTTCCCGGTGAGCCGATAGGTTCAAGGCAAGGTGAGCACCGAGAAACTCATCGTTCAACAGGGCTGGACTTTCCATGAAGATTTCGTTCGCCGCCGCAGCCGCGTTGCTGGGCATCGCCGTGTCTGGATGCGCCACTACCGGCCAGGAGCCTGCGCCCGGTGTCGTCGTGGCGGAAAATTTTGAATCCACGGCTCCCGGCGCAATACCGGCCGGCTTCTCCAAGACTGGCGAGGTCGCCGTCGAAGTGGGAATCGCCCATAGCGGCAGCCATGCCTTGCGGATCGAGCCCGCAGTGAAAGGCGGACGTTACATCACCCTGGACCCCGACAAGGTCGCGGCGCTGGGTGGCGCGCATTGGGGCCGCCTCTACTTCAAAGTCAAGACACCGACGCCGATGCCGACCGGCAAGCTGATTCACGCCACCTTCGTGGACGGCAAGGCCACCAGCCCGCTGGCGAACGACCTGATAGATGTGCGACTGGCGACTCTGCTGTTCTATCCCACCGGCGACTTCAAGTATTTCTACAATGTCCAGCCCCCCAAGGCGCGGGCGGAATTCGGCCCCCGGTCCGAGACCCTGCAGAAGTTCAATGACGACTGGACCCTGCTGGAATGGCATACGGACTACGCGACCCAGACCTATGCTTTCTTCGTCAACGGCAAGGAAGTCGCCGACATCGGCCAGCACAAAGGCGCGGGCAACTATGAAGGCCTCGAAATCCCCGCCGCGTTCCAGACGCTGTCATTCGGCTTCACCAACTACCAGCCCGCCACCGGTGACGGCTTCACGGTGTGGATAGATGACATCGCTGTGGGCAAGAAACGCCTAGGGCCGGTACCGGGCGCGCGCCGGTAGGGATGTTGGATGCAGCATCGCATCTGGAAGAAGACGCATTATACCGAAAGGTGATCTGGCGAATATTCCCGCTGTTTTTCCTTGGCTTTGTTTTTTCCTATCTCGATCGCGTCAACATCAGTTTCGCGAAGCTGGATATGGCGGCTGAATTTGGCCTGAGCGACGCCTCGTTCGCGGTTGGGGCGAGCGTGTTCTTTTGGGGCTACATGCTTTTCGAGATTCCCAGCAATCTCGTGATGCAGCGCGTCGGCGCCCGCGCCTGGATCGCCCGGATCATGATCACCTGGGGCGTCGTTTCGATGCTGATGGTCTTTTCACGAAACCAGACGATTTTCTACCTGCTTCGCTTCCTGCTGGGCGCCTGCGAGGCCGGCTTCGTTCCCGGCGTGATGTACTACACCAACACCTGGCTGCCCGCACGGCGCCAGGGCGGGATGTATTCGCGCTTTCTCATGGCCCTGCCGATTTCGATCGTCATCGGCGCGCCGATCTCCGGTGCGATCCTGAATTCGATGAATGGCGTGCTCGGCCTGCGCGCCTGGCACTGGCTATTTCTTCTCGAAGGCATGCCGTGCGTTGTGCTCGGCTTCGTGATTCTCGCCCTGCTCCGGAACAGGCCGTCAGACGTCCGCTGGCTCACCGATGCCGAAAAGAGAACGATCGAACGCAATGTCACCAGCGAGGCGGGCCACAAGCTGGCGCGGGTCGGCGACATGCTGAAGTGCGGCAGGATATATCTGCTGATCCTCACCATGATCCTGTTCAACACGGGCTTTTACGGCCTGACCTTCTGGCTGCCGACCGTGTTGCAGCATTCCGGTGTCGCCAGCAGCTTCCACATTGGCTTATTCACGGCCATCCCCTTCGGATGCGCGGCGCTATCCATGTATCTGAACGCCAGGCGCGCGGAGAAAACGGGCCGCTATCGCCTGCACGGCACGGCGGCGGTCATAATCGCATCCGCCGGGCTGTTTCTCGCCACGGCTTTCCACCAGAGTTTCTGGTTTTCGCTGGCGATGCTCGCCGTGGCGGCATCGGGAATATTGGCGCTGATGCCGATCTACTGGACATTGCCGGGCCGGCTTCTGTCCGGCACCGCGGCGGCGGCGGGCCTGGCGCTCATCAATTCATGCGGCAGCCTTTCGGGCGTTCTGGGTTCACTGCTGATCGGTTATCTGGGGGTCCAGACCGGTATGTATGTGCTGGCCGTCCTCCTGGTGATCTGCGGGGCGACCTTCTTCGTCATTTGCCCGCCGCGCGAGCAACCGGCCTGAGCGATCAGGCGCGACCGGCCAGCGCCAGCACACCGGCCCAGACCCCGTCATCCACCTCGATACCGTTTTCGCGCTGATGGTTGCGAATGCGCAGGGCGCTCTGGCCGGGATAGAGCACTTCCTTTTCGCCTTCGGCCAGCGTCGAACTGTTCACATAATCCACCACGCCATCGGCCACCTGATCGGCGAAACCCTGACCGGAAATCTTCCGCGGATCGATGATGATGAAGATTTGAGAGCAGCCGGTGCAGCTGCCTTCCTGGATCTGGTCGATGTCACGCGTGGCGATGCCGTCGGACAAAACGGCTGCCAGCGCGTCAAGCACAATGGCGAAGCCAGAGCCTTTCCAATAGCCCATCGGCAATATCCGCATGGAGGCCTCGATCGGGCCGGGCTCGGTGGTCAGACGACCCTCGCTGTCGAAACCAGCCGGAAACGGCATCTGCTTGCCCTTCAGGCGCGTGGTCTGCAGCCTGCCGTAGGAATATTGCGACATCGCCATGTCCAGCACGATGTTGCCCTTGTCGCGCGGCACCGCCATCACGAACGGGTTGTTGCCGACGCGCGTGTTCTTGCCGCCCCAGGCCGGCATGCAGGCTTCGGTGTTGGTCCAGGCGATGGTGACATAGCCGCGATCCGCCGCGTACCAGCCATAGGCACCGCCGCGCATCCAATGGGTGGTGTCGCGCAGGGCCACTATGCCCACGCCATGTTCGTCGGCCAGCGCCATGCCGCGGTCGGTCGCGGCCAACGCGTTCAGGATGCCCGGCCCGCGATTGCCGTCATAGACTTCGATGGCGCCCAGGCGCTTGGCGAGGGTGGGCTTACCGTCCAGCTTCACCCAGCCCTTCTGCACATAATCGACAAAACGGGCGACGCGGTTGATGCCGTGGGAATTGACGCCGTCGCAGGACGACTCGGTGTGAATCCGCGCGCAGGTCGCGGCATCCGTCTGGTTCATACCGGCGCGCACCAAGGCGGCCTCAATGACCTGCTGCATTTCCGCGAACGGGATTAGGCTCATCGTGCTTCCCTCTGCCGCTGGTTGCCCTGTGCCCGTTCAATGCGCGAGGCTAAAATCGAGCAACACCTTGCAGCTTTTCGCGGTCCTGCTCTCGGCAAGATCGAAGGCCTGAGCCACATCGCGGAAATCTACCTTGTGAGTAATGATCCACTCCGGCATGATCAGTCCGCGTTCGAGCCAGTCTATCACGGTCGGGAACATCGCGCAGTTGAGGCGCGAGGCGCACAAGGTCAGTTCTTTCTTCGTCATTTCCTGCTGCGGAATCGCCGATGGTATCGTCGAAAAGCCCAGCACCCCGATGCGGGCCGCCGGCGCCGCCAGCCGCACAGCCTCCTCCAGAATCGCGGGGTGCCCGACCGCGTCAAAGATCACCGTCGGGCCGTCCGCCATGCCGCGGGCGCGTAAGGCATCGGCCAGCGGCTCGTTGCGGGTGTTGATAATTTCATCGTCCGCCGCGCCGCAAGCGCGCGCCAGCGCCAGCCGTTCGTCAAGCTGGTCCGTGATGAAGACGCGGATGCCGTAGACGCGTTTGAGCACCTGAAGGATGGTGAGGCCCACGGTGCCCGCGCCATAGATCAGCGCAACGTCGCTATCCAGCACACCGGTGCGCGCCGTCACATTGGCCGCCACGGCGAACGGCTCGACGATCGCCGCGCAGGATTCAGCGATGCTCTGGGGAATGCGGAAGGCGTTGGGCGCCGGCGCGCTCACATATTCGCTGAAACCACCGTCGCGATGGACACCGAGTACCACCAGATTCCGGCATACATTCTGCCGCCCGATCTGGCAGGCGTGACAGCGCCCGCAACTGATGACTGGATCCACCGCCACCAGCTCGCCCACGCGCGCCGCCTCAACGCCCTCGCCCACCGACTCGATGCGGCCGACAAACTCGTGACCGATGATGCGCGGATAGGACACGAACGGATTGTGCCCGCGATAGATATGCAAGTCCGACCCGCAGATGCCCGCATACCGCACGCGCACGCACACTTCACCCACCGCCGGAGCGGGCTTGGGCATTTCGCGTATGCCGATGCTGTTCGGACGATCAACGACAACACTCAACATGCCTAGATCCTTTTCAAGTGAACGCAGCGTGTTTTTTTGCGAGGGGCCAAGCCATGGCAGATCCTAGAGGTTGCCGCGAAATTGGAAAGTGCGGGATGCGCGGACATCGCTGCTTAATTTGGGACTGGTGCGGTCGAGAACCAGCGCACATAACTGCTATCTTTTGAGGATTTCCGCAGGGTTTTTGAGGAAAACTCCCGCGAAGTCGGCTGCTAAAAAGCCCATCAAAAACCAAAGAGCATTTTGGGGGATATCCCGCAACCACTCACGGGCTGCAGAGATTATAGCCTCTTCTTGGCGTTGAGCCGCGCCATCAGCCGGGTGTTCCAAATTGCCGTTATAGCGGCTGCGTCTACAGACGCAGTCCTAAATCTGATCTAGGGCGACCATTCCTAAACCTGCCAGAACAGCTATTCGGAGACCGTCGTTCGTTCTGGGGAATACTCAATGGCGGCAGAGCTGACCTGACAAACACCGTAACTGGTGAGATTTATGAAATTAAAACTGACCTATGTCTGTCCATATCGTATTGCGCGAACGGAGCTGCTATCTGAATCGTCGTTCCGAGCGCGCAGTTCATTATTAGGCTTTACGAGTAACCCTGCACAAATCCCGCGCGCCAGCCTCGCGCGTCACTCTCGACGAAAAACCAGCGTTTCGTCGGCCAGGTCAACCTTCGCGGTGCGCCATCCGGCCATTTCCCAAGCGAGTGCATGAGAATGGCCCCCGCCCTGACCCTGATTGTTGGCCCACCAGGGCCGATGAATCCGAGCGCTCTTGGGTAAGGCGAATCCCAGAACCTGCTCCAATTCCGGGAAGGTCGTTCTCCACTCCTTCTGAGTGGGTCGGAGGAGAAAGTGTTGGATCAGAAAATCGTGCAACGGCGCATACTTGCCCCGTCTGGCGGCGTCTCTCAGGAGTTTGAGCCTTACGAGGTCCATCCATCGCCCTATGTAAGTAAGTCCGTAAGACAGTAAGTACTATTTCGGTTTCGATTTCGTTAACCCTCCCGGCCCGGTGCGCCCCGGCTGCGCCTTGCGATGCCATGGCCTTTGCGAGACGCCCCGGTTTCACCAGTCCGGAGTAACCTGCAGCCGTTCCGCTCTGCCCTCCGAGCATCAAACCCAGGCCCGCGTCGGTCATCATGATCGCGGAATGCTGTTCAACGTCCTGTCGCCGCCAGCGCCAACTCGGGCACGTTCCCACCGACGCCCGTTCATAGGACGCTGCCGTTGCCACCGAAATGCGTCGCGTCGTAACCCAAAAAAGCTGCGCCCGCGCTAGGTACAAATACGCAATGGAACTGGGCCGCCGTTTGACGCTCATCTAGGCCAGCGGCGAATCGGTGGCGGCCGCGCCGATCAGGGACAAACCCGGTGGTTGTTTTTGAAATCTCCCATGAGCCTGCTGGTCTATGGCGCATGCGCCGCAGCGACGGACTGGTCGAAGGCCGCTTCCGGGACCGCCGCGCCGCGCTCCGCTTCGCGCGCCATCAATATCCCGGCGACGGCGTCATGATCGTGTTTCTTGGCGAGAAAAAGCCGCGCGCTTCCGAGGCTCTCGCCATTGCGGGTTGACGATTATGTCTCGCGTGTAATCCGCTTGCTCACTTCGCACTCAACGGTGGTACAATTTCATATCAACAAATCGTTTGTGCCCACTTCTGCCGCCCGCCGTTCGTACGGTAAAGCGCCGTTCAGGTTAGGTTTTGGCGGCAACAAATCTTAAGGGGTTTTGCGGCTTCCTACGCCGATGAACAGAACGGCTTCCGGCGATTTTTCCGCGCTCATCAGCAGGATTGAATCTGCGGCTCTGCGCGCGGTCGTGGATCACTGGCGAAAGGCGCGCGCGACCAAGCCGATGCCCGGCTGGTCCGATCTGTCGCCCTCCGCCATTGCGCCCTATCTGAAACAGCTTTGGGCCTTTCGCTATGATCGCCAGACAGCTGAGTTCACCGCACGGCTGGCCGGCAGCCGCGTCGTGGTGGGATTTGGTGACAGTTTCCGCGGCACGCCTCTCAAGCGGCTGCATCCCCCGCATGTGTTCCAGCTGGCGCAGGAACACATGAGCAAAGTCGTCCTGGATCCGGCCATCTACCGGTGTAGCGGAAAAATCTTCAAAGTGGGCGAGCATGTCATCGAAGGCGAGCGCATCATCCTGCCGCTCGCTTCAAACGGCCACCACGGCGATGGCGTTCTGGGCGCCACAGAGTTCGTATTTCAAGGCATCAGCGGCCCGATAGAGCTGCTTTGCGAAAATCTGGAATGGTTTTCGATCTGACGCTGCGGCGCTATTTTTTTTCGGTGATCCCGATCTGTCCCAGCGCCGCTTCATCGCTGGGCAGCGGCGTGGCGCCGGCCGGAAACTGATTGAAGGACAGGATATAGGCCAGCACCTGCGCGACTTCCGCATTGTTCATGCTGCCTGGATCGTTTGCCGGCATGGTGGTGTGGATGCGGGTGAACAAATCGCCCAGTGACTGGCCTGACCAGTTGCCGGTGAACATGCTGCCGGCCAGGGGGGGCGCCATCTCGCCGCCATTCATTTCCGCGCCATGGCAGGTGGCGCATTTGCTCTCGAACACCGTCTTGCCTTGGGCTGCCTGATCGGCGGTGAAGACCCCGCTCCACACGGTGCGGGCGGCATCTTGCGCCTGCAGCGCCGTCACCGATGCGCCGAGGCTGAGTGCCAGGGCCGCCGTACCGATCATCACTTTGGGCAGGAACTTTTCCATGTCTTTTCGGGCTCCACAAAGACGGGCGCATTTATACGTGGCCAAGCGATCGTGATCCAAGGCCATTTAAGGACATTTTCGCGGCATTTGACCAATTTCGGCCCCCTGGGCGTGGGTGCGAAATATGCAATTACAGTCTTATTCGAAACAAATTGCGCCCGCGCGCTTCATAGGGGTGAAACGGGCCCAAGGCGATGCTGGCTCTCGTCCTTTTCAGGGCCCTAAGCCATGTACACGATTGTTTGCGCATCCCAAAAAGGCGGGTCGGGTAAGACCACGCTCTCCGGCCACCTGGCGGTCGAGGCGTCCCGCGCCGGCGCCGGGGAAATCGCGTTGATCGATACCGATCCACAAGGTTCGCTGGCCGCTTGGTGGAATGCGCGCCAGGCGCCCACGCCGCATTTCGTCAAGGCCGGCATCGCCGACCTGGAAGAAGCCCTTCTCGGCTTGCACCAGGCGGGCATCAAGATCGCGGTGATCGACACGCCGCCCGCGATCACCCAATCCATTTCCAAGGTTGTGGCCCACGCCGATCTGGTGGTGGTGCCCACCCGGCCCAGCCCGCATGACTTGCGTGCGGTGGGCGCGACGGTGGATATCGCCGAACGCCACGGCAAGCCGGTGATCTTTGTCATCAATGCCGCCACGCCGCGCGCCCGCATCACCGGCGAATCCGCTGTCGCTTTGTCCCAGCACGGAACGGTGGCGCCGGTCACCATCCATCACCGGGTGGACTTCGCCGCCAGCATGATCGACGGCCGCACCGTGAACGAAGTGGTGCCCAATTCCCAATCCGCCAAGGAGATCAGCGATCTTTGGCTTTACATCCAGGAGCGGCTGTCGCGCATTGTGCGTGATCCAACCTTGTTGCCCGAGATCAAGCCCGAACATCTGGTGGTGAATTCCCTGTTGGCCGATCTGGATACCCCGGTCGAGATCGTGACCCCGACGCTGGAAATCGTGTCCCCGTCAGCCGAGGGCGTCCCGGAAGGGCCCGAGCGCCGCTCGATCCTGGACCGCCGGGTGCTGGCGGAAGCCCGCGCCCATGAACGGCGGGTGTTTGGCCGCCGCGCCACCGATCAGCCCATCTGGGGGGTGAAATGAGCAGCCCCCGATTTGCTCCCATCACCTCCGGTCTTCTGGCCCGCAAGGGCGAGGCGCGCCCCTGGAATCAGGTCGGAAAGACGGAAATCGAAAATGTTTCCTCCATTCCCTGGCGGCCCTATACGCCAGAGGCGGGCGAGGAGCCGCCGCTGCCGCCGGCCGACAAGGACAGGACCTGCTCCATCCGCATGTCGACCCGTGATTTCGAGCGGCTGGGAATCCTGGCGGTCAAGAAGAACTCCACCCGCCAGCAGCTCTTGAAGGATGCGCTGGCCGAATTCCTCGCCGCCAAGGCGCAGGATTATGGTTGTGCCTGCCTGAGCAATTCCGGCGGCGCTTGCAACCAGGATTGCGGCAGCCAGGCCTGATCGGCTAAACCGCTCAAAGCGGGGAGGCGCGGTCTATGCGGCATTTGGGGAAAGCTCTGGCTATCGTTCTGTTGGCGCCTTGCGCCGCACTGGCGCAGGACTACGTCGCCCAGGACCAGATGACCGTGCCCGCCGATTACCGGCAATGGGTGTTTCTCACCTCTAGCCTGGATTTGAATTACAACACGGCGGCCACACCGGACCACCACATGCTGGACAATGTTTTTGTCGATCCTGCCAGTTACAAGGCATTCCTGGGCAGCGGCACCTGGCCGGATAAAACCATCTTGATCAAGGAAAACCGCATGGCGGAATCCGCCGGCACCCTCTCCAAAAGCGGGCAGTTCCAGACCGGTGTGATGAACCTGGAAATCCACGTCAAGGATGAAGCGCGGTTTGCCGGAAAATGGGCGTTCTTTGTGTCCGCCGACGGAAAAGTGCCGGGCAAGCTGAGGCCGCAAACCGCCAATTGCTATTCCTGTCACCAGGATCACGCCGCGGCGGACACCACCTTTGTTCAATTCTATCCGACGTTGTTTGCCGTCGCCAAAGACAAAGGCACGCTGAGCGCAAGCTATCTGAAAGAAAGCGCCGCCAAGTAAACCGGAATCAGGCGGACTTGACGATCTCGACCGGCTTGTAGCCGGGGGCGCGGGTCTGCCACAGCACGCCGATGAACAGCGCCTTGGCGCGCGGCAGGATGACGAGCGCGATGGCGGCAAAAAAAGCCGACCACATCAGCATCACGGCCCAGGTCGGCATCCAGTCCACATCCACCATGAAGGCGAAGGGCAGGAAGATATGCCCCACCACAATGATGGTCAGCCACGGGGCGGCATCGTCGGCGCGGATGTGACCGAATTGCTCGCCGCACACCGCACATGCTTCAACCTGTTTCAAGTAGCCGCGCATCAGCTTGCCCTGACCGCAATGGGGGCAGCGCCCCATCAGGCCGCGCAGCGCGGCGGTTTTCAGGCTGATCTCCGTTTGCTCGACGACGGGGGGCTGTTCGCTCATGGCTCTGAATATAGGGTGGGGGTGGTTAAGCTTCATCGGCGCGCCTTGTCCCTGCGACAACTTGCGTCCCGCCAGAAAGCCCGCCACTGTCTGGCGCAAGGCGTGAAAGCCGGCCGGGGACGGACCGTTCATGAAGATCACCAAACTCACCACCTTTGTGGTCCCGCCGCGCTGGCTATTCCTCAAGATCGAGACTGACGAAGGCATCACCGGCTGGGGCGAGCCGGTGGTGGAGGGCCGCGCGCAAACCGTGGCGGCCTGCGTCGCCGAGCTGGCGGATTATCTGATCGGCAAAGACCCCAGTCCGATCGAGGATCACTGGACGGTTTTGTATCGCGGCGGTTTTTATCGCGGCGGCGCCATCCATATGAGCGCGCTGGCCGGGATCGACCAGGCGCTATGGGACATCAAAGGCAAGGCGCTGAACCAGCCCATCCATGCGCTGTTGGGCGGACCGGTGCGCCAGAAGATCCAGGTCTATAGCTGGGTCGGCGGCGACCGGCCTGATGCGTTGATCCGCGGCGCCCAGGATATGGCGGCCAAGGGCTTTTCCGCCATCAAGATACTGGCGACGGAAGAGCTTTCCTTTCTCGACAATCACGCCAAGCTGGATCAGGTGGTGGAACGCGTCGGCGCGTTGCGTCAGGCGATGGGCCCCGATTTCGGCATCGCGGTGGACTTTCACGGCCGCCTGCATCGAGGCATGGCCAAGCAACTGGCCAAGGAGCTCGATCCTTTCCACTTGATGTTCCTGGAAGAGCCGGTGCTCAGCGAGCATGTGGACGCGCTGAAGGAAATTGCGAGCCACACCGCGACGCCGATCGCGCTGGGCGAGCGGCTTTATTCGCGCTGGGACTTCAAGACGATTCTCAATGACGGGCTGGTGGACATCATTCAACCCGATCCGTCCCATGCCGGCGGCATCACCGAGACCAGAAAGATCGCCGCCATGGCGGAAAGCTATGATGTGGGCTTGGCGCTGCATTGTCCCTTGGGGCCGATCGCGCTGGCCGCCTGCCTGCAACTGGACGGCGTTTGCTACAATGCCGCGATCCAGGAGCAGAGCCTGGGCATTCACTACAACACCGCCAGCGACCTGTTGGATTATGTCAGCGACGCGTCCGTCTTCGCCTATGAGCAGGGCTATGTGGCGATACCCAAGGGTCCGGGACTGGGCATTACGATCAACGAAGACGCGGTGGCGCGGGGCGCCGCTGTGGGCCATCGCTGGCGTCCGCCGGTCTGGCGTCACGAAGACGGTTCTTTTGCAGAATGGTAAGGGGCGGGTGAGATGACCGATAAAATGACCCAGGTTCTGACCGACAAGCCCACCCGCCATCGCTATGTCGTGATGGTGATGATCTTCATCTGCGTGGTCATCACCTATCTGGACCGCAGCAACATTTCCATCACCGCGCCCGCCATGGGCAAGGAGCTGGGATTCAGCAATGTGCAGATGGGATGGATCCTGTCGGGATTCGGCTGGACCTATGCCTTCTGTCAGATTCCCGGCGGCTGGCTGGTGGATCACATCCGGCCCCGTTACTTCTATCCCGCGATCCTGGTCCTGTGGTCGATAGCGACCGCCTGTCTGGGCCTGGTCGGCAGCTTTGTCACTTTGTTTGCGCTCAGGCTTTTGATCGGCGCGCTGGAAGCGCCCTCTTACATGATCAACAACCAGGTGGTGACGTCGTGGTTTCCGGATCGTGAGCGTGCGGGGGCGATCGGCTTTTATGTTTCCGGCCAATTCATCGGGCTGGCATTTTTGCAGCCCTTGCTGCTGTGGTTGGTGGTGGCGCATGGCTGGCGGGCGGTGTTCTTCACCACCGGCATCGGCGGCGCATTGTGGGGGCTGGTCTGGCTGGCGCGTTATCGCGGCCCCAGGCATTCGCGTCACGTCAATCCTGCGGAACTGGAACTGATCGAAACCGGCGGCGGGTTGGTGGATCTGGGCTCAGCCTCCGCCAACAAGCAAGCCAAGTTCCGCTGGGCCGATCTGGGCACGGTGTTCAAGTACCGCAAGCTGTGGGGCGTCTATATCGGCCAGTTCGCCGTGACCTCCTGCCAATGGTTCTTCCTGACTTGGTTTCCCAAATATCTGGTCGACTTTCGCCACCTGAGCATTCTCAAGTCGGGCATCTATGTCTCGCTCCCGTTCATCGCAGCTTTCATCGGCACGCAGTTGGCCGGCTTTGCTTCCGACCGCATGCTGCGCAATGGCCGTAGCCTGGGGACGGCGCGCAAGTCCCCGATCATTTTCGGCCTGTTGTTGTCGTCTTCGATTGTGGGCGCCAATTTCGTGGACGCGCCTGAACTGGTGATCGCCTTCATGTGCCTGGCCTTCTTCGGCAATGGCATGGCGTCGATCGGCTGGTCTCTGGTCAGTCATGTGGCGCCCCGTCACCTGATCGGGTTGACCGGCGGCACTTTCAACTTCATCTCCAACCTGTCGGGCATCTCCACGCCCCTGATCATCGGCTATATCGCCCAGAACGGCAATTTTGCGCCTGGTCTGACCTATATCGCCACCGTCGCGGTGATCGGGGCGCTGGCCTATATCCTGATGATCGGCAAGTTGGAGCGGGTGGCGTAGTGAGACGCGGCCGGCGAAGCCGGACAAATCGATCCGGTGGATCGATTTGAGCGTCGAACGCCGCGAGCTTAGGCGAGCGGCCGCTACCAGCGATCGTCGGGATCGCGCCAGCCGTAACGGGGCGGTGGAGGCGGCGGATAATCACGCCAATCCCGTTGCCAGCCGGGCGGCGGGCCATAGGCGGGCGTGGCGTAGCTGCGAGCTGTATAAGGATCGCGCTGGCGGATGTCGTAATAGCGCGGGCGCGGCGGTGGCGGCGCATTCTCCTCGGCATAAGACGGCGCGACGTCATCTTCCTCATCGTCACGCGCGGCGTCCTCTTCCATCCGCGGCGGAGGCGCGGCGGCGTCCCGCCGCCGGTAAGGAATAGCAGGCAGGCTGTGCGCCGGCACGCCGCCGATATCGGCGGTCCCGGCGATTTGGACGGCTTGTGCGGGCGCAGGCCTGGCGTCAGACCTGACCAGCATCGGACGGGACTCCGTACAGATGCCGCCGAGATCCGCCGCACCGGCACGGGTCTCGACAAAGCTCATCAGGCTGCCCTGATGGTTGAAGGCTGCGGCATACAAAGCATGAGCATCGGCGCAGAAAGCGGACGCATTGCGCGCCTGTTCCAGCGCCGACAGATTGGCGGCCTTGGTCTTGAAGGTGTCGTAGCCGGCCTCGCCATGCTCGCCGCCGCGCCGGATGAAGAAGGTTTTCAGGGTCGCGTCCGAGGATTGCAACTCACCGCGATAGGTCATCACAAAGCGGTTATAGGCTTTGGCTTCATGGCACTGCAGCGCCGCGACCATCAGCTCCTGCTGGATCACGGCGGTTTTGAGCGCGGCGGCTTCGCTTGGCGTGGCGCAACCCGCAGCGAGTGCAGGATTGGCCAGCGCCAACAAGGCAATGGTGGCAGAGGCAGTTTTCAGCATGGGTATCCCCCGATAAGATCTCTCAAGTGACCCCTCACTTGGTGGAAGCAGTTTGCGCGCGCTCGCAGCGGCCTGCCGGCGGCGCGCTTCTGTCCAGATGCGCCACCACTTCTCCCGCGCCGCCGCCACAGGCGATCCAGCGGAAATTGTGGGACGCGTCCTTGTCCGCAAGGCTGTTGTCGCTCATCAGCGCGCCAAAGCCATGCGCCGCGACGCTGCCGGCGGCGCTGGTGATGACGGTGTTGTTGCTGCCGCAGGCGACCAGGCTGTCGCCGCCGTCCGCCATGCAATAGGCGAACTGCACGGCAAAGTCGCACGCGTTGCGGAAGCCCCAATGACTGCCGTCGCTATCAACCTTCAAGCAGTGTGAGGCGTCATTCTTGTCGCCGATGGGGGCGCCGATCTGCGGCACCGTGACCGCCGCCATTGGGGCATCGGCCGGCGGGCTATCGATCAGATGCACGTCGGACGGCTTCACGGTGACGGTCTCAAGCCCCTTGGCGGGTTGATAGTCGCCGATATGATAGGACGCCTTGGCCATCCGCGCCGGGATCTTCACCTCGTTGCGCGCTTCGCTGCGCGGCTGTGGCCGTGGGCGCGGCGTGGCGACCTGGGCCGTTTTCGCTGCGGGCGGCATTGCCGGAGCAGGCGTGATATTGGCGGGCTGCGGCGCAGGGGCTGTCGTGCAGCCATTGCTCACATCGCTGGCGGCGACCGGCAGACCCAGTCTTCCGGCATAGGCGTTCAACGCGGCCTTCTTTTCCAGGTCGCTGAACGGATGCCCCGCCGGGTACCAGGCGCGGCAGGAGGGACCGGCATCGCCGTCCAGCATCATCTGTACCCCGCCATCGGAACTGGCTGACAGCATGGCCGAGCGGCCGTCGGCATAGCGGACTTCCACGCCCTTGGTTGTCAGGCGGAAGAAGCCGGTGACACTGGAACCCGCGCTGGGACTGCCGCTGTCTTCCACCACGGTGCCCATGCGGTCGGTCATGAAGGTGAAGGTGGTCTTGCGCGCCGTGCCTTCGGCCGGCACCACCTGCAATTCCATGCCGCCTTCGATCAAGGTCAGGGCAACGGAAGACCCATCCACGCCGATCAGGGTCTTGCCCGATACACCGCCGAACGGCGCGCCTGAGGCGCTGCCTGCATTATTCGGCAAAGTGGTGGAGATCTTGGTGGGTGTGGGCGCTTGCGTCTTGTCCAGCTTGCCGTCCACAAAATCGCCGCTCACCAGACTACCGTCCGGTTGGCGCAACTCGCCCTTGCCGTTGGGTTTGTCGTCCTTCCAGTCGCCGGCATAGCGCTCGCCATTGGCGCGCAGCAAGACGCCAAAACCGGTCATCTTCCCGTTGTCCCACAAACCGTCGAAGCGGTCGCTGGCATCGGTGGTGAGAATGCCGGGACCGTTGAAGCGGCCACCCACGGTCTCGCCGTCATAACTCCAGCCCTGGCCCCACCGGGTGATGACATGGCCGTCGGGGATCACGCCGTGAACGAAATTGGCGGTGAAGCTTTGCGACTGGCCGTCATGGCTGAAAGTGGCGGTGCCCAGACCTTCAGCGTACCCGCCGATGCAGGCGCCGGTCCATTGCACGGTGTCGCCTGGCCCCGCGCCGGCGCTGTACAGGGAACAATCGCCAGCCTTCAGCCATTGTCCGCTACTGGAACTTTCTTGCGCTGAAGCATTCAACAAGCCGCAGTTCAGTAATGCGGCGGCCAATGCGGCCTTCGCCATCCACGACATGGATTTTCTCTATGCGGAGGGTCCAGCCCCATGCTGTGCCCGTATGAAAAATATTGCTCCCGTTTTTTGACGTTTGCGAGTCGATTCTTGTTTTGACGCGCGAAACAACATGAACCGGCAAACGAGGTGTTACGCATGCGAAGAAAATTCGCGCGATGCATAAAATGCCGATTTTATCGGCGCTATTTGCGCGCCTTCGATGCGCAAATCCTGTTCATCTGTGTGGCGAAGTTCCGGCCATTCATCTGAGGTTCATCTAGATGAATGAGTTCCCGCAAAAGCAATTTGCGTAAAAATCATCTCGCCAAAAGAAAAGAGCGCCGCCGATTCGGCGACGCTCTTTGGTTGACGCGCGAATTGTTCAGACCAGGTGCTTTTCGGCCTGAATCAGGCCGCGGATATAACCGAACTCGAACGCGAAATTCTCACTGGCGCCCCACTCCGCATCCACGCCCACCACTTTTGGCGCATGGTCCGGCATCAGCAGCTCTTCGTAACCCACCTCGCGATAGACCTTCAGCATCTTGACGAAGTCCACATCGCCCTCGTCGGGGAACATTTCGGCGACGAAATTGTCCCGCCCGCCGCGGATATTGCGGAAATGAACATTGAAGATCTTCTTGCGGCTGCCGAACCAGCGGATCACGTCGGGCAACTCGTCATTGGGATGATAAAGATCCTCCGAGACCGTGCCCTGGCAGAAATTCAGTCCGTGATAGGGGCTTTCATGCATGCCGACAAACCGCTTCAAGCCGTCGATGGTGCCCAGCACATTGGTGATGCCGCGATAGCCTTCCGGCGGCATGCCGGGGTCCTGGGGATGGCAGGCGATGCGGACTTTGTATTCATTGGCGACGGGAACGATATGGGACAGGAAGAATTCGATCCGTTCCCAGAACTGATCGCCATTGACCACGCCCGCCTTGGTGAGCGGTGGATTCTTGGCCTGGGCTTCCGCGAAATTCCACTTGTTGTAGACGGTATCACCGCGGCCCGGCACTTCGCCCGAACGCACCACGCCCAGCAGGGACATATTGTATTTGATCGCCTTGATGCCGGTCTTGGCGCAGGTGCGGATATGGTTCTGGAACGCCTCGATCTCGCGTTCGCGCTCCGGTGACTGGGCCAGCATGATGCCGGGATTCTTTTCACGGTCGATCAGGGATGAGGTGAGCAGCACGCTGTCCACCAGCTCGACCTTGACCTTATATTTGTTGGCCACGTCCAGCATCTTGTTCATCTCTTCCACCGTGGGATAGAGACGGCCCGGCTCGGTCACCACCGGGCTGGTGCAGACCGCATCCACGCCATAGCGCGACACCCAGGCGGCGGAGCGTTCGGTCAGCGTGCCGAACTGATGGCCCAGCCGCGCCTTCAGCGGCGGCAACTTGGCGCTGGCGCAAGAGCCGCCCGCTGCGGCGGCGGCCTTCCGGGCCGTCTGGGCCTCGGCCACCGATGTTTCAGCGGCCAGACTTCCAGCGGCCGCGGCGGCGGCGCCGGCTCCGGTGACGGAAAAGAATTTGCGGCGGTCCATGATCGTCTCCTCAATGGTTCTGGTTGGAAACCGGCTTCAGGCCGGCTTTTAAACTGGCGTCGCGGCCTTTCGGACCGCGAAGGTCATTCAGCAGCGTACCGGCGTCCATTGCGTTTTCGGCATTGGTGGCGATAGCGGCGGTATAGATGGTGGTCATCTGGATCTCGTCCGGCAGCGGCCACACCGTGACCCCTGTGTTCGGCAACATTTCGCTGATCAGGGTGACGCCATACTGGGCTTCCCCGCTGGCGACGGCCGCCGCCACGCCGGTGCCGTTGGGTTTCAGGACCGCCTTGGCGCGCACTTGTTGGCCCACGCCCATATGATCGGCCTGCTGCAGGAAGAACACGCCGGTGATGCCGCCGGAGGCCGGGTCCACATAGGCGATGGATTTGGCGGCAAGCAGCGTCGCTTTCATCTCATCGCTGTTGGCGATGGCGGGTTTGGCCACGCCTTTGCGGGCGGAAATGCCCGCCACCATCTGCGCCAGGTCGGAATGCGCCGCCGAAACCTTGTTTTCGCGCGTCAGGGTGTCCAGAACGGCGGTGGTGCCGATCACCAGGTCGAATGTCTCGCCCGCTTCCATGCGCTTTTGCACGCCGCCGGCGGTGTCGCTCACCACCGAAACATTGGCTCCGGTGCGCTGGCCAAAGTCGGCGGCCAGCGCCTTGACCGGCATGGACATGCCCGCCCCGGTGAGAATTTTCAGGTCTTTGGCGTCGGCAAAAGACGCAGCGGCCAGCAGAAAAAGCGATGCTGGAACAAGAAAACGACGCATGCTGGCCCTTGGCGCAAGCCCGCGCGCTTTATGTCTTGTTGCGCGGGAGCCGGCAGCGTTTTATCAGGGATTAACAATCACGCAAAGTGAAGGGATCAGGATGAAGACAGGCTTTCTCGCAAGCGCAGCAATCGCGTCGGCATTGTTTTGCGGACCGGCACAAGCTGCCCCGGAATGGACCTCGATCCTGATGGACAAAGTGGTCGACCGCGCGCCCGACCAGACCTGGGCAAAGATCGGTCCCTATTGCGCCATCGCCACCTGGCTGAAAGTGACCTGCGTGGTCACGTCGGGCAACCAGGTCAGCGTGGGAACCAACCGCCGCCTGAACGGCAAGACCGATGAGATCATCGTCGCCGCCACGCCCTATTCCTACACCTATGCGCAGCCGGTCACCGATATCCAGCCGGAATCGCCGATCTTCTATCATGGCACCCTGGCGGTGGAGCCGCTGGATCGCGGCCGCAAGACCAGGATCGTCTACACCCTGTTCTACGACCAGGCGCCTTTGGGCACTACCGAGGCCAAGATCGCCAATCGCGAGCAACGCACCAAGCGCTTCATGGAAGCGCTGGACAATATGAAGGCGATGGCGGAAGCCCCGTAAGAGAGTCCCGATGATCGACATTCTACAACTCGTGCCGCTGCGGCCCGAAGTCCAGACGGAATTGGCCGCGCGCTACCGGCTGCACGGCAGGAGCGATTTCGACAAGGTGGCGGATATCGTGCGCGGCTGCGTCACCAACGGCCATTCCGGCCCGCCGCCGGAGATGATCGACCGCATGCCCAAGCTGGAGATCATTGCCTCGGCCAGTGTCGGCTATGACGGCATTCCGGTGGAGTATGCGCGCGCCAAGGGCATTCCGGTCACCAACACGCCGGATGTGTTGAATGACGATGTCGCGGACCTGGCGATCGGGCTGATGATCATGACGGCGCGACGGCTGGTGGCGTCCGACCGCTATGTGCGCGCGGGCCGCTGGCCCAAGGAAGGTGAGTATCCTTTGGCGCAACGCGCCAGCGGTAAGCGGGTGGGCATCTTAGGGATGGGCCGCATCGGCAAGGAAATCGGCAAGCGCGCCGAAGCGATGAACAATATTGTCGCCTATCACAGCCGCCGGCCGGTGGCGGATGTCTCCTGGCGGCATTATCCCGATCTGGTGGAACTGGCGAAGAACAGTGATTTCCTA
>Ga0105249_10001349_pt1 | contig 21433 bp, 20 predicted proteins | sample KBSS44metaG_FD_81522 | JGI IMG/M metagenome (GOLD analysis project Ga0105249, IMG submission 81522) | Switchgrass rhizosphere microbial communities from Kellogg Biological Station, Michigan, USA - KBS S4-4 metaG | ecosystem: Host-associated > Plants > Roots > Rhizosphere > Soil | place...
GTTGTACCCGATCATGTGTGTGCCAAGCCATTCGCCATATTTGGCATCAAAGACTACCTTAATAAAACCTTCCCCATGACCGGCAGCAGACGCCTTACCACTTGCACTTAAAGGAAATTTACCAACCTTTACTTCATAGCCGGCATCTTTTGCCTGTTTTTCTGTAAATCCTACTGAAGCTATTTCCGGCGAACAATAAGTACACCCGGGAACATTATTATAATCCAGCGGCTCTGGCTGGTGATCATATTTCTTTTCCGTATAACCAATATTTTCAACGCAAATAATGGCTTCTTTGCTGGCTACATGGGCCAAAGCCTGTCCCGGAGTACAATCACCAATGGCGTATATTCCTGGTATGTTGGTCTGACTGAATTTATCCACTGCTATTTTTCCTTTATCAGTCTTTACTCCTAATTCTTCTAAGCCGATCCCTTCTATATTAGCTACAACACCGATTGCACTTAATAATATATCAGCTTCCAAGGTTACCTCGCCATTTTGAGTTTTTACTTTTGCTTTTACCCCATCACCTGAAGTATCTACCGATGTAACTTCACTGCTGGTCATGATCTCAATACCTTGTTTTTTAAAATTCTTTTCCAGTTCTTTTGATATTTCTTCATCTTCTACAGGTACAACTCTTGGTAAAAATTCAACGATAGTAACTTTTGTTCCTACACTATTATAGAAATATCCAAACTCAGATCCAATAGCGCCACTTCCTACTACAATTATTGATTTCGGCTGGCTTGGTAAATTCATTGCTTCCCGATAACCGATTATTTTTTTACCATCCTGTTTCAAGGCTGGCAATTCCCGGCTGCGTCCACCGGTGGCAATAATAATATGTTTTGCTTCCACAGGCTTTTTACTTCCATCAGCAGCGGTTACTTCTATTTGGCCTTTTGCTTTCAATTTTCCCGTTCCCATTATCACATCTATCTTATTTTTCTTCATTAAAAACTGAACGCCCCTGCTCATTTTATCTGCCACGCCACGGCTGCGTTTAATAATTGCTCCAAAATCGGGCTTGCCTGTGGCATCAATTCCAAAATCCTTTGAGTGTTTTATATCATCCAGCACCTGGGCACTTTTCAACAATGCTTTAGTGGGAATACAGCCCCAATTGAGGCAGATACCTCCCAGGCTTTCTTTTTCTATAATAGCTGTCTTAAAACCTAATTGTGCCGCTCTTATTGCCGCTACATATCCACCCGGGCCGCTTCCGATTACAACGACATCGTATGCCATAGTCTATTTTGATTTAAGATTTTATAATTGATTTAAAATAAGGCTGCGAAGCTACTTGAAAAGGGGGATTGTTCAAAAAGAGGGATTTGTTATAAATAATCTGACCGATGATACAATCCATTTTTGATTATGAAAACTGACTTAAATTTCTCCTGTTCACAATTAAAAAATTGGAATCTTTCCCCTACCTTTGCCGTCCTAAATTTTAGCATCATTATGGCCAGAGTATGTCAGGTAACAGGAAAAAAACCGGTAGGTGGAAACAAGGTTTCTCATTCCAATATTAAGACAAAGCGCCGTTTTCTGCCTAACCTGCAGAAAAAAAGATTTTACCTGGCGGAAGAAGACAAATGGATCACTTTGAAATTAACAACGGACGCAATTCGCACAATTAATAAAAAAGGTCTTTTTACCGTGGTAAAAGAAATGAGAGCCCAGGGACAACATATATAATAAGACATTTAATTTTTAAACATGGCAAAGAAAGGAAACCGGGTACAAGTAATATTAGAATGCACTGAACATAAAACAAGCGGTAAGCCCGGCACCAGTCGCTACATTACTGTAAAAAATAAAAAGAACAATCCTGAAAGATTGGAATTGAAGAAATACAATCCCATCTTAAAGAAAATGACTGTTCACAAAGAAATAAAATAAAAGAGTCATGGCAAAAGCAGCAAAAACGGCGATCAAGACAAAAGATGCGAGAGCAGCAGCCGAAGCAAAGAACTGGACAAAGGTGATCAAAGCAGTACGCAGCCCAAAATCAGGTGCATATACTTTTAAAGAAGCGATTGTTCATAAGGACAAGATCAAAGAATTTTTATCACAGAAATAATTCTGCCGTGGCAGAGACAATTATATAGCTGTCATACTTTGGTGTGATAGCTTTTTTATTTTCACTCAAAATGGGATTTTTTAATAAACTCTTCGGTAAAAAAGAAAAAGAAAACCTTGACCAGGGTTTGCAAAAAACCAAGGAAGGTTTTTTTGCCAAAATAACAAAAGCAATAGCTGGCAAAAGCACAGTTGATGAGGAAGTATTGGATAACCTGGAGGAAGCATTGGTTGGAGCAGATGTAGGTATTGAAACGACCGTTAAGATCATAGAACGAATTGAAAAACGTGTAGCTAAGGACAAATACATGAATTCGTCCGAGCTCAATAAGATATTGCAGGATGAAATAGAAGAAATTTTAATTGATGCACCGGCTTCCAATAGTTATGCATTTGATTCGGATTTGCCCACTAAACCTTATATCATATTAGTTGTAGGTGTAAATGGTGTTGGTAAAACAACAACGATTGGTAAGCTTGCTTATAATTTTAAGCAAGCCGGGAAATCAGTTTTACTTGGTGCTGCAGATACTTTTCGTGCAGCAGCAGTAGATCAGCTTACAATATGGAGTGAAAGGGCAGGAGTACCGATTGTAAAACAAGCAATGGGTTCAGATCCTGCGGCTGTAGCGTTTGATACGGTTCAAAGTGCCGTGTCAAAGCAAACAGATATTGTTTTAATTGATACAGCCGGCCGTTTGCATAACAAAACTCACCTGATGGAAGAGTTGAGCAAAATAAAAAGAGTTATTCAAAAAGTAATCCCCGATGCGCCACATGAAGTGCTGCTTGTACTAGATGGAAGCACTGGCCAGAATGCAGTAGAACAGGCAAAACAATTTACAGCGGCAACAGATGTTTCCGCATTGGCTATAACAAAATTAGATGGTACTGCAAAAGGGGGAGTAGTATTAGCAATAGCGAATCAATTTAAGATACCGGTAAAGTTTATTGGTGTTGGAGAAAAGATGGAAGACCTGTTGGTTTTTGATAAACATGAGTTTGTGGATAGTCTATTTAATTTAAAAGGCACTGAGTAAATCGGATACACGAATGTAATTCGAGTCAATTAGTGTAATTAGAGAAATGAAAACAAAATCGCTTAAAAAAGATAAGGTTAATATCATCACTCTGGGGTGCAGCAAGAATATGGTAGATAGCGAAGTATTAAGCGGTCAGTTGCTCGCCAATGATATAAATGTAGTTCATGATAATAAAAAACTTGATCACAACATTGTTGTCGTCAATACTTGTGGATTCATTGAAAAAGCTAAGGAAGAAAGCATTAACACTATCCTTGACCAGGTAGAATTAAAGCGAAGAGGAAAATTAGATAAGGTGTATGTGACAGGTTGCTTAAGCGAACGCTATAAAAATAATTTAGAAGCAGAAATACCTGAAGTGGATGCGTATTTCGGTACAATGGAATTGCCACAAATCCTAAAACAATTTGAAGCTGATTATAAATCTGAATTGATAGGGGAACGTTTTTTGTCCACTCCATCGCATTATGCGTATTTAAAAATTTCTGAAGGTTGTAATCGTACTTGCTCTTTTTGCGCTATTCCATTGATGCGTGGTCAACATGTAAGCAAACCCATAGAAGAATTGATAAAAGAGGCTGAAGGTTTAGTAAGAAAAGGCGTGAAAGAAATAATGTTGATCGCACAGGAACTTACTTATTATGGACTGGATATGTATAAAAAAAGAATGTTGCCGGATCTTTTAAACCGCCTTGCTGATATAAAAGGATTAAAGTGGATCCGATTACACTACGCATATCCTTCTAAATTCCCATTGGAGATTTTGGATGTAATGAAACAACGGGATAATATCTGCAATTACCTCGATATGCCTTTGCAACATGCTAGTGATAACATGCTGAAAGCAATGAAAAGGCAGATCACTAAGGCTGAAATGAATGAATTAATCAATGCTATCAGAGAAAAAATTCCTGGTATTTGTTTACGGACTACGCTTATTGCCGGTTTTCCCGGAGAAACCATGGAAGATATAGAAGAACTAAAAGATTTTCTACAACAACATCGTTTTGATCGGGTAGGCATATTCACCTATTCACATGAGGAAGGAACAAGCGGCTATGAATTGAGGGATAACGTTTCACCAGGCGAAAAAGAAAGAAGAGCACAGGAAGTAATGGAAGTGCAGCAGGAAATTTCTCTTGAAAAAAATCTTGAAAAGGTCGGTAAAGTATTTAAAGTATTGATTGATAAAAAAGAGGCAGGTCGCTATTTAGGCCGCACTGAATTTGACAGTATTGAAGTGGATAATGAAGTAATCATTCATTCCTCTAAAAAATTAACTATTGGTGAATTTGTTGATGTAAAGATTACCAAAGCCTATGATTACGATCTTGAAGGCGAAGTAATATAATCTTGATCCCACCTGGTTTCTCAAAATAATTTTTCGCCGCTTGTCCGGTTTCATTCCTGCAGTTCGTCATTATAATGTATCTTATTTTTTAAATTCTAAACTCAAAGTATTATGGAAAAGTTTATGCTTATTTTTCAAGGCGGCTCATCAATGCAACAATCACCTGAGCAAATGCAGGAACACATGGGTAAATGGATGGCCTGGATCGATAAATTAAATAAGGATGGAAAATACGTAGCAGGCGAACCTTTATTGCCGGGAGGAAAATTAGTAAGCGGCAAAGACAAAGTTGTAACAGACGGACCTTTTACAGAAGGAAAAGAAGTGGTAGGTGGATTCTTTATTGTGAATGCAAAAGATATAAATGAGGCTGTAAAATATTGCGATGATTATCCGGGTGCTGAGTATGGAGGCAGTGTGCAGGTAAGACAGGTTATGAAAATGTAAAAAAATAGTGCTTGGAATAATAGTTGATAGAACATTACAATAAATTAAATTATTATGAAAGATTATTTATTTCTATTCAGGGGCGGTCTCAACTTCGCAACTGCCGCAGCAGAAGAATTACAGCAGGCAATGACGAAATGGAAAACCTGGATGGATCAGCTGATAAAAGAAGGAAAATATAATGGCGGCGATCGCCTTACAAGAAATGGTTCGGTTATGAAGGGAAAGAACAAGCTAATCATTGATGGCCCATTTTCTGAGGGCAAAGAAATTGTCGGTGGTTATATCAGCATTAAGGCCGGTGATCTTTCCGAGGCGCTTGAAATTGCAAAAGGATGTCCTATTTTCAATTATGATGGTATTGTAGAGGTAAGAGAAGTTGTAAAAAATAATTGATTGCCCTTATCAAAAAATATTTATGAACTGACTAACCATCTTTTCCGTCATGAATCGGGAAAGATGGTTTCTGTGCTTACAAAAATATTTGGGCCTCATAATCTTCAATTGGCTGAAGACGTAGTTCAGGATACTTTATTGGCGGCCATGAATAGCTGGAAAATTAAAGGTGTGCCCGATGACCCTTCAGCATGGCTTTTTACCGCAGCAAAAAATAAAGCTATCGATGTAATAAGACGGGAGCAACGCCACAGGGAATTTGCTGCTAATAGTTCTTATTTATTAAAATCAGAATATACTTTGTCCCCGGCGGTGAATGAACTGATGAATAAAGATGCAATAGGAGATGACCAGCTTCGTATGATCTTTACTTGCTGCCACCCATCTCTCGCTTTTGAATCGCAGGTAGCGTTGGTATTAAAAACACTTTGCGGTTTTAGCATTCCAGAAATTGCAAGAGCATTTATTACTTCTAAAGACACAATTGAAAAAAGGTTATACAGGGCCAGGCAACAATTCCGTGAAGAAAAAATAGCTTTTGAAATCCCACAGGAAAAAGAATTAGAGCCAAGAATGGACAGTGTGCTTACTGCTATTTATCTTTTATTCAATGAAGGCTATAATTCTACCAGTCATGAAGAATTGATAAGAAAAGATCTTATTGAAGAAAGTTTGAGATTAGGAGAATTATTAACGCAGCATCCTGCAACAAAGCAACCCAAAGTTTTTGCTTTGCTTGCATTGATTTGTTTTAATAGTGCAAGATCTGATGCAAGATTGGATAAAAGCGGTAATATTTTATTGTTGAAAGATCAGGACAGAACACTATGGAATAAATCATTGATAGAACGAGGTCACTATTTTATTGAGCAATCAGCAAGCGGAGAATTAAGTACCTATCATTTGGAAGCTGCTATTGCATATGAACATATAACTGCCAGAGAATATGCTCATACAAACTGGAAACATATTCTTCATTATTATGACCTGCTTTATCAATTGCGGCCTACTCCCATTGTTGCATTAAACAGATCAGTAGTTGTAGGAGAACTTTATGGTCCTTCAGAAGGAATAAAAGCAATTGAAAAAATACCTGGAATTGAGTCTCTGTCCGGCTATTATTTACTACACGCTATTTTAGGTGAGATGCATCTTCAACTGCAACATAAAGAAGAAGCGGTTACTTATTTTTCTAAAGCAATACAACTTACTCCCTCAGGTACAGAGAAAAAATTATTGACAGAAAAATTGGTCAACCTTTGATTATTGTTCGCAGCTACCTCTACTATCATTCTGATTTTCAATAATAGCAATAACCCGCCGTATTTTATTTTCGGAATAGCAACCAAGTAAGTATATTAGGTATTGCTTAGCCATATTTTTTAACCAAAACACACTATTATGAACTCACAGAAATTCCTCGTCGGCGGAATCGTTGCCGGTATTCTCTTTTTCCTCCTCGGTTATGTTTTTTATGGATTGCTCTTGAAATCTTTTTTTGATGAAAATGGAATGGTCGCAGACATGGACAAAATGATTTGGTGGGCAATGATAGTTGGAAATTTAGCCGGAGGCTTCTTACTTGCTTACATTTTAGGCAAGAGTAAAGTTTCTACTTTAGGCGGAGGCGTTGCAACAGGTTTTGTTGTAGGGTTATTAATGTCGTTGAGTTTTGATCTAATCATGTATGGTATCGGGCATGGCATGACAACAAAGGGAATAGCAGGTGATGTAGCAGTAAGCGCTGTTATGTCTTCTATCGTAGGAGCAGTTGTTGGTGTAATTTTAGGTTCCGGTAAAAAAGCAGTTGCTATGGCCTGATTAAAAAAGATTTTTGATGGTTTGTCCCCATGTTAATGGGGACATTTTTTTTAGAGCTATTGTAGTAAACAACATTCATCATCTCCTCTTAATCCATTATCTTAGTTTTTTAAGAAATTTTTTAATGGCCTCAGATAATTATAGATTTTTGAACAGGGATCTCAGCTGGTTAAGCTTTAACCATCGTGTATTGCTGGAAGCGGCTGATGAAAGCGTTCCACTTTACAATCGTATTTCTTTTCTTTCTATTTTTTCTTCCAATCTTGATGAATTTTTCCGGGTTCGTATGCCATCCATTTTCACTTTCACTGAGTTTGAGCCCAAAAAAGTATCAGTATCTGAAGAATATCCAAAAGGGTTGTTACAGGATGTGCAAGTCACTATTCAACAGCAGTTAGAGGATTTTGGAAGAATTCTGACTTTGCAAATATTACCGGCTCTGAGGCAAAATCAAATTTGTTTATATTATGGAAACAAGATTCACGATGAACATAAAGAACAGATCCGTGAATATTTTCTTTCAAAAGTATTGTCCTTTCTCCAGCCTGTTATTTTACGCAAAGAAAACCAGGCTGATGTTTTTCTTGAAAACAATGCACTTTATTTTATAATAGAGCTTGAGGCTACTGATCAACCGGATAAAAAAATTTTTTCGTTGCTCAATGTTCCTTCAGAGCATCTTCCACGTTTTCTGGAGCTTCCACCAATTGGCGATGATCATCATGTCCTTTTCCTGGATGATGTAATAAGAGAAAATTTGAAAGAAGTATTTCCGGGCTTTACCATTAAAGGAGCTTATAGTGTAAAACTTACCCGTGATGCGGAAATGAACCTTGAAGATGAATTTACCGGTGATATTGCAGAGAAGATTGAAAAACAACTGGAAAAAAGAGAAATCGGGCATTCTACCCGTTTTTTATTTGAATATAGCATGCCTGCCGATGTGAAAGATTTTGTTCGTAATTATTTTCAGCTTCGCCAGGCAGAAATGGTAGAAGGTGGCCGTTATCATAATTTAAAAGATATGGGTAATCTGCCCAACCCGCACCAAAACAATCCTGGCTTAAAAAGGAAATTAAAGTATGCAGATTGGCCGGCAGTAAATCATCCGGGTTTTAATAATCAACGATCGATTTTTCAAACCATACAGGAAAAAGAAAGGCTGCTGCATTTGCCTTATCATTCTTACAACTATATTCTCCGGTTTTTTAATGAAGCCGCTATAGATCCCAATGTAAAAGAGATATACGTTACACTTTATCGTGTAGCTTCTGATTCACATATTGTAAATGCGCTGATAAGTGCGGCGAAAAATGGGAAAAAAGTTACAGTATTTGTAGAACTAAAAGCCCGTTTCGATGAGGCCAATAATTTGAAGTGGTCAAAAAAAATGAAAGCAGCAGGTATTAAGATCATTAACAGCATACCAAATTTAAAAGTACATGCAAAAGTGGCTTTGGTAAAACGATTTGAAGATAAGCAATGGCAGAATTATTCTTTTATGGCTACCGGAAATTTCAATGAATCAACAGGACGATTTTATACCGATCATGTTTTTTTTACCATCAATACGGAAGTGAGCCAGGAACTGGAAATGTTGTTTACTTACCTGCAATCAAGAACGCAGCCCGAAACTTACGGAAAAATTCCTTTCAAACATTTACTGGTATCACAATTTAATATGGTAAAACGTTTTGGCAAGCTCATCGATAGGGAAATAGAAAATGCAAAAAAAGGAAAACCAGCAAGCATTATCATCAAACTGAATAATTTACAGGAAAAAGAAATGATCACTAAGCTTTACGAAGCCAGCAATGCCGGTGTAAAAGTGCAAATGATCGTCAGGAGTATTTGCTGCCTGTCACCGGGAATAAAAGGGCAAAGCGAAAATATTACTGTTCATAGAATTATCGACCGCTACCTGGAGCATGCAAGAGTTTTTGTTTTTCATAATAATGACGAGCCGGAATATTACATGGGCAGTGCTGATTGGATGAATCGAAACCTTCATAGCCGTATAGAGGTATGTTTTCCCATTTATGACGGGGAGCTTTGTGCGGAACTCGATCATATATTACAATTACAACTCAGGGATAATGCAAAAGCAGTATTGCTCGTAACTGATATATCAACAGGTGCCATAAAAAATCAACGCATACCAATTCTGGGTGATGAAGCAGCAATTGCATCTCAGCAAGCTATTTATGAATATGTAAAAGAGATGGAAACAAGGCTGCAATTCTTTAATGCATTTGGTTAATCGTAATCTTCCTGTTTACAAATAAATTTTCTTCTTCTTCATTTAGTGGCTTTAAAATTGCATATCTAATTGGTCGTATCTATTTGTATGAAAAAGATGTGGAAAGATTGGCAAGGCAGAGCAGAGGAGGTTTTACAACAAGATCTTGCCACAAAAGATCGTTCATCTGCATTTCGCATTTTCGTTATAGCGCTTCTTGCCGTAAATATTTTTTTAATAACATTCTGCATTCTGCAGGCAATCTCTTAAATAATATGGGGCGGGGATTTAGAAGGAAAAGAATACGTAAGCAAACTATTTTTCTTATCATATCCATTTTCGTGTTAGCAATTGTTATTCTTATTGGCCGGCTAAATTTGCTTGGATAATTTATTCGGTCTGGGAAAAGAAGCCCCTGTTCTTTCTTTTTTGCAAATGAATGTGGAGCAGAATACACATTAAAATGCTATAATAAAACTCCATTGCTATTCTTGCTCTTTTAACAAAATGCTAATAGAACCGTAAAGAACATAAAGTTCATATTTCCGTTACATGGTGGTAATAAACAGTTTCTAATTTTAGTTTGCTTTACTTTTTAAAAGTGCGAATCAATACTAAACAGTTTTGAGATTTATTGATTGGCTGGCATACAATTTTATTTATAAAAAATTACAAAACATTGCTCATGACCGGAATTGACGAGATAGAATTTATCCCGGTAAAAAAAATATTACGGAAAAAGCAGCTGTTCGTGACGGACGGATTTTCCCGGCCGGATATAAAAGTTGGTAAACGATTTTCTGAACAAACATTTCCCAAGACAGTAACAGAGAACAAGCCAGTGGATGATATTCCATTTGAAAAATGGATAATGCCGCCTCAGCCTCAAGCCTACATAAAATGTTACGGCAATGATTTTCTTTGATTCATTATTAAATTTTAAAGCCCGTGCTAATTACAAGCACGGGCTTTTTTTGACTGTCTTTCATTAATTTACAGAAATGCTTTTCACATTCTTTTTTTCTTTTTCCCCCGTTTTAGGAATACTAATTTTCAATTCCCCATTTTCATATTTCGCATCAATCTTGCCGCCTTCAGTATTATCTGGTAGGGTGAAACTTCGGCTCCAACTGGAATAATTATATTCCCTTCGGTTATAACGTCCATTCCTTTCATCTTTTTCCTCCTTTGTTTTTTCTGCACTGATCGTAAGAATGTCATCTCTTACTTCTACTTTAAAATCCTTTTTTTCCAGGCCAGGAGACGCAATAATCAATTTGTATTCATTTTCCGTTTCAGATACGTTCACGGCAGGTACGTTTATTACTTTTCCAAAATTTAAAAATTCATCAAGCGGTGAATTGAAGAATTTATCCATCCACTTGTTCTCGAATAATGAAGGAGTGGATGATCGGGGTTTCTCAATTGCTTTGTTTTCCATATAAAACATTTTTATGTTGAAAAAACTGAACCCTGAATGGGCTCAAAATTTATACCACCAAGGTATTTTGTGTATAACGAAAAAATTATGATATCAATAACCAAACAGGATGATCTTTATCAAGGTTCTCTAATTGTTTATTGATTTGAACGGGTCAACAAAACCTTAACTTTAATTGTTTTAAACTATCAGACTATGCCATTTGAATGGAAAGGCGTTTTCCCCGCACTGACTACTAAGTTTACTTCGGATGATAAATTAGACCTCACACTATTCGAAAAAAATTTACTTGCCCAGTTGGATGCCCACATTGACGGGGTTATTATCGGCGGCACCCTCGGTGAAGCAAGTGTGTTAACCATTAATGAAAAGGAACGATTGATAAAATTTGCAAAGGAAAAAATAGCCGGTAAAGTGCCGGTGATTTTAAATATTGCTGAAGGCTCAACAAAAGAAGCTCTTTTCCAGGCTAACGAGGGGCAAAAATGGGGAGCTGATGGATTTATGTTATTGCCACCCATGCGGTACAAAGCAGATGACAGGGAAACGACCATTTATTTTAAATCCATTGCGAATGCTACAGACCTGCCCATAATGCTTTATAACAATCCCATTGATTATAAAATTGAAATAACATTGGATATGTTCGATGAACTTCAGCCCTGTAAAAATATAACTGCTGTAAAAGAAAGCACAAGAGATGTTACGAATGTTACAAGAATGAGGAATCGTTTTGGGGATCGTTATAAAATTCTTTGCGGTGTGGATACTATTGCAATGGAAGAATTATTACTTGGTGCTGATGGTTGGGTGGCTGGATTGGTAAATGCTTTTCCCAAAGAAACAGTTGCTATATATAAATTGTTAAAGGCAGGAAAAATAGATGAGGCTGCAAAGATATATCGCTGGTTCATGCCATTGCTTGAACTGGATATTCATCCTAAGCTGGTTCAATATATAAAGCTTGCAGAAAAACAAACAGGACTTGGCAGTGAAGAAGTAAGACCGCCAAGGTTAATGCTTGAAGGAAAAGAAAGGGAACGAATTTTGAAGATAATTGACGATGGAATCAAAACAAGACCGTTGATATAAATAAATTACAATGATCAATTTACAAGATACTATGTACGCCGATGCTACTACAGAAGAAATAAATATAGCAATGAATGAAGCATGGAAAGCTTTTCATGTTTATCGGAAAATGTCATTAAAGCAAAGAGCTTCATTTATGCGGGCTATTGCTGGTGAACTTGAAGAATGTGGAGATGAGTTGATTCACATTGCAATGGAAGAAACCAATTTGTCTGAAATAAGATTAAAGGCAGAAAAAGCAAGGACAATTTTTCAATTAACAAGTTATGCGGCATGGTGTGAGCAGGGAATATGGCTTGACGCAAGAATTGATACTGCCAACCCGGCAATGAATCCTCCAAAAGTTGATATAAGAAAAATGTTGGTACCACTTGGACCGGTTGCTGTTTTTGGATCAAGCAATTTCCCGTTTGCTTATTCAACAGCGGGGGGCGACACTGCTTGTGCATTAGCTGCCGGTTGCCCTGTTATTGTCAAGGCGCATCCTGCACATGCACAAACATCAGAAATGGTAGCTGAAGCGATTTTGCGGGCAGCAGAAAAATTAAATATGCCTAAAGGAATTTTTACTCATATACATGGAGCATCATTCGAAGTAGGTAAAGCGTTAGTTACACATCCTTTAATAAAGGCGGTTGCCTTTACAGGTTCGTACAGTGGAGGCAAGCAGTTATTCGATTGGGGCAATCAACGAAAAGAACCTATCCCGGTTTTTTCAGAAATGGGTAGTGTAAACCCTGTTTTTCTATTGCCTGAAAAATTAAAGCAATCAGCTGCTGATGTTGCAGAGATGTATGCTTCTTCTATTACAATGAGTGTAGGACAATTCTGCACCAATCCCGGGTTGATCATTGGATTGGATGGACCCGAATTGCAAATTTTTATTGATGCCCTGGCACTTGAAATAAAAAAGACTGAACCCGGCACTATGCTACATCCGGGTATATTTAAGAGTTATGTAGAAAAACGGGCCAATGTATTGGCCCAGGAAGATGTTGAAATAATAAGTGTGTCAGATACCGAGGCGCATTTAAATGAGGCTTTGCCAACTATTGCTTCTGCTATAGGGCATGCTTTTTTAAATAACCCTATCCTTCACCAGGAAGTATTTGGACCATATAGTCTTGTTATTCGTTGTAAGGATATGCCAGAGATGCTTGAAGTAACAAGAAAGCTTGAAGGGCAATTGACAGCTACGCTAATGGCAACAGACGCAGATATAAGTAATAATGAGGAGTTGATTGAAGCTATAAAAAATATATGTGGTCGTTTTATTTTAAATGGAGTACCTACGGGTGTGCAGGTATGCTTAAGTATGCAGCATGGGGGGCCCTTCCCGGCTACTACAGATCCGCGGTTTACAAGTGTAGGTGCTGATGGCATTAAGCGTTTTGCAAGGCCGATTGCATTTCAAAACTGGCCCGATGAATTATTACCGGATGAATTAAAGAATAAAAACCCTTTGAAGATTTGGAGAACAGTAAATAATGTTCTTCAATCTAAATAGAAGGGATTTATACCAACCAATTCTAAACGTACATCATGTACAAGCTAACTGCAATCTTCCTCTTATACATTTTTATTGCTCCTGCTTTAATTGCACAACAAAAAAATGCAGGTAAATCTGTTATTGAAAACATCCTTAAAGAAATAAAAGACTTTCAGGCTAAAGAAACAAAACGGGATAGCGTTGCAGGTCATCCTCTTGGTTCTAATAAGGAAGAAGATTTTTTAAATCATTACAATTTTTATACGGCAATAAATAAAAGGCTGTCGTCGATAAAAAGTAGCCAACTTCCTTTTGAAGACGAGATAAATCTTAAATTATTGCAGTATAGTATTGAAGATGAAATTTCGACATATAAATTCAAGGCGTACCTGAATCCTATCTTATCTGATGAAGGATTTCATACAGGCCTGGCATCAATGGGATCAGAAGTACTTAGCTCAAAAAAAGAATTTGAAAATTACATCAAACGCTTAAAAGATATTCCAAGGTATATCGATGAGAATCTTGCCCTGATGCGCAAAGGGCTTGCATTGGGCATAAGTCAGCCAAGGGTTATTTTGAATGGCTATGAAAATACTTATGTGCAACATATAGTAGATGATCCTGAAAAAAGTGTTTTCTGGAAACCGTTTTCAAAAAAACCTTTTGGTATTACCGATGAAGATTGGAAAAAGATAACCGATGAAGGAAGAGCCGCAGTATTGCAATATGCTGTTGAAGGGTTTAAAAGAATAAAATTTTTTTTTGATAATGAATATTTACCACAAACAAGGACAACTATTGGTGTATCCAATTTCCCGGAAGGCCTGGCTTATTACCAGGATAGGGTTCGTCATTACACTACCACAGATATTAGTTATGAAGAAATTTACCAATTAGGATTAAAAGAAGTAGCAAGAATAAAAAATGAAATGTTGCAGGTAATGAAGGACGCTAATTTCACCGGCACATTGCAGGAGTTTATTAATTTCTTAAGAACCGATCCTAAGTTTTATGCACCAACAGCAGATCAATTATTAAAGGAAGCATCCTACATCGCTAAAAAATCAGATGGCATGTTGCCTTCCTTGTTTGGTAAACTTCCACGCCAGCCTTATGGAGTGGAGCCTGTGCCTGATCATTTAGCACCTACTTATACGGCAGGAAGATATTCCGGAGCGCCAATAACGAGTAAGAGAGCCGGGCATTATTGGGTAAATACTTATGATCTCAAAAGCCGTCCTTTGTATGCATTGGAATCACTGACCTTGCATGAGGCAGTTCCTGGACATCATTTGCAAATTGCATTAACACAAGAATTAACTAACCTTCCTGAATTCAGAAGGAATTTATATGTAAATGCTTTTGGCGAAGGCTGGGGTTTGTATTGCGAGTACCTGGGAATTGAAATGGGTTTTTATAAAGATCCGTACTCGCATTTCGGAAGATTAACTTATGAAATGTGGCGTGCCTGCAGGTTAGTATTGGATGTAGGTCTTCACGCAAAAGGATGGACAAAAGAACAAGCCATGCAATATCTTTCTGAAAATACTGCTTTATCATTACACGAAGTAAATACAGAAATAAATCGTTACATCTCCTGGCCGGGGCAGGCACTTGCTTATAAAATGGGAGAGCTGAAAATAAAAGAGCTGCGAAAAAAGGCAGAAGATCAGTTGAAAGATAAATTTGATGTTCGGGAATTTCATGATCTTATTCTATCCCAGGGAACAGTAACACTTGTACTTCTTGAAAAAATGGTAGATCGCTACATAGCCGGTAAATTAAAAGGGAAGCCAGATAAAAAAATTATGGCTGCAAAATAATATGTGGACCTGTCCTAAATGCAAACGCAGTTTCAAACGAAAAAACCAACAACATAGTTGTACATTGATATCTTCTGCATCTCTTTTTGAGAAAAGAGAACCTGCATTAAAAAAATTATATGATAGGATCGTAAAAGAAGTTAAGAAACTGGGAGAGTACCGTGAAGAAGCTGTGCGACCAGATGTGATATTCTTTAAAACAAAAAGTACTTTCCTGGGTATTAAGGTAAAAAAGGATCATCTCGAAATAGAATTCTTTCTGGAAAAGTTGGAAAATATTGCTCCTGTTTCAAAATATTTACAGACATCAAAGAACCGTGTGGTGCATTTGGTCCCGATAAATCAGGTGGAAGACATTGATCGGCAATTGATCAATTGGATAAAAAGATCTTATGTTCTTGTTAATGCTAAATAATCCGGCCTATTGAAATATTAACTGGCAAAAGCAGGAGTAAGGCCGTTATCTTCCTTTCTGTGCTTATAAACAAACCAGCCTGCAACAACTGTCGATAGAATAAAGTAACTGATGAGTACATAGTTTATCCCCGAAAAGAGACTGCTTGCGCCAAACCAATCACCGATCCGGTAAATAATTGCAATTCCAAAAGCATTTTTTATTACTTCCCAAACTATTGCATAAGGGCTGCGATCCATTAATTCAGTAAATGAATAGACACTAATAAATATAAAACCACCGTAGATATAGATGTATGAGCTATCCAATTTATTAATAGCGCTGATATTACCAAACAAGTAGCTTACAAAAAGAAGAATTAATATTAATTGAAACCAGCTCCATGCAGCTAAAGCTTTGGAATAAGGGGGATCATATTTTTCAAAATGATAAACATCTGTGATCTTGTGGACGGGATATTTCTCAGCTACATCAGCAGGCCGCCATCCAGTTGGCATTACCCATATTCTTAGTTTGTCTCTCCAGCTTTTTGCACGCCAAGCATCTTTAGCCAATAGCCATACATGCTGAAAATTTATTTTGATCGGGTTCCATGTTTGTACAGGTCTTGTAATGCCATATACTGCTGGCACATTTGGTAACTCTTCCTGGAAAGTGCCAAATAGTTTATCCCAAAAAATAAATATCTGCGAATAGTTTTTATCAATATACTCAGGATTGATAGCATGATGAATGCGATGATGAGAAGGAGTAACAATAATATGCTCCAGGAATCCCATTTTTTTGATATGTTGTGTATGATACCAGAATTGGGCGAATAATTGAATGGGAGCAACAATAGCAATCACTTGTGTGGGCACACCGAGCAGTGCGGCAGGTAATAAAAAAATAGTAAATACTTTTATTATTTCCGAAACACTTTGTCTTAAAGCACAGGCAAGATTGAATTCTTCGCTGCTATGATGAATGATATGGTTGTTCCAGAAAATATTATATACATGATTGATGCGGTGACCCCAATAACCCGCAAAGTCTAAAGCAACAAAAGCAATGATATAAGTCCATATCGTTGCACCTACGTGCATCAGAGCAATATTATTGACAAGCCATTGATAAGATAGTATGGCAATGCTTAGTCCCAATACATCCTTTGTTACATTGGTAACGCCGGAGCTCAGGCTGCTGATCATATCCATATTACGGACAGTATCATTTCCTTTGAGCCAGCCATACCATTTTTCAAATAAAACAAGAAAGAGAAAGGCTGGCATGGCAATGAGAAGTATCTTTCCGTAGGTTTCCATTTTGGCAATCGTTGAAACAAATTTAGTTACTTAAGTTTAAGATTAGAAACTTCAATGCACCAAAGCAATTCACAAAATAAGTTCGCTGATTCCTCCCCTTGGGGGAGGTTAGGTGGGGCAGTCTTTCATTGCATAGATGCCCATACCTGCGGTAATCCTGTCCGTTTGGTAAAACAAGGCGGGCCCGATCTACAGGGTAAGAATATGAGTGAAAAACGACAGCATTTTCTGAAAGAATATGATTGGATAAGAACCGGGTTAATGTTTGAGCCAAGAGGACATGATATGATGAGCGGAAGCATTCTTTATCCGGCGCATGATCCCAACAATGACATTGCAGTATTATTTATAGAAACCAGTGGATGCCTGCCCATGTGCGGACATGGAACTATCGGAACAATCACCATTGCCATTGAAGAAAAATTAATAAAACCAAAAAGTGCAGGCCTTGTAAAAATGGAAACTCCGGCGGGATTAATCTTAATTGAATACGTAAGTCAAAAAGCAAAAGTAAAAAGTGTAAAGTTCACGAATGTTACGTCGTTTCTTCATTCAGCAGAATTAATAACAGAGTGTTCTGAACTAGGTGAATTGGTTATTGATGTTTCTTATGGTGGAAATTTTTATGCTATTGTTGATGTGCAAAAAAATTTTAAAGGACTGGAATATTATCCTGCTGATAAATTGATAAGTTGGGCAAGAGAATTACGAAAGAATATTAATGCCAAATATGAATTTATACATCCCGAAAATGAAACGATAAAAGGATGTAGTCATATTCTTTGGACTGGTGCCGTGCTGGATAAGAATTCAACTGCAAGAAATGCCGTGTTCTATGGTGATAAAGCAATTGATCGTTCACCATGCGGCACAGGAACAAGTGCAAGAATGGCCCAATGGTATGCCAGGGGTAGATTGAAAAAAGGGGATGAATTTATCCATGAGAGTTTTATCGGCAGTAGATTTATTGGAAGAATAGAAGAAGAAACAATAATTGATAATAAGCCAGCTATCAGGCCATCGATAGAAGGCTGGGCGAAAATTTATGGATATAATACTATTTGGATCGATAAAGAAGATGATCCTTACGCCTATGGATTCCAGGTTCTATGAAGTAAAGATTTAAATGAAAAGACAAAAGTTGTAACTTAAGGGTCAATTCATATTTTAAATTTGTTTTTTACTAAAATTAATTGCTATGCCATCCAGAAGAAATTTTTTACAAAATGCATCTGCGCTTGCCGCAGGAGGATTGGTCTTACCTTCTTTTAATAATAAAACCTTTACCATTTTCAAAAACTCTTTTGCTCCTTCGGATCAGATCAATATTGCTGCTATCGGCATTAATGGTATGGGATGGAGTGATGTAAGTGGAATACTCAAAAACCCCGGTATCAATATCGTGGCTTTATGTGATGTAGATAAAAGCGTTATTGATCGTCGTCTTGCCGATCTCGTAAAAATGAATGTTGATACATCAAAAATTAAAACCTTCAGCGATTACAGGAAGGTTCTTGATATGAAGGATGTTAATGCGGTTGTTATAGGAACACCCGATCATTGGCATTGTAAAATAATGGTTGACGCCTGCATGGCAGGTAAAGATGTGTATTGCGAAAAACCTGTTGGTAATTCAATAGCAGAATGTGCGGCGATGGTGGCTGCGCAAAAAAAATATAATCGTGTAGTACAAGTTGGTCAATGGCAACATAGCAATAAACATTACCAGGATGCAATGGATTTCGCTCATTCAGGAAAGCTGGGCAATGTCAGGTTGGTAAAAGCCTGGGCTTACCAGGGTTGGATGAAATCTATTCCTGTAAAACCGGATAGTGCTCCGCCTCCCGGTGTTGATTACGATATGTGGCTTGGGCCGGCAAGAAAACGTCCTTTCAATCCAAACCGGTTTCATTTTAATTTTCGTTGGTTCTGGGATTATGCTGGCGGCTTAATGACAGATTGGGGTGTACATATGATCGATTATGCTTTACTTGGCGTCAATGCAAAAGTTCCAAAAAGCATTGTAGCAAGTGGTGGTAAATTCGCTTACCCGGATGATGCAGAGGAAATACCTGATACACTTACAACAGTATTTGAATTTGATGGCTTCAATATGCTTTGGGAACATGCTATCGGTATTAATGATGGGCCTTATCAAAGAGATCATGGCGTAGCTTTTATTGGAAACAATGGTACGTTGGTTGTTGACCGCGGTGGCTGGGAAGTAATTCCTGAAAAAATAAATGGGGAATTAAAAATGGAAGCCGTTCCAAGGCAATTAAAATCTGACGACGGGCTGACCTTGCATACAAAAAATTTCATTGACACCGTACGATCAAGAAAGATGGAAGATCTTAAATGCCCTGTACAGTTGGCGGCACATGTAGCCACTGTTTGTCAAATGGGAAATATTGCATTCAGAATGGGAAAGAAAATAAACTGGAATGAAGGGTTGAACAAGTTCACTGACGAAGGAGCCAATAAATATCTTGCTGCTGAATATCATAATGGATATAGTTTGCCAAAAGTTTGATCTTATTAAATGGCTTAATGGTTCAATTGTTAAACTGATACTATATCACATGTCATTTAGCAATTTGGCGATTCAACAATAAAACAATTGTTTGAAGAAAAACCTGGTTATAGTAGTAATTTTTTTCTCGCTGGTTGCTAATGGGCAATCAATATGGCAGGCGAAGAAGGCTAATAAATGGTACAAGAAACAAGGTTGGATTGTCGGCTGTAATTTTTTACCAAGCACTGCTATCAATCAATTGGAAATGTGGCAGGCTGAAACTTTTGATACAGCCACAATCAATCGTGAATTAAGTTGGGCAGAGAATATTGGTTTTAATACTGTCCGTGTTTATCTCCATGATCTTGCCTGGAGGGAAGATGCAAAAGGCTTTAAAGATCGGATGAATACATTTCTGGTTATTGCTTCATCGCATAAAATAAAAGTGCTCTTTACCATTTTTGATGATTGCTGGAATCCAAATCCCCAGGTCGGTAAACAACCCGTGCCGAAGCCCGGCATTCATAATTCGGGTTGGGTAAGAAGTCCTCATATTGAGATTCACAATGATAGTACACAGTGGGCCGCATTGGAAGAATATGTAAAAGATATTCTTACTACTTTCAAAAATGATAAGAGGATCTTAATGTGGGATCTTTATAATGAACCAGGCAATAGCGGGTATAACCTTACCTCGTTTCCTTTATTGAAAAAAATTTTTCAATGGGCTTGGACAATCCGGCCTTCACAACCACTTACCTGTGCAATATGGTATGATAATAAAATGCTTAATGATTTCCAGTTAGCTAACTCCGATGTTATCACATTTCATAATTATAATGATGTTGCCAGTCTTGAAAATGAGATCAACGAGCTGAAAAAATTTCACAGACCGGTTATTTGCAGCGAGTACATGGCACGTACCCGCAACAGTAAATTCGAAACGCATCTTCCTGTTTTTAAGAAATATAATATAGGCGCTATCAACTGGGGATTTGTTTCGGGTAAGAGCAATACGATTTATCAATGGGATACTCCGATGCCTGACGGATCTGAACCAAAGATTTGGTTTCATGATATTTTCAGAAAGAACGGAACAGCGTATGATGATAAAGAAGTTACTATAATCAAACAACTGACAGGAAAGAAATAAAAATGAGGATTGTAATTATTGGCGGAGGGATAATTGGTTTATGCAGCGCTTATTATTTACGCAAGGAAGGTTATGACGTGATTGTAATTGAGAGAAACAATATTACTGACGGATGTTCCTTTGGTAATATGGGTTATATCTCTCCTTCGCATTTTATTCCTCTTGCATCTCCTGGTATCATTAAGCAAGGTTTGAAATGGATGACCAGTTCTTCTTCTCCATTTTATATTAAACCAAGATTGGATTGGGATTTGATTAAATGGGGAATAACCTTTTGGCGAAAAGCAAATACAAGATCTGTTGAAAAAAATGCGCCACATTTAAATAATCTTCTGCAATTAAGCAGGCATTTAATGAATGATCTGAAAAAAGAATTCCCTGGTTCTTTTGATATGATTGAGAAAGGCTGCTGGATGCTTTATAAGTTAGAAAAAACAGGAGATCATGAAAAACAATTAGCAGAAAAAGCAAACAATTTTGGATTAAAGACCATTATATGTAATTCGCAACAGGTACAGGAATACGAAACACAGGTCGAAGTGAATGTGACAGGAGGTGTGCTTTATTTAGATGATTGTCATCTTGATTCTGCAAAATTGATGGCATCACTATATTCTCATTTGCAAAAGATGGGAGTAAAATTCTGGATAAATACGGAAGTCAAAAAGTTTGAGAGAACTTTTGAAAAGATTACTGCCGTCGTTACAGACAAGATCAGCTTTGATTGTGACGAAGTTATTATTGCCAACGGATCATGGATGGGAAATATTTCAAAACTATTGGGTATCAGAATACCGATACAGCCGGGAA
>Ga0105249_10001350_pt1 | contig 21430 bp, 20 predicted proteins | sample KBSS44metaG_FD_81522 | JGI IMG/M metagenome (GOLD analysis project Ga0105249, IMG submission 81522) | Switchgrass rhizosphere microbial communities from Kellogg Biological Station, Michigan, USA - KBS S4-4 metaG | ecosystem: Host-associated > Plants > Roots > Rhizosphere > Soil | place...
AAGGGCCGGAACCACGAGCCAGGCAAGAGCTGACACGAGTTCGTGCTTAGGTACGAGCCGCAAAATCACAAGGCGTCCGACTGGCGTCATCATCGCGCCACCGATGCCCTGGATGACGCGATAGAGCACGAAATCGAGGATTGAATGGGCAAAGCCGCAGAGCGCCGATCCCACCGTGAACACGACAATGGCCCAGCAAAATACAGTGCGAGCACCGAAGCGATCGGCCATCCAGCCGGAAATCGGAATGAACACGGCGAGCGTCAGCAAGTATGATGTCAGCGCCAGCTTAAGTGAAATCGGATCCCGGCCCATATCGAGGGCGATTGCCGGAAGTGCGGTCGAAATCACCGTCGCGTCGAGATTCTCCATGAACAGCGCGCAGGCAACGATCAGCGGAACGACGATTTTGCTATGCATGGGGAGGGCGACTCGGGCGGTTATGCTCTTGAATAAACCCTTAGCTCCCCGCCGTCTTTGCGCAAATCTCGATCTTGCGCGGCGCGATTATCAATACCACATTCGGGCTGCAACGGGAGGGACCGTCCATGATCTACCTGCTCGCGATCTTCCTGCCGCCGCTGGCGCTACTTCTGAACGGCCAGATCTTCTCGGCGATCCTCAATCTCGCGTTGATCGTACCGTGCCTGATCTTCGGTCTGATCTTTCATCCGCTTCTGCTGGTACCATCAGCGCACGCAGTGATCGCGATCTATATGGAACGCGAAAACCGCAAACACCGCGCAATTGTCGAGGCGATTCAGAAGCACGGCGCCCCGCCCGAGTGGAAGAAGTAATCGGCGTCAGGCCACCTTGCTGAAATCCGGTGGACGGCGCTCCGCGAAGGCGCGGAAAGCTTCCATGGCCTCTGGACTTTTTAGGCGGGCCTGGAACTCGTCTCCCTCAAGCTGCATCACCGCTTTAATCGCCTCAACGTCACGCATGAGCTTCTTCATGGCGCGAAGCGATCCGGACGGTTTTGTCGTTAAGATGCGTGCTGCTTCAAGGGCGCGTTTCTGAACTTCGGAGGCGGGAACGGCGGCGGTCGCGATACCGATTTGCGCTGCCGTCTTGCCATCTACAGGCTGGCCGAGCGCAAACATCGCATAGGCGCGGGCGTAACCGATACGGGCGGGGAGGAGCCACGTTGAGGCGGCTTCCGGAACAAGTGCGAGATTGACGAACGGTGTCGTGAGCTGCGCACCCTCGGCGATAAACACCATGTCGCAATGAAGCAGCATGGTCGTACCCACACCCACGGCGTTTCCTTGCACTGCCGCTATCAAAGGCTTCGTGAGATGTGCAAGTGCGAGCAAGAACGGGCTGGCACCGATGCTGCGCGCGGGTACGGTGCCGGTGGCGACGGCGGTGAAATCGCCGATGTCGTTGCCGGCCGTGAACATGTCGCCTTCTGCTTGCAGTAAAATCACGCGAACGTTCGGATCGTTTTCGGCGCCGTTCATTGCGCCGACGATCGTCTCGTACATCGCGTTTAAGCGCGTTCTTCTTCTCTGGACGCGCCAGCGTGAGTATCAGGACGCCGGCGTCCAATTTGCTGCGGACATGGTCAGCCATGGGAAATCCTCCTTTGAGCCCTAAAGCGGGCCCAATAGCCCAGCCCTTTTGACCGCTGTTTTACCACCTTTTGCAAACTTGGGAGGCCATGTGGCCCTAGCCCTTTGCAGATGCGGGGGTGCGTGCTAACCACTCCCGCCAACCCGTTGCGGCGATTCCAATTCGAGCCGCGCTATCAAACTTCCGGCCAAAACCGGACCTAGGAGTTGGCGATGCACCGTCTCAATGGCGGACTCGCGCAAGAAGCGCTCACCTTCGACGACGTATTGCTGAAGCCTGGCCTCTCGGATGTCATGCCCTCCGAGGCCGATATCCGCACGCGGCTGACGCGCACCGTTTCGCTCAATCTGCCGATCCTATCGGCTGCCATGGACACGGTGACCGAAGCGCGGCTTGCGATCGCCATGGCTCAGGCGGGCGGTATCGGTGTGATTCATCGCAATCTCAATCCCGAGGACCAGGCCGATCACGTGCGGCGCGTGAAGAAATTCGAGTCAGACATGGTGATCGACCCAGTCACCATCCATGCCGACGCGACCCTCGCCGAGGCGCTCGAAATTATGGCTGCTAGCGAGATTTCCGGTCTTCCCGTCGTCGAGAAGAAGAACGGCCGCATGGGTAAGCTGGTGGGAATTCTGACCAATCGCGACGTCCGTTTTGCTGCGAACCCCAAGCAACCGATTTCGGAGCTGATGACCAAGGACAAACTCATCACGGTGCTCGAGGGCGTGGGAGAGGACGAGGCGAAAAAGCTTTTGCATCAGCACCGTATCGAGAAACTGCTCGTCGTCGACAAGGACTTCCGTTGCGTCGGTCTCATCACCGTCAAGGATATCGAGAAGTCAGTCGCGAATCCCAACGCATGCAAGGACGAACAGGGCCGCCTTCGCGTCGCCGCGGCGACAACCGTCGGCGAGGAGGGCTATGAGCGTACCGAGAGGTTGATCGATGCCGGCGTCGATGTGGTCGTCGTTGATACCGCGCATGGTCATTCCCAGCGCGTTTTGGACGCAGTCAACCGCATCAAGCGTCACTCCAATAAAGTTCAAGTCCTCGCGGGCAACATCGCGACCCGCGAAGGTGTGAAGGCGTTAATCGATTCCGGCGCCGACTCCGTGAAAGTAGGGATCGGACCCGGCTCGATCTGCACCACACGCATCGTCGCCGGCGTCGGGGTGCCGCAGCTCACGGCCGTGATGGATGCCGTCGACGAAGCGAGCAAATCCGACACGCCGGTGATCGCCGATGGCGGAATGAAATTCTCCGGCGATCTTGCGAAGGCGCTTGCTGCGGGTGCGGAATGCGCCATGATCGGTGCGCTGCTTGCGGGCACAGAAGAAAGCCCGGGCGAGGTTTATCTCTACCAGGGACGCTCCTATAAATCCTATCGCGGCATGGGTTCGGTAGGCGCGATGGCGCGCGGTTCGGCCGACCGTTACTTCCAGCAAGACATCAAGGACACGCTAAAGCTGGTACCCGAAGGCGTTGAAGGGCAAGTGCCGTTCAAAGGCCCCCTCGCAACGGTATTGCATCAACTAGCGGGCGGTGTGCGCGCCGCGATGGGCTATGTGGGTGCAAGAACGCTGAAGGAATTTCGCGAGAAGGCGGAGTTCGTCCGCATCTCCGGTTCGGCGATGCGCGAGAGTCATGTGCACGATGTCACGATCACGCGCGAGAGCCCGAACTATCCGACTCGGGTCTAATTTTCCTCCCTGTCATGGGAGGACTCTATGAACAAGAAGCCCCACATCGCCATCGCGGGTGCCGGCAGCATCGGCTGTTATGTCGGTGGTACGCTTGCGCGCGAAGGGCGAGTGGCGACACTGCTTGTCCGGCCATATCTTGAGAGCGCAATCCGCGAGCACGGTCTTCGGATTTCCGATCTTGAGGGAAGGGACAGCGTTCTTCGCGACGACAGCATTGCCGTCACGAGCGACCCTGCAAAAGCATTCGCCCAAGCGGATATTGTCTTGGTCACCGTGAAAAGCGGTGCGACAGCCGAAATGGCGGACTTGCTTGCAAAGCATGCGCCTGCGCGTTGCATCGTCGTGAGTCTGCAAAATGGCATCAACAATGCAGATGTGTTGCGCGAACGTCTTGGATCAGATCGAGTAGTCGTCGCGGGCATGGTGCCGTTCAATGTGGTGCATGAGAAAAAAGCGGGCCCGCCGCACTTTCACCGTTCGACATCGGGCGCCATCGTGATCGGATCAGGAGTCGAGCATCTGAAATCCTCGCTCGATGTGCCGGGTCTAAAGGTCGAAGAAACCGCAGATATCGAAGGCGTACTGTGGGCGAAGTTGCTCGTGAACCTTAACAACGCGCCAAATGCGCTTTCGGGCACTTCCATTTTGGAAGGGATCAGCGATCGCGGCTGGCGCAAGAATTTCGCGAACCAGATGGAGGAAGCGCTCCGCGTCTATCGCGCGACGGGAATCCGGCCGGCCCCGCTTGCCGGTAGACCTGCTTGGGTCATTCCGTGGCTGCTGCGATTGCCGAACTTCCTGTTCGCGAAGATCGCGCCCCGCATGGTTTCAGTCGATCCGCGGGCGCGTACCTCGATGCTGGAGGATCTGGAGCGGCACCGCCGGACGGAAATCGACTACATGCACGGGGTTGTCGCTTCGCTCGCGCGGAAAACCGGCACGCCGACGCCGGTCATCGACGAAATGATCCGGCTCGTGAAACAGGCTGAAGCAGCGGGTAAGGGATCACCGCGTCTCAACGCTTCGGACGTGCGCGTGCGCTGACCTCTTAGGTTTTTCAACGTTCCCGCTGGCCCTTTTGAAAAAATCCGGAATCAACGCTAAGAGATAGCCGTCCAACGCAAGGAGCCGACGTCATGTCCATACAGTTCGCCCTTTTGCCCTTGTTTGTGCACGTCGCTCTGACCTTCGTCTTGATGATGGGCATGTTCTTCCTTCGCCGGTCGGCAATAATCAGGAAGGAAGTCCATCCCCGTGACATCGCGCTTCGGCAGCCGAACTGGCCTCAACGCGCCACTCAATTTGCGAATTCCTATCTCAACCAATTTGAGATGCCGCTGCTGTTTTACGTCCTCACGATCCTTGTACTGCTTACACGTCAGGCCGATTTATGGTTTGTTTTTCTCTCGTGGATCTATGTCATCCTTCGCATCGTGCAGGCCTGGATTCATGTCACCAGCAATCGCGTAACCTGGCGCGGTCTTGCGTTCGGTACGAGCTGTCTCGTCTTGCTCATCATGTGGGTCATGTTCGCGCTCGGCTTATATTTGCTCTGAACGGATGACGCCTTCCGCAAGAGTCTCCGCCGCAATCGAGATACTGGCCGAACTGGATGCCCGGGTACGCCCGGCTGGCGATGCGCTGAAGGCGTGGGGGTTGGCGCACCGCTTTGCGGGATCGGGCGACCGCGCCGCTATCGCAAGTCTGGTTTACGACGCACTCCGCCGAAAGTCCTCGAGCGCTTGGCTTATGGGCGAGCAAACCCCACGCGCCATTTTGCTCGGCGCGCTGAAGCTTGCGCGCGGATTCGAGAGCGATACGGTTGAAAAGCTGTTCGACGGTTCGCGCTTCGCACCCGAACCGCTCTCCGACAACGAGCGGGAGCGTATTGCGAATGCAAATCTTGACGATGCGCCCCCGCCTATTCGCGGCGACTATCCCGAATGGCTCGATCCACTGTTTGTGGAAACATTCGGCGACGATCGCGCGGAAGAAGGGACTGCCCTTGCCGCACGCGCGCCGCTCGATCTTCGTGTCAACACGTTGAAAACGACTCGCGACAAGGCGCTCGCAGAACTTGCCCATTTGAACGCGGTCGAAGCAACCTGGTCGCCGGTCGGCATTCGCATTCCGCTCGATCTGCAAGGCCGGCATCCGCCGGCGACAGCGGAGCCGTCATTTCAAAAAGGCTGGTTCGAAGTGCAGGACGAGGGCTCGCAAATCATGGCGCTGCTTGCGGGCGCAAAACCCGGTGAACAGGTTCTCGACCTGTGCGCGGGTTCCGGCGGCAAGACGTTGGCGCTCGCAGCAGCGATGGAGAACCGCGGCCAAATCTTCGCTTACGACGACGACCTGCGGCGCTTGGCACCCATTCACGACCGCATCAAACGCGCGGAAGCGCGCAACATTCAAGTGCGCTCGCCCAAAGGCCGCTCCGACGTGCTTGTCGATTTTGCAGGCCGCATGGATCTCGTGCTCATCGACGCCCCATGCACAGGCACCGGCGTATGGCGCCGCCATCCAGACGCGAAATGGCGCATACGTCCTGGCGCGCTCGAAATTCGGTTGAAGGAGCAGACGGTGTTGCTCGATCAAGCGGTCCGTTTCGTAAAACCCGGAGGCAAGATCGCTTACGTCACATGTTCCTTGCTCGATGCCGAGAACGGTGCGCAAATTCGGGGCTTCACGTCGCGCGCACCGGGCTGGTCCGTGATACCCGCTGCGGAAGTTTGCCGCGCTTTGGGTGAACGCGGCTCGGTGCTGAAGGCGGCGGCGCGCGTCAATGCGGAAGGCTTGTTGCTGAGCCCGAAGCGTACCGACACTGACGGATTCTTTATATCCATGCTGCGGCACAGCCAGCACGGTTAACCAGGTGTAAATAGAATTTCGAGAATTCGTCGAAAATCGCAATCCGATTTTGAGCTTTGTTTGCGAGAGTCGGGCGGTCAATAAAGTCCACAAGAGCCGCTCATGTCGAAGCCCGCGAACCGTACGGCAGAAAGCACGGATGCGCCGTCGCTCGGCGGTTATCGATGCGAAATCATTGAGCAACCGGGTCCCGCGTGGGACAAGCTCGCGTCCGGCTTCGCCGACATGTGCTTGGAACAGACCTGCGCGTTCGCGGGCACACGTTTTGGCGCGTCGCATTCGCTCGGCCTTATATTACGTGAAGGAGGTGCCAACGATCCGCTCGCGATGGTGCTCGCGGGCGTCGTAACATTGCCAGTGATCGGGCTCGGTCTTGCGTACGTAAAATTTGGTCCGCTCTGGCGCCGTGCCGGGATGCCGGCAAATCCGGATATTCTTTTGCTGGCGCTCGAAGCGCTCAAACAGGAACTCGCGATCAAGCGCGGCCTGCTCGTGCGCGTATTGGCGCCCGCCGATCCCGATCATGGAAATGCATGGAAAGACGCGCTTGCAAGAACCGGGTTCTCGTTGCATGCCGCTTTGCCCAATCCGGAACGCTATCTGGTCAACCTCTCGCTTTCGGAAGAGGAACAGCTCGCAAGCCTCGGCTCGAAATGGCGCGCCAATCTAAGTAAGGTTCCATCTGGCCAGCTCGATATTCAGGAAGTGGGTCTCAAGACCGGACTTCCCACATTTCTCGCGCTTTACCGCAAAATGGTCGCTCGCAAGCAGTTCGAGGATAATCACGGTATCGAAGACCTATCGGCGATCGCCGATGCAGCGGGCGACTCCCTCGGCATGCGCCTCTTTCTCGCCTTCCACGGTGGCGCGCCTGTCGTGGGATCGATCATCATCGGAGCTGGCGATCGTGTATCCGTGCCTTTCAGTGCGACCGTCGGCCAGGCGCTCGAATTGCGCGCCGGCTACGCTTTGCGCTGGGAAATCATCAAACGCCTGCGCGAGACAAAAGCGCGCTGGCTCGATCTCGGCGGTGCGGAGGGCGACCAGGGGCTGCGTCATCATAAATTGGGCAATGTCGGCAAACGGGGCACCGTGGCCATGATTCTCGGGGAGTTCGATTTTGCGCCCAATGCGCTTGCCTCAAGCGCCGCCAAAGCCATTACGCTCGGCCGCGATTTCACGAAGCTTGGGGTGATGAAGCGATTGGTTGCGCTCTTGCCTATCTGATCAAGCCGGATTCGACAGCTTCATCGCAAATGCTAAGAAGCGCGCATGGCCGTGCCGCATAATAAGATTCTCATCGTCGATTTCGGCTCCCAGGTTACCCAATTGATTGCCCGCCGTGTTCGCGAGGCCGGGGTCTATTCCGAAATCGTGCCCTATCAAAAGGCTGCCGAAGCCTTTCTCGCCATGAAACCGAAGGGCGTGATTTTGTCCGGCGGCCCCGCTTCGGTGCTCGACGAAGGTGCGCCGCTTGCGCCTAAGATGATTTTCGAATCGGACATCCCTGTTCTCGGCATCTGTTACGGCGAGCAGGCGATGGCGCAACAGCTCGGCGGCAAGGTCGAGGGCGGGCACCATCGCGAGTTCGGGCGCGCCGAAGTCAAAGTCACCGAAGACAGCCCGCTTTTCGAAGGAGTCTGGAAGAAGGGCGAGCGGTACCCGGTCTGGATGAGTCACGGAGACAGGGTGACGGAGCTTCCGAAGGGTTTTCGGGTCCTTGGCACCTCGGAAAATGCACCGATCGCGATTATTGCCGACGAGACACGCCGCTTCTATGCGACCCAGTTTCATCTCGAGGTCGTGCACACGCCGCAGGGCGCCTCGCTCATCAAAAACTTCGTGCACCGTATCGCGGGTCTGAAAAGCGACTGGACCATGCGCGCCTTCCGCGAAGAGATGATCGAAAAGATCCGTAAGCAAGTCGGAAAGTCACGCGTGCTGTGCGGGCTCTCCGGCGGTGTCGACTCTTCGGTTGCGGCGGTTCTGCTGCACGAAGCAATCGGCGATCAGCTCACTTGCGTCTTCGTCGATCATGGTTTGCTGCGGCAGGCGGAAGCGGAGAAAGTGCTGGCACTTTTTCGTGGCACCTACAACATTCCGCTTGTGCATGTGGATGCAAGCGCGCAATTCCTGAAGGCTCTGAAAGGCGTCACTGATCCGGAAGCAAAGCGGAAGACGATCGGCAAACTGTTCATCGATGTGTTCGAGGTTGAAGCGAAGAAAATCGGCAAGGTCGAATTTCTCGCGCAAGGCACACTTTATCCCGACGTGATCGAAAGCGTATCGTTTTCCGGCGGACCCTCGGTAACGATCAAATCGCACCACAATGTCGGGGGTCTGCCAGAACGCATGAACTTGAAGCTGGTCGAACCGCTGCGCGAATTGTTCAAGGACGAGGTGAGGGCGCTCGGCCGCGAGCTTGGTCTCCCTGAAGCTTTTGTCGGGCGCCATCCGTTTCCAGGGCCGGGTCTTGCAATTCGTATTCCGGGCGAGATCACCAAAGAGCGGCTCGATGTGCTGCGCCTTGCCGATGAGATCTATCTCGAGGAAATCCGCCGCGCTGGCCTCTACGACCAAATCTGGCAGGCGTTTGCCGTGCTGCTTCCGGTGCGCACCGTCGGGGTTATGGGCGACGGCCGCACTTATGACGAGGTTGTTGCACTCCGTGCCGTCACCTCGACCGACGGCATGACAGCGGACTTCTATCCATTCGATATGGCATTTCTCGGCCGCACCGCGACCCGTATCATCAACGAAGTGCGCGGGGTGAACCGCGTCGTTTATGACGTTACTTCGAAACCACCCGGCACGATCGAGTGGGAATGATGGGCTTTTGAGGCCACGTGCAAATCTCTAAGCCAATGCTAGGCTCTCCTGATAATAATGGGAGGAAGCCATGGCTGAGAGCGTTTATAAGGTCATCGAAATCGTAGGCACCAGCACCGAATCCTGGGAAAAGGCCGCGAAAGCGGCGGTCGACCGGGCCGGGAAAACGCTGAAGGATCTTCGCATCGCGGAGATTCGGCAGCTCGATCTGCAGCTCAAAAATGGAAAAGTCGAAGCCTACCGCGCGAGGATCAAAGTCTCGTTCAAATTCCGCGACAAAGACTAAATCTCCAGAGGAAAATTTCTTTCGTCATGGCCGGGCCTGTGGCCGCGCTTGCCCCGGCCATGACGCATAAATGCGCGGGCGCCTTGATCCCGCCGCCCATTCCGGCCATACGCTTCACCTGATGAATATTCCCGTGCGCTCCGATGATTCAGCCGCGCGTTCGCCGTTAGCGACGGAAGTCGCGCGCCGGCGAACATTCGCGATCATTTCGCATCCCGACGCGGGTAAGACGACGCTCACCGAAAAATTGCTTTTGTTCGGAGGTGCGATCCAGCTTGCGGGACAGGTGAAGGCAAAGGCTCAGCGGCGCAAGACGCATTCCGACTGGATGGCGATCGAGCGCGAGCGCGGCATCTCAGTCGTCACTTCGGTGATGACCTTTGAGTACGACAACCGCGTATTCAATCTGCTGGACACTCCGGGCCATGAGGATTTTTCTGAGGACACGTACCGCACGTTGACTGCGGTCGATTCCGCCGTGATGGTGATCGACGCCGCCAAGGGCATCGAAGCGCGCACGCGCAAGCTGTTCGAGGTCTGCCGCCTGCGCGACATTCCTATCGTCACCTTCATTAACAAGATGGATCGCGAAAGCCGCGATCCGTTCGAATTGCTTGACGAGATCGAGAAAACGCTTGCTCTCGACACTGCCCCAGTGACCTGGCCGATCGGGCGTGGGCGCGATTTCGTCGGCACTTATGACTTGTCTTCAAGTTCGGTGCGCTTGTTGGAAGAGGACGGAAAAACGGGCGAACTGCGCAAAATGAATGTGGATGAGATCGCAAAGGTGCGGCCGAATACCGATGCAGCCGCGCTACGCGAGGAACTTGCGCTGGTTAAGGACGCCTGCAAGAAATTTGACCTGCAATCCTTTCTGGAAGGCCATCTCACGCCCGTTTTCTTCGGCAGCGCGCTTAAGAATTTCGGAGTCAACGATTTGCTTGACGCGATCGGAGGCTTTGCTCCGCCGCCGCGCGCTCAGAAAGCTGACACGCGTCGCGTCGAGGCTGAAGAACCCAAGCTCACCGCTTTCGTCTTCAAGATCCAGGCGAATATGGATCCGAACCACCGCGATCGTATCGCCTTCGCTCGGCTCTGCTCGGGAAAACTCTCACGCGGCATGAAGGTGAGACAGACGCGAACGGGAAAAACCATGAGCCTGAATGCGCCGCAGTTTTTTTTCGCGCAAGATCGTGCGATCGCCGACGAAGCTTACGCTGGCGATGTGGTCGGCATTCCGAATCACGGAGCGCTCCGTATCGGCGATACCCTTACCGAAGGCGAGGCGCTGACATTTATCGGCGTCCCGAGTTTTGCGCCGGAAATCCTGCGCCGCGCCAAGCTTGGCGATGCGATGAAAGCAAAAAAGCTGAAACAAGCATTGCAGCAAATGGCGGAGGAGGGCGTCGTTCAGGTCTTCAACCCGACCGACGGATCGCCTGCGCTGATCGGTGTCGTCGGGCCGCTGCAACTCGATGTGCTTAAAGTTCGGCTCGCGACCGAATACGGAATCGACGCAAGTTTTGAGCAAAGCGAGTTTCAGCTTGCGCGCTGGATTTCGGCGGATGACCGAAAAAAGGTCGACGAATTCGCGTCATCAAAGTCGTCTTCAATTGCCCATGATCTCGACGGCGATCTCGTCTTTCTCGCAAAGAGCCAGTTCGATTTCGACTACACGAGCGAACGATCACCGGGTATTGCCTTCACCGACGTGAAGGATGTAAAGGCGAACCAAAGCGCGAAATGACGCGTATCTGTTCGATCTTGCTTCGTATGCCGTCTTCACATCTACTCGCTGACGCTTTGAGCGGGACCTCATTATGAAACTCATGCTTCTCGGCCTTCTCGTCTTTCTCGGCGCGCATGTATTCACCACCATGCGTGTTGCGCGCGCGGGTGTGATCGCGAAAATCGGCGAGGGGCCGTACAAGGGTCTCTACTCCGTCGTTTCGGTCGTCGGCCTATTCATGATCGGCTACGGGTTTGCCGCGTGGCGCGTGGAAGGCCCGCCGCAGCTTTGGTATCCGCCAGTGTGGGCGAAGCATCTTGCGATCTTGCTGATGCTGTTTGCGAGCATCAGTCTTTTGGCAGGTTACATGCCAAGCCATATTCGCATTTGGCTCAAGCATCCGATGCTGGTTGCGGTGAAGATCTGGGCGCTCGCGCACCTTCTCACCAACGGCGATCTTGCAGGCATCGTGCTGTTCGGCGCGGTGCTTATCTGGGCGGTCTGGAGCCGGATTTCGCAAAAAACGCGGCCAGAGCCAAGATATCCAAAGCCGAAATGGACGGCCGACGGGATTGCCGTTCTGATCGGTTTCGGAGTGTTCGCCTTCCTTGGCTATCTTTTCCACCCCTATGTGATAGGGGTGCCGGTCATGCCGGCCTGAGGAGGCAAGTCATGTCGATCCAGCAGCAGGAAGTCCGCCGTATCACGGCCCCGGAATTGCGCGCCCGCAAGGGCAAGGAGCCGATCGTTGCGCTTACGTCCTATCACGCGCACACAGCGCGGCTCCTCGACCCGTATGTCGATTTCATTCTCGTCGGCGACTCGCTCGGCATGGTGATGCACGGGCTCGAGACCACGGTTCCCGTCACGCTCGACATGATGATCCTGCAAGGCCACGCCGTGATGCGCGGCTCAAAGCGCGCGCTGGTCGTAGTCGATATGCCCTTCGGCAGCTACGAGGCGAGCAAGGAAGATGCCTTCCGCTCCGCCGCGCGTGTGCTCAAAGAGACCGGTTGTGGTGCGATCAAAATGGAAGGCGGCGCCAAGATGGCCGAGACCGTCCGCTTCCTCTCCGAGCGTGGCGTGCCGGTGATGGGCCATGTCGGCCTTACGCCACAGGCCATCAATTCGCTTGGAACATTCAAGGCGCTCGGCCGGGAGGAAAAAGATTGGGGCCCGTTCCTCGACGACGCGCGCGCGATCGCACAAGCCGGGGCATTCTCGATGGTGATCGAGGCCGTTGCCGAACCGCTTGCAAAACGCATCACCGAAGAAGTCTCGATCCCGACGATCGGTATCGGCGCCTCGCCTGCCTGCGACGGGCAGATCCTCGTCCTTGAGGACATGCTCGGCCTTTCACCTCGTGTACCGAAATTCGTGAAGCAATATGGTGAACTGGCAAGCGGCATCGAGGCGGCGGTCAAGGCGTACGCTCGCGAAGTGCGAAATCGCGAATTTCCGGGCGTTGCCAACGTCTATCCGCTGAAGGTGAAAGCCTAAAAAGCTTATTACGAATCAGCGGTTTGGGCGGTTTGCCACGATCCGTCCACATCTCTACTGTAGGCCGCGCTCAGGCCCGTAGGGGCTGAGACACCAGGTTTTCATGTCCGACAGTCAATTCATTCGCGAAATCGACGAAGAGCTTAGGCGCGACCGGCTGATGAAGCTGTGGGAGCGCTATGGCGGCTATGCCGTCGGTGCTGCCCTGCTGCTCGTCGCTGCGACGGGCGGCTGGCGTGCGTGGGAGTGGTATCAGGCGCGCGAAGCCACCAAGGCTGGCGCGTTTTTCGAGCAGGCTCTAGCTCTAGCCGATTCCGGGAAGCCCGCCGAAGGCGAGGCACAATTATCGGCATTTTTGAAGGACGCGCCTGCGGGCTACCGGCTGCTCGCGCGTTTCCGTCTCGCGGCCGAAATCGGTGAGCGCGATGCGGCTGCGGGTGTCGCGGCTTACGATGCAATCGCCGTCGACGGCTCGGTCGATTCGGCGCTACGCGATCTTGCGCGGATACGGGCGGCGTTGCTGCTCGTCGATACCGCGCCCGTTTCCGAGATCCAGCAGCGAGTTGAAAATCTCGGCGTGGCGGGAGCGCCATTCCGTCACTCCGCGAAAGAAATTCTCGGTCTCGCCCGCTTCCGCGCGGGCGAGCGCGATGCGGCGCGCGCGATTTTCGCCGAGCTGATTGCCGATCCGGCAACGCCGTCCGCCTTGAAAAATCGCGCGCAGATTATGCATGCGCTGGTCGCGGACGGCATAAATGCGCCCGCGAAACCTAATTCGGCGACACAGTAAGCGAGCGAATATGCAGGCCAAGAATTTTTTCCGTATTACGATTCTCGCGCTGCCGATTTTCGCCGCCGCCTGTGCGGACTTCGATTTGTTCGAGGAAAAGAAAACGCCCGTCACCGGCGCGCGCAAGGCGATGTTCCCGGCGGGCGTCCCGGGCGTCGAATACAATGCGCCGCCGCCGCAGCCGACAAATTCCAACATCCCGGTTAATACTCAGGTCACGAACACCGGCAACCCTCAGCAAGAAAATCCGGAAGCCTCGCAGCCTACCAAACAGAAAAATTCGCGCGCGGCGACCCGCGCGCAGCCCGCGCCGCGCTCGGCCGCGAAACCCGCCACAGGCGAAGACCCGTGGGCCGATTCGCGCACTTCCAACTGATTGGACATTACTCTTTTAGTATCGGCCCCAGCGATGCTGCCCACCGTCGCCCTCGTCGGCCGGCCCAATGTCGGTAAATCGACGCTCTTCAATCGCCTGATTGGAAGGCGGCTCGCGCTTGTCGATGACAGGCCAGGTGTCACGCGCGACCGGCGTGAAAGCGAAGCCAATCTTGCCGGCCTCGAATTTCGCGTGATCGACACGGCAGGGTTCGAGGAGGCCGACGACAAGAGTCTGACAGGCCGCATGCGCGCACAGACCGAAGCCGCGATCCGGGAGTCCGACGCCGTTGTATTCATGATCGATGCGCGTATCGGCGTTACGCCCGTCGATCACGCTTTCGCCGACGTCGTGCGGCGCGCGGGCAAGCCCGTAATCCTCATTGCCAATAAATGTGAGGGGAAAGTGGGCTGGTCGGGCGCCTATGAGGCGTTCGAACTTGGATTGGGCGAGCCGGTACCAATTTCCGCCGAGCACAACGAGGGCCTTTCCGGACTCTATGACGCGTTGAAAGAAGCGCTGGTTCAGGAACCCGCTGACGAAGACAATGAAGATGAAAAATCCGGAGACTCCGACATTGACGATCCAGCGCGGCCGATCAAGGTCGCGATCGTCGGCCGGCCCAATGCCGGAAAATCCACGCTCATTAATCGTCTGATCGGTCAGGACCGGCTTGTTACCGGCCCGGAAGCTGGCATCACGCGCGACTCGATCGCGGTCGATTTCGAGGTTGGCGGGCGCAAATTCGAGCTTTTTGACACTGCAGGCTTGCGCCGCCGCAGCCGGATCGATGACAAGCTGGAACGCCTTTCCGTAGCCGACGCGCTGCGAGCGATCCGTTTCGCAGAAGTCGTTGTGCTGCTGCTCGACGCTACCCACGCCTTCGAGGAGCAGGATCTGCGTATTGCCGATCTCATCCTGCGCGAAGGCCGTGCACTGGTGATTGGGATCAACAAACGCGATCTCGTCGCCGACAAGGAGGTCATGCCGAAAAAACTGCGCGAAGAGGCCGATTACATGCTGCCACAAGGCAAGGGCATGCCGGTAGTGCCGGTCTCCGGCCAGACCGGCGAGGGATTGAACCGGCTGATGCACGAAGTCGTCTCGATTTACGCCGTCTGGAACCGTCGCAGTTCGACCGCTGCACTCAACCGCTGGCTAAAAGGCGTGATGGAAGCGCACTCACCGCCCGCGGTGACCGGCAAGACAATCAAGCTGCGTTACATCACTCAGCCCAAGGCGCGGCCGCCGAGCTTCGTATTGTTCGGAACGCGTACCAACGCCTTGCCGGAGTCCTATACGCGCTATCTCGTGAATTCGTTGCGCGAAACATTCGAGATGCCGGGCGTGCCGATCAGGCTTGCTTTCCGCGAGTCCGATAACCCGTTTGCGGGGCGGGATTGAACGCATGAGCGCGCCTGCTGTGTCCTCAGGAGCCCGTAACGCGGGCTTCATTTATATCTTCATCACGGTACTGCTCGACATGCTCGCGATCGGGATCATCATTCCCGTTTTGCCCGGATTGATCGTGAACTTCCTGCAGGGCAATACCGCGCGCGCCGCCGAAATTTACGGTTTGTTCGGAACGGTCTGGGCGCTGATGCAATTCGTCTTCGCACCCATTCAAGGATCGCTATCCGATCGACTCGGCCGCAGGCCGGTGATCCTTGTGTCCAATCTCGGTCTTGGGCTCGATTACATTCTGATGGCGTTGGCGCCGAATCTGATCTGGCTGTTCATCGGGCGGCTGATTTCCGGCATCACCACGGGTAATATCAGCGCCGCCTACGCTTACATCGCCGATATTACCGAGCCCGAAAAACGGGCCAAGCGCTTCGGCATGATAGGAGCCGCTTTCGGCGTCGGCTTCATCATCGGGCCAGCGGTCGGCGGCATCCTTGGCGGGATCGATCCGCGGTTGCCGTTTTGGGCTGCTGCTGCATTTTGTCTGACTAATGCCGTCTACGGGTTCTTCATCCTCCCGGAGTCGTTACCCCCTGAGAAACGTATGCCTTTCTCTTGGAAGCGCGCTAGCCCGCTCGGCTCGCTGAAACTCTTGCGTTCTCATCCGGAATTGTTCGGGCTCGCCAGCGCGAATTTTCTCAGCAATCTCGCACACGTCGTACTTCCGAGCGTGACAGTGCTCTACATGGGTTATCGCTACAGCTGGAACGAGACGACCATCGGTCTCGTTCTCGCCGCGGTCGGAGTTCTATCGATGATCGTGCAAGGCGGGCTCGTCGGCCCCATTGTCGCAAAACTGGGCGAACGCGGAGCGCTACTGATCGCTCTGCTATTCGGCGCCGCAGGCTTTGCACTGTACGGGTTTGCGCATGTCGGCTGGGTTTTTCTTGCTGGAATGCCGCTCACCGCGATTTGGGGGATCGCCAATCCGGCTGCCCAAGGGTTGATGTCGCGACGCGTCAGCGCATCTGAACAGGGCCAGTTGCAAGGCGCGAATGCGAGCGTGCAGGGGATAGCCAATCTAATCGGCCCCGTCATCTTCACGCAGAGCTTCGCCTATTCGATCGATCCGGCGCATGGCCTGCATCTTCCCGGCGTGCCGTTTCTGATTTCCTCAGCCGCGCTCGTGCTCGCGGCCGTGATCGCCTGGCGCGCTACGCAGGTGCACTGAAGGCGAGAAATTTCTTTTTCGGATAATCGTAAATTTTCCCGCTTTCACTGCAGCTTGGTAGACAGAGCGGAAGTATGGCTTCGGCCGCTTGATCCGGCGTATTCAGCGTCATCGGATCTTCGCCCGGCATCGCTTTGGCGCGCATGACGGTGCGGATCGGGCCGGGATTGAAGAGGTTCACCTTCACTTTCGTATTCGCTGTTTCAGCGGCGTAGGTGCGTGCCAGCACTTCAAGTGCTGCTTTAGACATTGCGTAAAGCCCCCAGTAGGGTCGGATATTATTCGCAACACCCGAGGATATAAACACGGCACGACCCGCGTCCGAGGCGCGCAGTAAGAGATCGAGCGAACGGATCAAGCGCCAGTTTGCGGTGACGTTCACGGCGACAACGTCATCCCAGATTTTCGGATCAATGTGCCCGAGCGGAGACAGGGTACCGAGCTGTCCCGCGTTGCCCACCAATATGTCGAGTTTCTTGAAGCGATCGAACAGCGAGGCGCCGAGCCGGTCGAGCGCCGCGAAATCGTTGATGTCGAGGGGCACGAGCGTCGCACTCGATCCCTCTTTTCTTATTTCGTCATCGAGTTCTTCAAGCCCGCCTACGGTGCGGGCGAGGGCCACCACATGCGCGCCTGCACGAGCCAGTGCAATCGCGGTTGCGCGGCCGATGCCGCGCGAGGCGCCGGTGACAAGCGCGATTTTATCGGCGAGGGGTTTCGCCATCGAATATCATCTTGAAGGTGAAGTTAGCTCGCTTCGGCGAGCAGGGACAATTGCTTCGGTGCGTCGCCGCCAGTCTTATCGGTAAGCGCGGTCGGATAGTCGCCGGTGAAGCAATGATCGGTATATTGCGGACGCTCGGGATCGCGGCGGTTATGACCCATCGCCTTATAGAGACCTTCGATCGACAGAAATGCGAGCGAATCCGAGCCGATATATTTCCGCATGCCTTCAAGGTCATGGGTGGCTGCAAGAAGTTTGTCGCGTTCGGGAGTATCGATGCCGTAATAGTCGGAATGCGTGATCGGTGGCGAGGCGATGCGCATATGCACTTCGCGCGCGCCGGCTTCACGCATCATGCGGACGATTTTCACGGACGTGGTACCGCGCACAAGTGAGTCGTCGATCAGTACGATGCGCTTGCCTTTGATCGCCGCGCGGTTGGCGGAATGCTTCATCCGCACGCCGAGTTCACGGATGTGTTGTGTCGGCTCGATAAAGGTGCGGCCGACGTAGTGGTTGCGGATGATGCCCATTTCGTAAGGTACGCCTGTCACCTGCGAGAATCCGATCGCGGCGGGAACGCCAGAATCAGGCACCGGCACGATGACATCGGAAGCCACCTGAGATTCATATCCGAGTTGCGTGCCGAGATTTTTCCGCACCTCGTAAACCGGACGCCCGCCGACGATGGAATCAGGGCGCGCGAAATAAATATATTCGAAGATGCAGGGGCGCGGTTGCATCGCGGGGAAGGGTTTGATCGACTGAATGCCTTCCTCGGAAACAATGACGATTTCGCCATTCTCGATGTCGCGAACGAATTTCGCGCCGATGATGTCGAGCGCACAGGTCTCTGAAGCCAGGATCGGTGATCCGTTCAAATCGCCGAGCACCAGCGGACGGATGCCGAGCGGATCGCGTGCGCCGACGAGCTTCTTGTTCGTCATGCCGACGAAAGCGTAAGCACCTTCGATCGAACGTAACGCATCGATGAAGCGTTCTACAAAGCGCGGCATTTTCGAACGCGCAAGCAGATGCAGGATCACTTCCGTATCGGTCGTGGATTGCATGATCGCGCCTTCGCGCACAAGCGAGCGGCGAAGTGTAAGACCGTTAGTAAGATTGCCGTTATGGCTGATGGCGAAACCGCCGCCGTCGAGTTCGGCGAACAACGGCTGCACGTTACGGAGCAACGTGGCCCCGGTCGTCGAATAGCGCGTATGGCCGACGGCCTGACGGCCTGGCAGGCGATCGATCACTTCACGCTTGGAAAAGTTGTCGCCAACGAGACCGAGCCGGCGCTCAAGATGAAAGCGCTTGCCGTCGTAGCTGACGATGCCCGCGGCTTCCTGGCCGCGATGCTGAAGTGCATGCAAGCCGAGCGCAGTGATCGCGGCGGCATCGTCGTGATTGAAGATACCGAAGACGCCGCATTCCTCGCGCAGCCGATCGTCCTGGAATCGGTAGTCGTGTTCGGAGTCGAGGATCGAGCCGGAACTTTGTTCGTGTTCGGCTTGGCTCATCATCGTCCTCTTCGATTGCCTAGCGGGATAAACCGCGGGTGCTTTCGAGTAACTGGTCGAAATTCTGTCGGTCGTTACGCTTGTAACCAGATTCGGTCATTTCGCCACCTGCCACGCGTGCGGGGCCGCCCCGTTCGGAACGCTGGCCCGGCGCGGGTGGAGAATCAGCCGGAGCCGCGTCGTCGCCCTCTCTCGGGCGTTTTAACCTCTTCAAGATGGCGCTCTCGGGGTCATCCGGCAAGACCGAGAGGAGCCAGTCGCCTGTTCCCTGCAAAACCGGGCGCGAGCGGGCGTTTTTAACCGCGTCGGGCAAGCTTTTAGCCGGTACAAGCCACACGAAGAACAGGAACGCGACTACCATGATTAGGAGGCCGCGAGCGAGCCCGAACAGGAAGCCGAGCGAGCGGTCAAGCGCGCCGACGCGCGAGTCGAGGATGATGTCCGAAACCTTGACGGTGAAGAGCGACACGATCAGGAGCGTGCCGAGGAAGATGCAGCCCACCGCTACGCCGGTCGCGATCAGGTCGTTCGAGATGTATTGCTTGGCGTAGGGAACGGCCTTGGCGTAGCCATAAAGTGTGGCAAGTGCGGCGATGACCCAAGCCGCGATCGATAGCACTTCGCGCATGAAGCCGCGCACCATGGCCAGCACGCCGGAAACCAGCATTACGGCCAAAAGACCGATATCGAGGAGCGAGAAGGGCATTCTTGCGCTGCAATCCCAGAACTAAGGCCGTTGACTCAGGGGCCGCTTGCCCGCGCGGGAGGGTATAGCGGTAGGAACAGGCGGCGTCATCCTCCGTCTTCCCCGCCAGCAACCGCCCGGCGAGGACCCCTGGGGCTGCGGGCCGCGATCTCCGCAACAAGGGCTGTCAAAGCCGCGACAGCGTTGATTTTCAAGCCTTCGCCACCCTCGGATTTGCTCAATTCAGGTACCACGGCACGGGTAAAGCCGAGCTTACCGGCCTCCTTGAGGCGGGCAGCAGCTTGGGGCACGGCGCGAACCGCGCCTGTGAGGCTGACTTCGCCGAAATAGACCGCATCGGCCGGGAGGGCCGCGTTCGAAAGCGAGGAAACGAGGGCCGCCGCCACCGCGAGATCCGAGGCGGGCTCGATGATTCGAAGACCGCCCGCCACATTGATGTAGACGTCATGGCCCGAGAGCCTGACCCCGCAGCGTGCTTCCAGTACCGCGAGGATCATAGAGAGCCGATTCGGGTCGATGCCGACGGCAGCACGTCTTGGCGTACCGAGTGAGGTGGGTGCGACCAGCGCCTGGATTTCCACAAGCAGTGGGCGTGTGCCTTCGATGCCGGCGAACACGGCAGTGCCAGGCGACCCCAAATCGCGGTCGGATAGAAACAGCGCCGACGGATTTTCGATTTCACGCAGACCTTCACCGGTCATTTCGAATACGCCGATTTCGTCGGTGGGTCCGAAGCGGTTTTTCAGCGCGCGCAGGATGCGGAATTGGTGGCCGCTGTCGCCCTCGAAGTGAAGGACGGCGTCGACCATGTGCTCGACGACACGCGGGCCAGCGATCTGTCCATCTTTGGTGACATGACCGATCAATACGACAGCGGCACCGGTACGCTTGGCGTAGCGGAGGAGCGCCTGGGTTGAGGCACGTACTTGCGTCACTGTTCCGGGTGCGGATTCGACGGACTCAGTCCACAGCGTTTGAATGGAATCGATGACAACCAGGGCAGGCGGCGCTGAATCCTTCAGCGTCGCAAGAATGTCTTCGACGTTGGTTTCGGCGGCGAGTTCCACCTGTGCCTGTCCGAGGCCGAGCCGCAATGCGCGCATCCGAACCTGGCCGATCGCTTCCTCGCCCGATACGTAAACGACGCGCTTGCTGTTTTTTGCGAGCGCTGCCGCGGCTTCGATGAGCAATGTCGACTTGCCGATGCCCGGATCGCCACCCAACAGAAGAACCGAGCCGCGCACAAAGCCCCCGCCGGTGACCCGGTCGAATTCCTTGATTCCTGAAGCCGTACGCGGCGCTTCGTCGCCTTCGCCTGCAAGCGGCTCGAGTTTGAAAGCGCGGCCTTTGCGGCTGGTGCGCTGTGCGGCCGGAACCGAGTCCTTGGCGCCTGCTTCCTCGGCGATGGTGTTCCATTCGCCGCAGGCGTCACATTTGCCCGACCAGCGCGGATAGGCCGCGCCGCAGGTTTGGCAGACGAAAGATTGACGGGTTTTGGCCATGAAGATCTGGAGATAGAGAGTCGGTAGGTAAAAGCTAGCACGATCTGACACTCACCCCGACAAGCAAGAAAAAACCCCGAAGCTTGCGCCTCGGGGCTTTAGTTAAAGAGGGAGTTCTCGATAGATCCCAGCAAATCAGCGACCTATGTTGCTGATCTGCTGAACCTAAGTAAAAGCACGCCGCGCCGCCGCTGTGACCGTGGCAAGTCGTCACAATGCGACAATCAAATCGGCCCTCAATGTATGCTTGGCTGTTTCAGGAACTGAGCACGCTCGCCGGACTTGATGGTGACATCGAAGACATCGCCTTCGCGGTGAATGGTGAGCGGTACGTTCACACCGGCGGCGCCGAGCGACCAGATTTTCCTGTAGAAGGCGGCAAGCTCGTTGATTTCCTCACCCGCGACCGCAAGCACCACGTCGCCGACCTTGAGTTCCGCGCGCTGAGCCGGACCGCGTTTGGCGACGCCGGCAATTACGATACGATCGTCCATCTCAGTCGAGTAGATGCCGAGCCACGGCCGCACCGGGTGGTTAGCACGGCCGAATTTCAGCAGATCGTCGAATACGGGTTTCAGGATATCGATCGGTACCATCATGTTGATGGGTTCGGCGCGCCCGCCGTCGCGTGTGCGCTCTAGTTGCAACGAACCGACACCCAATAGCTCGCCATCGGAGCCA
>Ga0105249_10001353_pt1 | contig 21413 bp, 14 predicted proteins | sample KBSS44metaG_FD_81522 | JGI IMG/M metagenome (GOLD analysis project Ga0105249, IMG submission 81522) | Switchgrass rhizosphere microbial communities from Kellogg Biological Station, Michigan, USA - KBS S4-4 metaG | ecosystem: Host-associated > Plants > Roots > Rhizosphere > Soil | place...
CGTGGCCATCAGCGCGGCCGCCGGCGTCGGCGCGGCGGTGCTGGCGGTGCGGGCCGTCGTGTCACTGTTGTACCAGGTGAGTCCGTACGATCCCACCATCTTCTCCGCGGTCGTGCTGTTCCTGCTCGGCGTAGGGGCGGCGGCGTGCTACACGCCGGCGCGCCGGGCGAGCCGTGCGGATCCACTCCACGCGCTGAGGGCCGAGTAGCGCATCGACGGTCGCGCTACTCGTTTGGCCTCCTTAGCTCCTCCGACCGACGCCGCCGCGACTGGCGAACCATGTCGTAGAGCCCTTGCCCGAGCACTATCATGACCAGCACGACAACCCCGCCGCCGACGGTCCACTTGTAGAACGCCACGATGTCACTGGCGAGTCCGGTGAGATCCAAGAGCAAGCGAGGGGTCTGTGGGGTGGAGGTGTGGCGGCAGGGTACGCGCCGCGAACCAAACGGCCAGGGCGATTCCCGGTGGGCGGCGCCCCCCCAGTGGGACGACCGCAGCCGCGGACGATGGTTCGGGCGCGTCGCACCGTGTGACTGCCACGGTGCTTGGTACGCCCCACGATATGTGCAGACCGCGTGCCCGTACAGTCGAGACCGTTACAGTACAGACCGCGCGGTCCTGGGATCGATATCGAGCAGGAACGGGCGTATGCCACGGGGCCGACACCAGCAGCCGCAGTTGACGGCAGCCCTGAACCGTGACACGATGGGCGGACGGCAGCTCCTTTCTCGCGGGACCCAGTCTGGAACGCTCGTATTCGGTGCCGGTCAACCTCCCGCAGCCCGGACCTGTCTGCATCGTCGTGACGGCGGCAACGCTCGACGTGCCACTCGCCACCGCGACGCGGCGCGTGGACGCGGTGATCACGACACCGCCGATGGCAGGCCCGCAGCGGTCCGCGCCGACGTCGCCTTTTCGACGCCGTAGCGTAGCGTCGATAGCACGTCATTCCGAGCACCACGCCCATCGTCCCGCGTTTGGCGCGGACTGAAGCGCAAGCACTATGAGCCGATTGAACGTTGGGTTGATCGGGCTTGGCCGCCTGGGTCGCGTCTACGCACGTGACCTCGCGGGACGGATTCCCGAAACGCGTCTGGTCGCGGTCGCTGATCCGGCGGGCACCGTTGCCAAGGATGTCGCCGCGGAGCTCGACGTGCCTCGCGCCTACTCGGACGCGATGGCACTGCTCGACGATTCCAACGTCGACGCGATCGTCATCGTGACGCCGACGCACGTCCATCGCGAGCACGTGATCGCAGCCGCCGAGCGCAGGAAGCCGGTGTTCTGCGAGAAGCCGCCGGCACTCGCGCTCGACGAAGTGGCGGCGATGAAGACCGCGATCGATCGGTCCGGGGTGTTCTTTCAGATGGGGTTCATGCGTCGGTTCGATCCCGGCTACGCGGCCGCGAAGAAGCAGATCGACGCCGGACGCATCGGAACGCCACTCGTGTTCAAGGCGACATCACGCGATCCATTTCGCCCGAGCCTGGAGTACGCGAACCCGGCGAGCAGCGGCGGCATGCTGATCGACATGGGTATTCACGACTTCGATCTCGCTCGGTGGTTCATGGGTGAGGTGCGGACGGTATCGGCGATCGGCGCGACGATCGCGTATCCCGAGCTGGCGACCGTTGGCGATATCGACAACGCGATCGTCAGCCTGACGTTCGCGAGCGGCACGCTTGGCGCGGTTGACCTGACGCGCAGCGGCATCTACGGCTACGACATCTCCACCGAGATCCTCGGCCTCGCCGGCACGATCCGGATTGGGTATCTCCGCGAGACACCGATCGTGATCATGACGAAGGAGCACGGCGTCTCGCACGACACGGTTCCGTATTTCATGGAGCGCTTTCGCGACGCCTACACGAACCAGCTGCAGGACTTCGCGCAGAACGTGCAGCTGGACAGGCAGCCGCCGATCACGATCGACGACGGCATGGAGGCGCTGCGGGTCGGCGTCGCGGCGACGCGTGCGCGCGAGACAGGGATGACCGTCACGGTCGCGGACGTCACTTAGCACGCCCGGAGACGCAATCCACTCGGGTCGACGTGGTACCCCCAATTACCTGCTACGTAATCGCGTTTTCACGCTGGCCGCCCACGTTGCGAAACGAACCCGTGACCTGAGAGGCTCGCATGACCTTCGCACTTTCCAACGGCCTTCGCCGCACGCTGACCATCGACGCCGTCGTGAGCGCCGCGTCTGCAATGCTCCTCCTGTTTGCGGGTGACAAGCTCGCGCACTGGCTCGCCGTTCCGGAAGCGCTGCTGCGGTATGCCGGCATCCTGCTCGTACCTTTCGCGATCTACGTCGGGACCCTGGCGCGACGCGAGACGGTGACGCGTTCCGGCGTCGGTGCCGTCATCGGGATGAACATTGCGTGGGTAGTCGCGAGCGTGTGGTTGGTCATGGCGAGCGACGTTCGGCCGAGCCCGGCGGGTTACGCATTCATCGTCAGTCAGGCGATGGCGGTCGCGCTGCTCGCAGAATTGCAGTACATGGGACTCCGGCGGGCTGCGCCACGGAGCGCTGCGGCCTGACTGCCCTGGTTTGCGAGGAACGGCCCACGCCGCTGGGTGACGCTTCTGACAGGAGGAGAGATATGCGACTTCCCCGAATCCCGCTGGGTCCCTCTCGTGACGGCCCCCGGAGGGATCGACCGTCGGCGTCGATCCTCGAGCACGTGCTGCCGCCTGATCCAGAGCCCCCGAGCCGCCCGACCGTGCCGCCGCCGACGTGCGGTACGCTGCCCCCGAAGTTGCCGTCGCTGCTCCACTGGTTAGGCAGCTCTCGCCGTTAGCGTCGGGTCATTCCAAGCGGAGCCGCGAATCGGGCGGGTTCGTACGATTGCACCGTGCAGTGATTTCACCGTCGAGGAATCAAGAGGGTCAGAGCCCTTGATCCCAAGGGCTCTGACCCTCTTGATCCTGACCCTCTTGATCCCGTCGCGACCGACGTGAGCAGGGCGAAGATCCCGATCCGAGCGTCGTTGCGAATGCCTCCAACCCCGATAGCCCATAGAGTGACATCCGTTGACCTCGCCTTGAACGGTTGTGATCGCCAAGTTTGTCAGTCACGACGGGTCGCCAGCGAAACGTTGGCGTGGCTCGATCCTGGCGCGTGCTATGCGGCCAAGCCGATCACTTCATACCACGCGCTTGCCGGACGTACGGCGGCGCGTGTGGCACCCGAGCATCCTCTTGCTGTGGAGGTCGTATGTTCGCTCGACGTCTCGCGCTCGCTGGCCTGATCCCGATCCTCGCAAGCTGCGCCTCCGACTCCATGGTCGGACCGAGCGCTCCGCGCGCCGAACCGAGCACGATCGTGTTCGGCTCGCCGGACGTCGCGAACACGTACAGCAACGTCGCCGCCGTGATCGCCCGTGCACCAAACGGGAGGTTTTCCCCATTCTGCACGGGCACGCTCATCGCGCCGACGGTCGTCCTCACCGCGGCTCACTGCTCGGGCTACTTCGAAACGGTGCTCGCACCAGAGGGCTGGACCCTGTACGTGAGCTTTCGCAACCTGATCGCCTACGGCTCAAGCGCAGACGCGGCGACCATCGCGTCCTTGATACCGGTCACGGACGTGAATACGAATCCGGACTACAGTCAGAGGCAGAGTGACGTCGGAGATCTGGGGCTGCTGACCCTCGCGACGGCGCCGGCCGGCGTGACGCCAGCGACGTTGCCGACACTCGGCCTCCTCGATGAACTCGCGGTCCAGAACGGACTCAAAGGCGCAACGTTCACGGTCGCAGGCTACGGCGTGCAGGACCGCGTCGTCGGGGGCGGTCCACCAGTCTTCACGGACGCAAACCCCTTGTTCCGAGGATACGCCGTCGAGAGCTTCATGTCGCTGAACAAGGGCTACCTGCGGCTATCGCAGAACCCGTCGACCGGCGACGCGGGAGCCTGCTACGGGGACTCCGGCGGCCCGAACTTCCTCTCGCTGAACGGCCAGCTGGTGCTGGTTGCGGTCACCATCACGGGCGACATACCCTGTCGGGCGACGAACGTCGTGTACCGTCTGGACACACCGTCGGCTCGAGCCTTCCTGAGCGCCTACGTGCCGTAAGGCTAGGGCTCGCGCGCGAGCGCGGGGAAGCCGTTCCGGGAGAACGCGGCGCGCACCGACGGTGGTGCGCGCCGCTCGAGCGTGCACCGCCCCCACGCGTTAGGCGGTGACGGCCTCACGGACACGGAAGCAGATCGGGCGTCCTGCCTCGGGCCAGCTCGAACGTGCCGAGCGTCTGGTCGATGTCGGTCAGCAGCACGGTGAGCGTCATGGCGTCGCCGCGAACACGACCCGCGTAGTGTGCGGGATGTCGGTCGGGAATGTCGCCGGGCCGTGGAGCGGCGCCTCCCCGGCGAATGTGTTCGCCGGTCGCTTCGAATCGCCCATCGTCAGCGATGTTGGCGGGCAGGTTCATCGTTCCAGACCCGCAGTTGTAGCTGAGGGTTGCCGTGTTGGTCCTGACCACGATCAGGATTCCCGATCCGCCCCAGGTTCCGTCGAACCGCTGACCGACTACAACGACGCAGTAGGCCGCGGTGAGCGGAAGCAACGACAGCGAGGCAAGGAGAGGGCGTAGAGCACGGAAGCGCATGCGAGGCCTCCACGGGACCTTCAACTAACATAGCCTGAGCCGCCGCCGACGAGGAACGCGGCGGCTTTCCGCGTCCCCACGTCTGACGCTTGGCATCACGGGCAGATGGGACGCGCGTCGATGACGTAGGCACCGACGGGGCGGCCGGAGGCGTTCCCCCAGTTGGAGCGAAACATGATCCGGTTGCCGCGGTCGGAGTCTGACACTGGCTCTCGGAATCGCAGTGGCCAGTCGGTCATCGGTCAAAAAGTCGCCAGTCGCAGTCCCGAGGGGGGCAGTCCCGAGTCTCCGGTACTGAGCACCCAGTACCGAGTACCGGGAACTGCCTCCTCGTCACTCAGACGGGTGACTCTCGACTGATGACTGACTGCCCACTATCGGCGCCGCAGGGTGGGGAATCGTTAGGTGCCGGCATTGGGACATGTGTCCATTGGCCGTCGCCGCTCCTCGATGATCGTCTCGCGAAGGTTCGCCGCCCTCCCGACCCGGATGGGCAGGCGCTGGATGGTGATCAATGGACCGGCGTTGCCGATTCGAGCCTGCCGGTGGGCGAGGTCATTGACGGATCGGCTGGAGCGCGCCAAGGTTCCGGCCGGTCGGATCGGGCAACTCACCGCCGATCGCATGACCGACAGGCTCTCGGCCCACAGGCGACTCGAGGGCATGCGCCGTGCGGTACGCCGAGCAACCGTTTTCAGACAGCGGAATGGCGATTCTTCACGTCGACGACCAGGCCGTGATCCGCGAAGTCGTTTACCGCGCACTCCAAGTGCACGGTTTCGACGTCGCGTCGGTAGACGGGGTCGGCGCCGCGAAGCGCGTGCTCGAAGAGCGTAGCGACATTGCCGGCGCCCTGCTCGATGAGCGGCTCAAGGACGGTAGCGGACTCGAGCTTTACGACTGGATCGCGGTCCATCACCCGGCCATCGCCGGGCACGTCGCGTTTCTGACTGGCAGTGGGGACGCCGAGTCTTTCGAGCCGCTGGTAGCGGCCGGGTGTCAGATCATCAAGAAACCGTTCGAGATCGTGGAGCTCGTACGTGTCGTCGCGGAGTGGGAAGGCGTGGCGGACGTCGGTCCGCGAGTAAGTGACCCGGGGCAATAACGCGTGCCGCTGATGTGACGTCCCGTCGGCCGGGCCGAACAGTGCGAGCCTAACGATCGGCGTCGCTGCCTGTCATTCCGAGCGGAGCACCGAAGAAGCTAGTCTGTCATTCCGAGCGGAGCCCGCGCGCAGCGCAGGCGGAGGCGAGGAATCGCCATCGTCCCGAGCGGGAGATCCCTCTACCGGGATGACTGCGATTCCTCGCCTTCGGCCCTTCGGGCCTGCGCTCGGAATGACACGGCCGGCGGTTCCTCGCCTCCGCACCTTCGGTGCTCCGCTCGGAATGACAGGGAGCGGCAGGACGACCGCCTAACGCTCGCGTCAGGCCGACGTGCCGCGGCGAAACTGCTGACTTTGACAGGCTCGCCTTTTCGCCGTAGCGTGGCGGCCCGCACGGCGGCCGGTACGGCGTCCCCTGGTCCGCGCCCTACGACCAAGAGACCCTGGCACAGGCTTCCGGGACCACGTTACTCTGCCCTCCCCCGTGAGGAAGCATCCATGCGTACCCGCAAGCCCGCGATGTTTGCCGTCGCCGCGTTGTGGCTCGTCGCGGCGTGCAGTGACCCAACCTCACCAGGGGCCGCGCCCGACCAGTATCAGCGGCCCCCGATCACGAAGGAAACGCTGCTCCGGGGACTCGACCGCGAGTTCGTCCAACTCGCGCGCGAGGTGCCCGGCTTCGGTGGCCTGTCGCGACGGGCCGACGGCTCGGCGCTCATCCTCCTGACCGATCCGGCTCGGGCCACCGCGGCAAAGCAGGCGGTCGCGAAGTCGCGACTCTTGCGCGGCATCGATGCAAACCGGATCGACTTCCGCACCGTCCAGTTCGATTACGTAACGCTCACGGACTGGAAGGCGCAGCTCCGCAGCTCGCTGGATGTGTCTGGCCTCGTGTTCCTCGACATCGACGAGTCGGCGAACCACGTGCGGATCGGCGTCGAGCCGGGCACGTCGCACGAGCTCGTGGCGTCGGAGGTCGCGAAGCTGGATATCCCGCAGGACGCGGTGACGATCGAGGACACGTCGCCGATCAGGCTCACCGCGACCTTGCGCGACGCCATTCGACCCACGCTGGGCGGACTGCAGATCGCATTCATCGGCGCCCACACCCCGCCGGGCTTCATCAACGTCTGCACGCTCGGCTTCAACGCCCGATTCGCCAACAGCCCGGACACGTACCTGGTGACGAACTCGCACTGCAACAGCGTGCAGGGGAGCGTCCAGAACACCGAGATCTTCCAACCCGTGACGGGCGCGGCGAACCTCATCGCCATCGAGTCCGCGGACCCCGACTACTTCAGCCAGGGGTGCTTCCCGAACCGCCGCTGCCGCTTCAGCGATGCGTCGCTCGCGCGCTACGTGCAGGGGGTCCAGGCGGTCGTCGGCACGATCGCGCGTACCACGGTGCGCGGACTCACGGCGGGCTCGCTCACGATCGACGCCGGGCAGCCGACGTTCAACATCGTGGAGAAGCAGCCCTTCGCGCTCATGGGACAGACGCTCGACAAGGTGGGCCGTACCACGGGATGGACGGTCGGCACCGTCGCGGCGACGTGCATAGACGTCTTCGTGACGGACACCGACATCGCGATGATGTGCCAGGATCTGGTGTACTCCGGGGTTGGTGGCGGCGACAGCGGGTCGCCGGTCTTCGAGAGCCAGGCGCCCTTCAGCAACGACGTCGCGATCGCCGGACTCCTGTGGGGCAGCGGCACCAGCGCCTTCGGGCCGGTCTTCGTGTACAGCCCGATCCACAGCATCGAGTTCGAGCTCGGGGAAATGATCGTTACCGCGCCCTGATCCTCATCGGCACGCTTTCTGTTGTCCCTCACGCGAACAGCCCGAGACGAAACGTCTCGGGCTGTTCGCATCTACCCAATGGCCATGTTGGCTCGGGCGGGTGGATCCGCGCCACCGACCTCTAACGCGCTCCGTCCGCGGTCCGCGCGGCGCCATCCGGCACCCGACGGAACTCGATCCCGCCGCCACCCATTTCGATCTCGAGCCCCGTCACCCGCGCACTGGCGTTCAGCCGGAACGTGACGAAGCTCTGCCCCCGGTGCCGCTGCGCCCAGTTCGCGCGGAACGTGTCGTAGTGCCAATGCTCGAGCGGTCCCTCATATAGCGGACCCATTGCCAGACGGAGCGTCCCGCCCTCGTTGGTCACCTTCACCTGCCCGTACATGCTGTCGGCGTACGTGCCGACGTAACGCTCGAGCGCGAGTGACGGCTTCGTGCCCGTCGCACGCTCGGCCAGCCGGCGCTGTGCCGCTTCTCGCGCACGGGCCAGCTGACGCTGCGTGTTGCGAGAGATCTCGGCGCTCCAGTCCTTGGCTGGCGCCTTGAGGTGCGCGTCGACCGTCCGGTACATGAGCGCGGTCGGGAGCGGCGTACCGTTCATGTTCGTGAGAATCACCATCCCGAACCGCTCGTCGGGGAGCATCGCCACGAGGGCGCTCATCCCGTCGATGTTGCCGCCGTGGTGCACGACCTTCTTCCCGCGGTAGTCCTGAAGAAACCAGCCCAGCCCGTACGACGAGAAGTGCGTGTCCGGGTTGAGTCGCATCTGCGCCGTGTCGATGCGGATGATCGTGTGTGGCGTGTGCATTTCCTCGACGAGGTCGGCGCGGATGAGCTGCTTGCCCTGATAGCGCCCCTTGCCGAGCTGCAGCCGGACCCACTGCGCCATATCGAGCACGTGCGAGTTGATCGCGCCGGCCGGTCCGACAATGTCGATGTTACGCCAGGGCACCACGCGCAGCGTGTCGTCGACCCGCATGTGTGGTGAGGCTACGTCGGACTGCGATGCGAGAGCCGTGATGCTCGTCGAGCTCGACGTCATGCCGAGGGGGGCGAAGATGCGGCGGGCGACGAAGTCCTCCCACGACGTGCCCGAGGCCTCGTGCACCACTTCACCGGCCGCCATGTACATGAGGTTCTGATAGCCGAACTGCGACCGGAATCCCCACGACGGCTCGAGGAAGCGCACGCGCCGGAGCACCTCGCGTCGATCGAACATCGCGGCGCCCCACAGCAGGTCTCCGCGCGCCAGGCCGCTGCGGTGGGAGAGGAGGTCCCGAATGGTGAGCTCCCGCGTCGCCGCGGGGTCGTAGAGCTCGAAGCCCGGCAGGCGCGCCGCCGCGCGGTCGTCCCAGCGGAGCTTCCCTTCCTCGACCAGCATCGCGACCGACGCCGCGGTAAATGCCTTCGACGCCGAGCCAATGGCGAAGAGGGTGCGCTCGTCGACCGGCGTGCGCTTGTCGATGTCGCGCACGCCGTAGCCGCGCGCGTAGATCACGGAATCGTTGCGGACGATCGCGATCGCGGCGCCGGGGACATCGAACGTCTTGAGGGCGGCCGTGACGTACGTGTCGAAGCCGGGATACGGCTCGCGGGACGACTGCGCGCCGGAGGGAGCGGCGGCCACTGACGCGGCCACGACGAGCGCGAGCGTGGCGAGAGGGCGAATCATGGGTGACACCCCTGGCAGAAGGAGCCGGCGGTCAGGCAGAACGTCTGCATGCGTGCGACCGCATCGTCGCCAAGGTATGACCGGACATTGAGACCGCAAGCCAACGGGGCCTCGACGCGTCCCCGCCGTCGATTACCTTGGGCCGACTTGTTGGCCGTCCACATCCCGGTGCTCCCTCGGAGGAAATCATGACAGCCAGCGCTCGCGCCGCCCGCGTCATCACCGGCGGAATCGCGCTCGTCGTGCCTGCGTTGACGTTAGGCCAGGCGCCCGCACGCTGGACCGTCGACTCCGCGCGTGGACCGGAGACCATCCTCGAATACACCGCCACGCAGGGGACGTGGATCTCCGTCGACGTCTCCCCGGACGGGCGCTCCATCGCGTTCGACCTTCTCGGCCACCTCTACGAGATGCCGGTCGGTGGCGGGCGCGCGCGACGGCTCACCGAGGGGCGGGCGTGGAACATGTTCCCGCGTTATAGCCCCGATGGCGCGCGCATCGCGTTCACGTCGGACCGAAGTGGGAAGAACGCGTTATGGGTGATGCGACGGGGCGGTGACTCGCTCGTGCAGGTGTCGAAGCTCGACGTTCCTGTCTTTCAGGGAAGCTGGGCGCCGGACGGCCGATTCCTGTACGGCACCTCGCTCGACCTCGGCGCCAGCACGAAGATCGAGCAGTTCGGCTTCTACGGCACGCACCAGGAGATTGCGTCGAGTGGCTTCGGCGTGCCCGTCTCGCATGCGAACGTTCATCCGACGCGTGGTGACATCTACTTCGGCCGCGGCGGACGGGACGTGTTCCAGACAGGCGGTTTCCAGATCGACCGCTACGATCCGACCACAGCGCAGGTGACGCCTTACTTGCAGCGAACGGGCGGCGCCGCCGACCCCGTGATGTCGCGCGATGGGCGCTCGCTGGCCTACGTGCATCGCGACGATCAACAGTCCACGCTGATCGTGCACGATCTCGAGACGCGGCGCGAGCGCGTCCTCCTCCGCACGCTCGACCGCGACCGCCAGGAGACTGGACCCGGCGCGCACTACGGTGCCTACCCGAACATTTCGTGGGGCCCAGGCGATCGCGAGATCTTCGTCGCCTTCGGCGGCGGGATCCACGCCGTGGATGTCGCCAGCGGTGTCGCGCGCGACATCCCGTTCGAGGCCCCGGTCAAGCGACCCGTCACAAAGAGCCTCCGCTTCCCCGTGCCGATCCCGGACGCCAGGGCGCGTACACGCGCACATCGCTGGGCGCAGCGGACCGAGCGCGGCGTGCTGTTCGAGGCGCTCGGTGACCTCTATCTCAAAGCGGGCGAGCGTCTCACGAATCTCACCGAGTCCGCGGCGCTCGAGTCGAACCCGCTGTACGACTCGCGTACGCGGAACGTCTACTACGTCGCCTGGACCGATGACTCGTTAGGTACCGTCTACACCCGGCCGATCGGCGGCGGCCCCGCGCGCCGCCTGACCAGCGTCCCGGCACAATACGGCGCCCTGGCGCTCGCCCCGGACGGTCGCACTCTCGCCGTCCTTCGCGGTTCGGGCGACCTCCGTCGCGGGCAGGCGCTCGACGAGCAGACAGACCTCGACGTCGTCCTCCTGCCGTTAGGCGACGAACGTGCGCCATCCGAGCGCGCTGTCGCGCAGGTGCGGTGGCGCGGAAACGCAGTCCCACCGTTCGTCGCGACGCTCGCGTTCACCGCCTCGGGCGACAGGCTCATCGTGACCGAGATCGTGAAGGACGACACGCTCGCCGTCAAGCGGATGCGGCTCGACGGAGGTGACAAGGAGACGCTCGCCGTCCTCCCGCACGCGACGTCGGCTGTGGTCTCGCCCGATGGCCGCTGGGTGGCGTTTCGCGAATACGCTCGTGGTTTCGTCGCGCCACTCGAGTACATCGGCAAGCCACAGCGGCTGAGCGCCTTCGACAAGCTCGGCGCCACACGCCGCGTCGACGCCAACGACGGCGAGGATGTCGTCTGGACGCCGACCAGTGACGGTCTTGTCTGGACCCGTGGCACCCGGTTCTACGAGAAGCCGCTCGTCGCCGTTCTGGCCGACACCGCGAACAAGCCGTCGGCGACGGCGCGCTCCACCGATCTCGCGTTCGAGTTCGACACCGACGTCCCCGAGACCACCGTTGCGCTCACCAACGCGCGCATCATCAGCATGGACGGCCGCCGCACGGTGCTCGACCGCGGAACCGTGCTCGTCAGGCGTAACCGGATCGAGGCCGTTGGCTCCGATGTCGCCGTCCCCGCCGGCGCCCGCGTCTTCGACCTCGCGGGGCGTACGATCATGCCGGGCATCGTCGACGCGCACGCACACTACAACGCGCAGTCGTCGCCGTTAGGCGTCGTCGAGCAGGGACACGCCGGCCTCCTCGCGAATCTCGCGGTGGGCGTCACCACCATGTACGAGGTCTACGGGAACGCGCACAAGGACTTCCTCGTCTCCGACCTCCAGCGCCGAGGGCTGATCGATGGCGCTCGGCTGCTGTCGACGGGCGCGCCCGTGTATGGCCTGCGCAGCTTCCGCCCCAAGACCTACCGACCCGTTCTCTCGTACGACGACGCGCTCGACGTGGCCCGCTACAACAAGGACCACGGCGCCACTGCGCTCAAGGACTACGTGCAGTTCACGCGCGCCGCCCGCCAGCAGCTGCTCGCCGCCGCCCGCTCGCTCGGGCTGAACGTCGTCTCCGAAACCGCCATCGACTGGCAGATGGACATGTCGCTGCTCGCCGACGGCGTGTCGGGACTCGAGCACACGCCGGGCATGGAGCCCATGTACGACGACGTCGCACGGCTCTTCGCCGCGTCAGGTGCCGGGATGACGCCGACGCTGATCGTCGTGTACAACGGCCCCGCCGGCGAACAGCTCTATCACGAAACGGAACGTCTCTGGGAAAACCCGCGCCTGCTTCGCTACCAGACCAGGGACGCCCTGCTCCGTTTTCGGCGGACGACCCACCTCTTCGACGATGACATCTACGCCGCGCGCATGGCGGCCGCGGTGCTCAAGCTGCATCGCGCAGGCGTTCCTCTTCAGGTCGGCGGCCACGGCCAGATGCCGGGTCTCGACTCGCACTGGGAGATGGAGCTGTTCGTGAAGGGCGGCTTCACGCCGATGGAGACGCTCCAGGCGGCGACGATCGACGGCGCGCGGTACCTCGGCCTCGACACACAGCTCGGCTCCCTCGAGCGCGGGAAGCTGGCCGATCTGGTGATCCTGAAAGCGAACCCGCTCGACGACATCCGGAATGCGCGTGAGGTCGAGATGGTGATGCAGAACGGAATCCTCTATAGCGGTGAGGACGCGGCACGGGTGTTCCCGAACCCGCGGCCGGCTCGGCGGATGTACTATCTCCGAGACCAGTGACCGATAGCGGGTGGTCGTAGAGCGTCGGCGCGAGGCCGCGAGACACATGGCACGATTGCCGTCCAGCTCTCGCCTAAGAGAGAGAGCGGCCGAGATGCGGCTGCGTTGTCGGACCAACGCTTCGCCGCGACCGACATGTTCTCTCTCATTCGCACGCAGAGATCGTACGATGATGCGCAACTATAGAATCCGCTCGGCGTCGCTCGTCGCAGCGGTCTCGCTGGCCGGCGCCGGGTGCAGTGACGCGGGGACGTCTACCGCCCCGGTAGCCGCCCGACCAGTCACGGCTTTGACTGCATCAGCCCCAAGCCCTGGTCGCCGCGGGCCGTACATTGCCGACCTGCAACTCAGCTCGATCTACGTGTCCCTGAGCGAGGGCTACACACCGTTCACGGTGACGGTCACGAACCCGACCAAGAAGGCCTTCTACAACATCTACCTCAAGGGCGTTCTGCAGTCAGGCAACAACGAGCCCTGGCCTGCGACCGCGTTCCTCGCGTACTGCCCCAACCCAAACGGCGTCGTGCGCCCGGGCGACTGCGCGATGAGCAATGGCATCACTGCCCTCGGTGGCCTAACGCTCGTCGTCGGACCGGCAACCTACACACTCATGGTACTCCAGCAACAACCAGATGGCAGCATGAAGGTCCTCGACAGTAAGACCGTCGACGTCGTGTTGACCAAGACGAGCGTAATCGAGCGATAGGCACGCGTATCTACCCCCGCTCGCTACAACGCGTACTTCAGGCTCGCCACGAACATCCGGTGCGGGAACGGGTGGAACAGGAAGTACTTGCGGTTCAACAGATTGTCGACACCCAGCCCGGCGGACCAATGACGGTCGAAGCGATAGTTCGCGCGGGCATCGGCCACGAACCAGGCGGCGAAACCCTGATACGTGTTCGTATTCACGTCCGCGTTGTCGAGCGTCGTGTACATCTTGTCGCTATACCGACCCGCGACCGTGAGGGCCAACTTCCGCTGCTCATCCGGGCGATAGGTCGCCGAGAACGTCGCACGACGCTTCGGAATGTTAGGCAGCTCCTTACCGATCGCAGCGTCCTCGGGTGCCGTTGCACTGGCTCGGCCCGAGATCGCGAGGGTCTTCGCGTTGGTGTAGGTCGCGCTGCCCTGGAGCTCGAGTCCGCGCACGAACAGATCGTTCGAGCCTAACACGATCTCGACGCCCTGGGACCGAACGTGATCGACGTTCGACACGTACGAGAACAGCTGCGACGAGCCCGGAACGAGCGGCAGGAACTGCGAGATGATCGCGTCGTGAATGTCGTCATGGAACAGCGCCATCTGCAGCAGCGTGCGATTCGACTTCCGTTCGACGCGAAGCTCTGCGGCCAACACGTCGTCGGGCTTCAGGTTCGGGTTCGGCGACGTGAACGTTGTTCCGGTCGAAACGAGCTGGTACAGCTCCGCCGCGGTGGCGAACCGATACGCCTTGCCGACGGAGCCCGTCAGGGTCCAGTCGAGCGACGGAGTCCAGGCGAGCACACCCTTCGGCGAGAACCGGGACGCTGAAACCGTTGGCTGCTCGATCTGCGTCGTGCCGCTGGCGTTGTAGCCGTCGTATCCCTTCCAGGTCTCGTAGCGGCCGCCGAAGGTGAAGCGCAGCGTCGGCGTTATGAACCAGGCATCCTGCGCCCACACCGCCTGCGTGCGCGTCTTCCCGTCGCCCTCGGTGGCCACCGTCGTGGCGTCGCCGCCAGTCCACTCGGGCGTATCGAACGTCGTGTTCTCGAGCACGTAACGATCGGCGTGCACGCCGAGGCTCACCATGTGTGCCGACGCTTCCTTCCCCGACGGACGCCAGATCGCTTTGGCATCGAGCGTCTTCCACGCCGTACCGTCGAGCACCGCGATTCGGCCCGGTTCCCCGAACGTCGTGCCCGTCGCCGATGCCGACGTCGGCGAGCGCTGCTCATCCTTGCCGAAGTCGTACATCGTACCCGCGACCTCGAAGTCCCACGTGCGCTTCGTGTCGGACCGCAGTGTCAGGCTGTGGGCCGTGTGCTTCTGGATGAGATCGTAGAAGCCGGTGGCGAATCCCGACTGGCCCGCGAAGGTCGGCTGGCCAGCGCGATCGATATACGGATCAACGCCCGAGTTGGCGTCGTTCTGCCAGTAGCCGAACGTGTACGCGGCTCGCAGCGACGGCGTGATGTCATACGCTGCTTTGAGCTTCGCGTTCGTCATGCCCGTGTTCAGCACGCCGCTCGCGCCGAGCACGTTCGCCGGCGCACCCAGCTTGTTGGTCTCGGAGACTCCCCCGGTGGTGCCCGTGGGGAACGTTGCGCTCGTGACGTAGCTGAGCGGCTGACTATTGCTGTTCTGATAGTTGCCGCTGACGCGGATCGCGAGCCTGCCGAAGCGCAATCCCAGGTCGCCGGTGGTCTGCGACGTTCCGTACGTTTTTTTCGTGCCGTACAGATCGAACTGCTGCATCGCCTGGGTCTGCGCGATCGACCCTTCGAGCTTTTCCGGCAGTCGCGTCGTGATCTCCATGACCGCGCCCATCGAATTGCCGGCGTACGCAGCCGAGAACGGGCCGTACATCATGTCGATGCGCGCGATCTCCGATGGTGCGACCAGTCCCCATCGCGGCCCGCCGATGGTGTTGTTGTTCGCGATGAGTGCGGTGAGCGGGACGCCGTCCGCGAAGATCAGGCTGCGCGCGCTCGAGCCCACGCCCCACGTGCGCGTGGCCATCGTTGCCTGCGTGTCGCCGTTGTTCCTCTTCCTCAGGAATACAGTCGGCAGGTATTTGACGGCGTCCTCGGTGTCCATGACGTTCACCGTTTCTTCCGCTTTGCGGGACGTGATGGTGGCGATTGCCGGCAGCGTCACCGCCTGAACCGGCGTCACCGCCACGGGCGCGGCTTCGACAGTGATCTTCACGCCTTGGAGCTTGACGGCGGTGTCCGATTTTGCCGGTTTGGTTCCCTGGGCCAGGAGCGGAGCACCGGCGAACAAAGAAGCGAAAATGACGAGATTCGTTCTCATGACTCCCATCAGAATTCTGCCAATGATATCGAACACGGACTGAATTCCTCCACCGCGCTCTGTCTCGCGCGGACAGCGGTTGGGCATACGGGTTTTCAGGATGAACAGGTCACGTATCCTCCAGCTGCGCGGATCTGTCGCCTGCTCGAAAATGCGGGATCTCGACGGCGTGCGGCGGTGAAGGCTCACCAGTCAGGCGCATCGGTCGTCATCGGATGACGGCGAACCCATCGCCTTACCTCACGCGTCGCGACGCAGTCGCGATGACGTGAGCTCCACAGCGGATGTCGAGGACGGGCGCGCGCCGGCGGCGCGACTGCCCGTTAGGCGCTCAGCGGCGGGGCGTGCGCGAGCGGGAGGATGTGCCGGGCCGCGACCGGAACGTAGTGGTAGTCCGGAAGGCCGGCGTCGCGTGTCGCGACGGTGACGATATCAGAGAGCGCGATGCTCGCGGCAACGAAGGCAACGGGAGGCGTGGAGCAGCACTGCCCGAGGCAGGTGCATTGGCTGCTGCGCTGGGGCGCAGACCCCGAGTCGGATGCGGAGTGTTGTGCGGCATCCAGCTGTGGGACGGAGTGATTCGCGTGAACCGCGGCAGGGGCTGCCGACGCCGCGTGAACCCCGTGTGTCGGGCAGGCGTGCGTGAGCTCTGGTCCGGTCGCAACGACCACGAACCAGAGCCCGACGAACAGGGCGAGCGCGCGACTCCACAGAGGGCGCTTCATCACACGTCCAAGATAGGGCGACTACCGACACCTGTCACGAGCACGCCTTTGACGAGTACGCCTGTCACACCTCGAGATCGCTGGCCAAATGCTGTCCTCGAGCAACGAACCTCCCCGCACGGAGCTCCGAGCAAGCCCGCTCGAGCAGATAACGTACCCTTGCCTCGAAATGGGCCTTCGACAAGCGAACGCGTCAGCCTCAGGCAGCCCTGGCAACCGCGCCGCTGGACATTCCCAACCGGTCGTGCAGCAAGCAGATGCTCAACACCCACATGAGTAGGGTATCCACTCGCGTCCGCGTCGCGGGGTCCATGGACGGAACCGAGTCGAGCAATGCGACCACCTTGCGTCGATCGTAGATGCCAGGTCCGTCGAGGAGACTGCCGCGCAGCGTATCCTGGAGCAGCGCGTACAGTCGTCCGTCTCGCTGCATCGTCGCCGGCGGCGACATGAACGGGTGCTTCTGCCGGCGGTACACCGCCTCGGTCAGCACGGGCTTCGCGGCCTCGCGCAGCACGTACTTCTCGGTCATCCCCTTGATCTTCATCGACACCGGCATGCGCGCGGCCTCCGCCGCCAGGTGGTGGTCGAGGAAGGGCAACCGGCCTTCTACCGAGTGCGCCATCTCCATCCGGTCGCCCAGGTTGCTCAGGATGTAGTTAGGCAGGAACGTCTTCGACCAGATGTAGAGCGACTGGTTCAGCGGATCGCGGCCCGCGAGCTGGCGTTCAACATCCAGGTGGTTGAGCAGCACGCGGAACGTGTCGCGTTCCTTGAACGCTCTTGCAAAGGCGCCGTTCGCCACGGCCAGGAGGCTCTTGCCCATCTCGGCCCACACCTCGAGTGTCGATGGCACAAAGCCAAGCACGCTCCGCACGCTCTCGATCGGCATGGACGTCTGTGGCATGAGTATCCCGGTCGACACCATGTTCGACGCCTCGAGCTGCGCCAGGAGTTGCTGCCTCGCATCGGGCGACTGCCTGACGTCGCCATACAGCACCATGTCGCGTCGGAAGTGCGGATAGCCCGCGAAGATCTCGTCGCTTCCCTCTCCCGTCAGAACGACTTTGATCCCCGAATCTCGGACCGCTCGACTGAGGAGGTACTTCGCGACGCTATGCGCGTTCAGGAACGGCCGCTCCGCATGATAGAGCGCATCAGCGAAGTGATCCGCGGTGTGCTCCGACCGGATGTCAACGCGATGAAACTCCGCCCCGGATAGCTTGGCCTGCGCTTCCGCAAGCGCGCCCTCGTCGTACTCCGCCTGATCGAATGAGAGTGTGTACGCGCGCAGTGGCTTGGACGAGAGCCGCGACGCGAAGCCGAGAATCGCGCAGGAGTCAATGCCACCGCTCAGATAACAGGCGACGGGCACATCCGCCCGAAGGCGCACGCGCACCGCTTCCTCTAGGGCGAGGCTCACGCGCTCCACGTACTCTCGTTCGTCGGCGACTGGTGCCGCGTCGGCCGCGAGCGGGAAGTCCCAGTCCCAATACGGCATGACACGCACGTGCTGGCCGTCCGTCAGCAGGTAGCATCCCGGCGGAAGCTGATAGATGCCTGCAAACGGCGAACGTTCGGGTGCGTGACCGAAGAACTGCAGATCGTAGAGCGTCTCCAGATCCCAACTGAGCGGCACACCGAGCTCCATGAACGCCTTCACCTCGGACGCGAGGTAGAATGCGCCGTCATGGATTGTGTAGTACATCGGCTTGATGCCAAACCGGTCGCGCGCGGCGAACAGCGTCCCGTCACGCTCGTCCCACATCGCGAACGCGAACTCGCCTCTCAGCGAGTGAAGGGAGCGCGTGCCCTGCTCCTCGAACAGGTGCAGCGCGATCTCGCTGTCCGATCGGGTTCGGAACACATGGCCGCGACGCTCGAGGTCGGCGCGAATCCGCTCGAAGTCGTAGAACTCGCCGTTCACGACAATCCGCAGTCGGCCGTCCTCGTTCGCGATCGGTTGATCGCCCGTCGTTAGGTCGATGATACTGAGTCGCGCGTGGCCCAAACCGGCTCTGCGGTTCGGCGCAAGCCACACGCGATGCCCGTCAGGCCCACGATGATCGAGCCGCCGCACCGCACGAATGAGCGAGTCGCCAGACACGACTCCTCGCCCGGCGACAGCAGCGATAATGCCGCACATGAGTTCCCCTTTGAAGAAGAAGAACGGCGTCGCTTGTCGACGCCGCGGATGGTCGAATGTGAATGTTGGTGACGCGTTTCAACATCCCACGTCTGCGCCACCCGAACAATCCGGCGGAAGGAGGTGCGGCTCCCTCCCAAAGGTGAGGTATAGCGCTGCGGCCGCCCGGAAGGCGGACGCCCACGCGATCTGCCCCTCACACAGGACGCTTCACCGACTCGGTCCTTCCGCGCGAGAGGCGTGGCGGCTTTCGTGTTCGCGAAGTTGCGCGACCCATCGAAGCGCAGCGCGTCGGCCGGCCCGTTATGCGCCCGCACCTGGCCGAAGTGGCGGCGGCCAACGCGCCGCTTCATCCCGAAAGCCTGTCGCTCGACCCGACAGAAGTGCATCTCTGACAAACGGTACCGGAGATGCCAATGACTCGATTCGTCCTGGCGATGACCCTTGTTGCGGCGTCGATGAACGCCGCGCTCGCGCAGTCACCACTGGCCAGCAGACTCGCGCAGCTGAGCGAGGACTTCTACGCCGCGCAAAGACTGCCCGGGCTCGCGGTGGGAGTGCTGATCGACAGCCAGGTCGTTTACCGCGCGGGGTTCGGCAGCACCCGGATGGGCGGTGGGCAGCCAATCACGCCGAGCACGCTGTTTCACATGGCGTCCATCACGAAGCCGTTCGTCGCTACGGCCGTCGTGCAGCTGTCGAGCGCGGGGAAGGTCGACCTCGACGCTCCCGCCACTCGTTATGTGCCGTATTTCAGGATGAAAGATCCGCGGGCGTCCGCGATCACGGTCCGGCAACTGCTGACTCACACCGCCGGCATGCCGGACGTGACCGACTACCGATGGAATTTCCCCGAATACGACGACCAATCACTCGAACGGTGGATTCGTGGGCTCGCCGACTCGGCACTCATCGCGGCGCCAGGCGAACGATGGCAGTACAGCAACATTGCGTTCGAGCTGCTCGCGGACCTGGTGGCAAAAGTGTCTGGCGAGTCGTTCGAAGACTACGTGCAGAAGCGGATCCTCACACCGCTCGCGATGCGAAAGAGCACACTGCTCATGACGGACATCGACTCGTCTCTCATGGCCTGGGGACACCGGCGCGCATCGCCGGGCCCCTTCGCGATCGCCGCTCACTACCCGTACAACCGCCGTCACGCCGGCAGCTCGACGCTCCACTCGAACGTTGACGATATGCTCCGCTGGGCGAGAGCGAATCTGCAGCGTGGCGCCCTCGATGGCGTTAGGATTCTGCCCGAATCGGCGTACGACCAGCTCTGGAAGGAGCAGTACGACATGATGCCCGCGATGCGTCGTACGGGTGGAGGAACTAGACCGGACGTGGAGCGAATGGGCGTCGGGCTCTCCTGGTTCCTGGAGACTCGGGGTGGCACGCGTTACGTGTCCCACGGCGGCGGCGACCATGGCTTCCGGACCGATCTGGTGCTCGCACCCGACCAGCGGGTCGCGGTGGTCGTGATGACGAACAGCGAAGCCGGCCCGACTCAGTTGAGTCGGGCGCTGATCGAGGCCGTGCTCGCCGATCGTGCCGCGAGGCGAAACTAGACTCCTGCTGCTGCGGGTTTGATGAGGAGTGCAACACCCTGCGTCGCTCAATCACTCCTCGCGCAGCGCCGTCACCGGATCGATCCCGCTCGCGCGCCTCGCCGGTAAGAACGACGCCACCGCCGTGACGACCAACAAGATTACCGGAACGCCCGCGAACGTGATTGGATCGACGGCGCTCACGCCAACGAGGTAACTCTTCACGACACGCGTCGCGGCGATGGCGCCGCCGAGTCCGAGCAGTATGCCGATCCCCGCCACAGCCATTCCCTGCCCGAGAATCAGCCTAACGACGTCCCGGCTACTCGCGCCCAGCGCGACACGGACGCCGATCTCCCTCGTCCGCTGGCGGGCCGAATACGAGATCACCCCATAGAGACCGAGCGAGGCGAGCACGACCGCGAGGACCGCGAACGTCGTGATGAGCGCCAGAAGGAACCGCGTCTGAGCCATGGCATTCGTGACGTACGATTCGAGCGTTGTCGTGCCAGCGACTGGCACGTCTCGATCCATCGCGGCAACCGCGGAACGGATTTGGGGCACCAGCGTCGCAGCGTCCACTTTGGTGCGCACGACATACGTGAGCGGCAAGAACGATTGGAAGACGTATGGGACGTAAATCGTCTCGCGCCCCTCGGCAGCGAGCGACGCGGACCGAACGTTCGAAACCACCCCGACGATCTGCACAGGCAGGCGCTCGAGCGAGAACGTCTGTTCGTTGAAGTGGTCGACGATGAGCTGCTTTCCAAGAGGAGTTTCGTCGCGGAACAGTCGCTTCGCGAGCTTCTGATCGATCATCGCCACGTCCAGCGCCTTGACTTCATTGTCCAACGGAACAAAGGTCCGGCCCGACACCAGCTGGATCTTCATCGCTTCGAAGTATCCCGGGAGCACTGATTTGAAGTCGGCCTTCTGCGCCTGGTAGACATCCTCTGGGCCGCCGGGTCGGCCGTACGAGGCAACCGAATACTGCTCCCCGCCCGCGAGCGGCAGTGGCGCAACCGCACCAACGCCCGAGACGCCCGGGATTTGCGCGAGACGGGCAGCCAGCTGGTTGTGGAAGTTCCCTCGTGACTCCGTCGTTAGGTATTTCAGGAACTGAAGCGGCGCGTTGAACGTCACGACATTGTTCGCGTCGAACCCAGGGTCGACTTTCTGAATCTCGCTGAAGCTGCGAACCATCAGCCCGGCGCCGATCAGCAGCACGAGCGAAAGCGTGACCTCGATGATCGCGAGTGTCGTCCGCAGCTTGTTGCCGCGAACGCCACCGGAGTCGCTCCCGCGGTCGCGCAGTTTGTCCACGAGGTTCCCGGCGACAGCGCGAAGCGCCGGTGCCAGACCAAACACGGCCGACGCCAGCAGCGCGATGCCGGCGGTGAACGCGAGGGC
>Ga0105249_10001357_pt1 | contig 21397 bp, 20 predicted proteins | sample KBSS44metaG_FD_81522 | JGI IMG/M metagenome (GOLD analysis project Ga0105249, IMG submission 81522) | Switchgrass rhizosphere microbial communities from Kellogg Biological Station, Michigan, USA - KBS S4-4 metaG | ecosystem: Host-associated > Plants > Roots > Rhizosphere > Soil | place...
ACACTGTGCAATTCAATGAAGTGCCATGTATGAGTTTTATCGGCGAACTGGAGGCAGGTAAAGCATTTGATTTTATTCAAAGCACTTATCGTTCACAGATAACCGGCATTTATCAGCATAACTTTTTTGATCATGACAAAAGAGATTTCTTTTTTAATAACACTTTGTTTGTATTGAAGAATAAAAGACTGATTGAATTGGGAAATAACTATTGCCAGGTATTATATACAAAAGATCAGCATGGGTGGGGACAAACAATGATAAAAGAATTATCTGTTTTTCATATAACAGGTGATGTAAATAAAGTGATCGGTTTTGCAAGAAGCAATAATATGAATTGAAGAGATCAGATGCAGAAGGAGGAATAAGCGTTCCCGGTGAGATGCAACCGGGACGCTTTATAGAACCATGATTAAAGGATTTAAAAAAGATTAGGAGGAAACATATAGCAGTATTCCAATTGGTTGGATACTTCGACTGGAACGGAGAGGATGTCCCGATTCAATCGGGACCTTCTATACTAGTTGAGTTATTCGTAAAGGTTCGTTGGTGTAAAGGCTAACATCACAGATTGTCGATCTGTTACTATGGGTTCGATTCCCGTACGAACCGCTAAATAACCGGATCGGGAGTTAGTTTACAAATTCAAATGAGTTTGTCGAAAGACATACTGCTATGCTCTATGATTATTTAGGCAATAAACTTGAAGTAACTTTAAGATTGATTTATGTATAAACTAAAATTACAAGGAAAAGAAATCAGAGCACTTGGTTATCCGGAAGGACCGGTGATCAGCATTGCAATGAATGTGATGGAAAAGAATTTCAAACATCATTCAAAAGAAAAAGCATTTGAGATACTGAAGGAAATTTTGCAATCACCACATGATTATGCAACAGATGAAGTATTGGGTTTAATTGTAAAACAACTTTTACCAAAGCCAGAAACTGAAGGACAAAACATTTCATTGAATCAAAATGGAATTCAATTCAATGTCTTTGGCCAGGAACATATTGAAGAAGGAGCTATGCATCAAATGTACCAGGCTGCTAAATTGCCGATAAGTGTTGCTGGAGCATTAATGCCCGATGCACATAGTGGTTATGGTTTGCCGATTGGCGGAGTATTGGCAACTGAGAATGCTGTTATCCCTTATGGTGTCGGAGTTGATATCGGTTGCAGAATGTGCCTGAGTGTTTTTGATATTGATCCAAAAGAATTGACTCAAAAGGAAAATTATTTTACAAGAGAATTGCTGGAAGCAACTTTATTTGGTAGTGGACAACAATTTGACCAGGCGGAGAACCATGAAGTGATGGAAAATGAATTATTCTATCAATTGCCATTGCTAAAAAATTTGCATGGCAGAGCATGGAAACAATTAGGTTCTTCAGGTTCAGGAAATCACTTTGTTGAATTTGGAACTGTCGAGATCGATGAGAAGGATAATGTGTTAGGAGTTGAGCCAGGAAATTATGTTGGATTGTTATCACACTCCGGTTCGAGAGCATTGGGGGCAAACATTGCGAATCATTATACAAAGATCGCCATCAACAAAAGACGTTTACCTGCTGAAGCAAAAAATTTGGCATGGTTAAGCTTGGATGAAGAAGAAGGAATTGAATATTGGAATGCAATGAACTTAGCTGGTGATTATGCTTCTGCTTGTCATCATGTAATTCATGAAAAGATCGCAAAGCAAATTGGAAGAAGACCAGTGAAGATGATAGAGAACCATCACAACTTTGCATGGAAAGAAAAGTGGGAAGGGAAGGATCTGATCGTTCATCGTAAAGGAGCAACACCTGCAGGTAAAGATGTGTTGGGAATAATTCCGGGGTCTATGACCGCTCCGGGTTTTATTGTAAAAGGTAAAGGTGAAACAGCATCTATTAATTCAGCTGCACATGGCGCTGGGAGAAAGATGAGCCGTACCAGAGCAATGGAATCGGTAACGGATAAACAATTCAAAGAAGAATTGCAAAAGCATAATGTAAAATTGCTTGGCGGCGGATTGGATGAATCACCTTTTGCTTACAAGGACATAGAAGCTGTAATGCAATCGCAAAAAGCATTGGTGGATGTTGTAGGTAAGTTTACTCCAAAAATTGTAAAGATGGATGGAGCAAAACATAAGAGCTGGAAAAAGAAAGGCAGAGATGAAGTGATGGGGGAATGATCAGGAAACAAGGCACCGGTTTATTCGGTGCTTTTTATTTCTTCTGCTGCAGCAAACTCTAATAATAATTCTTTACCTCTATAAAGAAATAGTGACTTGTTTTTTATTTCGTACCGGGTTATTTTTTCCAAACTGCCTAAAAAGTTGTTTTCGATTTGCTGAACTTGCTCACAATACATTTTTGTAGAAAAAATATTTTTAAAACTCACTTCGTTGCCATTAATAGTGGCACTACTACCAAAAGTATTACAACTGCCATTTCCTACTGCGTTGTTTTTTTCCTTGTCAAAGCGTATAAAGGCTTTTGTATTTACGATCTCTTCATTTCCATTGTCATGAATTTTCTTTAATGACCATTTGATATTATATAAATGAGTAGTGGGTTGCATACTTTCTTTAGTTGACTTACATGAATAGGCTAAAATAATAACAACGCAAATAGCGAATAAGTGTTTCATTTTTATGATTTATGTATAGATGCTATGTAAATCTTCTATACATATATTGAAATGTTAAAGCTTATTTCATTCCAGGAAATAAAGAAACCTCTGTGGAAACAGAGGTCGCAACCAAAACTAACTGCTTATGAGAAAACTTATTTTATGTAGTAACCGTTTTAAAATTATATTTTCCAAAATAACCACCTTCCCTTTCTTCCTGTTCTGTGATCACAAAATCTTCTTTATAGGATGAAAACCTGCTTCTTTTTATTTGTGGCTGTCTTTTTTGCTTTTTCTTTGGAAGATTTTTTTTCATAACACTGGTTTTTGGTTTTGTAGTTATGAGTTTCCAATTACCGTGCCAGTTGAAATAATGCAAATAGAATTTAGCAGTATCAATAAAGCTGAAGAATTAAGACACAACGTGTTGGAGCAGTTTGTTTTTGTAGCAGTATTGTGAATTTTGAAAGTCACACTTTCACATAGATCTTCTTTTTATCCATCCACCAGCAAATAAACCACATGAAAGTAATAACACAAATGGCATAGACAAGTGAACCATTTTCAGGAACACCGGGAATATGAACGAGGATTTTTTTATACAGCCAGTTCCAGGGATTTGTTCCATCACCTAATTTTATTAGTGCAAGACCTTTGGGTAAAAAAGCGCTGAGAGCAAAAACAAACAAAGCATTTTTTCCAAACACATCAAAGAATTTACTTAACCAGCCTTTTAAATTTTGAAACTCTATCAGGTATATCATTGTGGCAATAGTGATGGTGGCAAGACCAGAGGTATAAACTGTATAAGAACTTGTCCATATTTTTTTATTGATCGGGAAAACCATATCCCAGCAAAAGCCGGTTAAGATCATTGCAACACCGCCAACAAACAAACCAGTCAGCATCTCAAAATTCTTACCCTTCTTTTGAATATAATCACCAACGAGATAACCAAAAATCACATTTACAATGGCTGGCAGCGTACTCATTATTCCCTCAGGATCAAAAGGAATTCCTTCGCCTTTATACATATGAGCAAGTCCCAGTACAGTTTTATCAACTTTATTTCCAAACCAACCCGTCATGCTATACGGATCACCTTTTTCACCAAGAAGAAAACAAAGCGTCCAATATAAAAGCAGTAGAACCAATCCTGCAAAAAATGCAGCTCTTGGTTTCATATAATATATAATAATAGAAGCAAAAAAATAACAGAGTGCAATGCGTGCAAGGACTCCTAAAATTCTTACACCCTGAGGATTTCCCTTTTCATCAATATATGACCAGGGTTTAAATACTAAAATGCCGTCAACCCATTTTACAAAAGGCCACCAGGTAAGAAAAAGGCCAATACCAAAGATCAATAAACTTCTTTTCAAAACTTTTTTCCAGAAAACTGCATCACCACCGGATTCAAGTTTTGGCATTATAAATGCAAGGGCATTGCCCACAGCAAATAAAAAAAATGGGAACACAAGATCTGTTGGTGTAAGTCCGTGCCAGGGGACATGTTCAAGCGGAGCATATATATGTGACCATGTGCCGGGATTATTTACTAAGATCATCAGGCATACAGTTGCCCCGCGAAATACATCAAGAGAATAGAAACGCTGATTCAAATGCAGTGAGTTTTGAATTAAAGATAAAGCTTAAACGGATATAGGGACAAACTACAGGTTAGATGTAAAACATTCTAAGCCTAGTTATTAACCCGTGGGGACAAATGATTCAGAATCTGACCACTTCGCTTTACCCTCAGTCACATTTCACCCTATATTTGCAACCAAATCGAAACCCCGGGTTTTGATTTATTGAAATTCATTCCTGGAAACCAGTCATATGAAAACTTATCGATGTGACTGAGATGGCGAAGCCATCAAAAAAAGTTCTTGTGGGCATAAGAAAATGGTTAGCCGTTTACACACGGCCAAGATGGGAAAAAAAAGTAAACCAGCTGCTGGCAGAAAAAGGAGTGGAAAGATATTGCCCACTTAATAAAGTAAGAAGAAAATGGAGTGACCGGGTAAAAGTGGTGGAAGAACCGCTATTCAAATCTTATGTTTTTGTGAAAGTGAATGATGAAGATCGTACCGAGGTGCGAATGACACCTGGCGTTATCAACTTTGTATATTGGCAGGGTAAGCCGGCTGTGATAAAAGAAAAGGAGATCAATGCCATTAAAAGATTTTTGGATGAATATGAAAATGTGGAAGTAAAGTCAATTGAAGTAAAAGTAAACCAGCGGGTGAAAATAACTACGGGACCGCTAATGGACCAGGAGGGACAGGTACTGGAAGTGAAAAATAAAAAAGCAACTGTGGCGATCGATAGTCTCGGCTATGTGCTGGTAGCATCTATTGAAAAAACAAAGCTGGCTTCAGTAAAAACAAAATAAAACAAACGTTATATTTGAAAAAGCAAATCGCCTAAAAACCAATATTGCCTTCATGAAAATCCTTTCCTTCCTCATCTTTCCCTTTTTTGCTGTTATATTATTTTCCTCATGTAAAACACAGAAAGCAGCCGGGTATATGGAAGATTTTACCGATACTTCGGGTAAAGTGCAGGTAAAATATCCCGAACCATTGATCCAGAAAAGTGATGTCTTGTCTATTATTGTTTACAGCGATGCAATTGATGGAGGAGCAACTGATGCATTGTATAATCTAGGTAATGCCGGCACTGGCTCTGAATCGACAAGGGGTTTTCTTGTGGATCTTGATGGTTATATCCAATATCCAAGAATTGGAAAAATAAAAGCAGAGGGATTAACAAAAGCACAGCTTTCTGAAGAAATAAGAAAAAAAGTTACGGGTCCATTATCGAACCCTTCCGTCATGGTTAGGCTTCTTAACTTTAAAATTACAATGCTCGGTGAAGTAGCAAAAGCGGGCCCTATAACTATACCCAGCGAAAAAGTAACGATACTCGAAGCAATTGGCCTGGCGGGAGACGTAACGATTTATGGTAAAAAAGATGATATTGTGATTCTGCGGCCGACTGATTCAACTGTTGAACATGGCACCATTGATCTTTCATCCAAAAAGCTTTTCGAATCTCCCTATTATTTTCTCCGGCAAAATGATGTGGTTCTTGTGAATCCAAATAAGAATAAAGCAAGATTAAGCGAGCAGGTATTTAACCAGCGACTTAGCATTGCTTTCAGCGTGATCAATATGATGGCATTATTATATAATATATTCCACCAATAAAAATATTCCTATTTAATAATGGAAGGCAATCAATCCGGTAATAAGGATCTCGGTACTCTTTCGATAAAAGATCTTTTCTTCAAATATGTGAGGTTTCTTCCGGTATTCCTGGTATCGGTTGCTCTCTGCTTGCTTGGTGCTTATTTATATCTCCGTTATACTACGCCAATTTACAGGGTGATAGGCACACTCTCCTTTAAGCAGGATGAATCAAACAGGAGCAGCGGTAGCAAACTCAATGAGATTTTCAATGCAAAAAATGTGAGTGATGTGCAGTCAGAAATTGAGATCCTGAAGTCCCAGGCATTGATGGAAAGAGTGGTTGATTCTGTAAAACTTCAAACCAGTTATTTCGCTGTCGGTAAAATTAAAACACTTAATATTTATACCGCATGCCCTTTTCGGTTAAGAATTATTAAGCTAACTGATTCTTTCAGTTCGTTTAAAATGAATTTTATTTTTCCAACCGAGAATGAATTTCGGGTAAACAAAGAGCCAACCAAATACAAATTCGGCGATGTTTTTGGAAATGCTTACGGGCTTTTTACACTTAGCAAGGTTAATGATGGGGTCAAAGGCAAAGAATTTAATGTAGAATGGAAGTCTGTACAAGAGCAAGCTGCTAACTATGCGCCAATTGTTCGGGTAGCGCCAAAAATTGCGGGTACGAGTATTTATAATATTCAAATTGATTATACTAATTCGGCATTGGCTGCGGATATTATCAATAATCTAATGCTACGTTATAAAGACGCAAGTATCGATGATAAAAATGCTACCATTAAACAGCGACTCGATTACATAATACAACAGCTCGAAAGAATTGAACAGGACCTCGATAGCATAGAGGCCAAAAGAATATTATTTGTGAATGAGAATAATTTATCAGGATATGAAGAACAATTAGCTACTTATTTCAAAATACAAACTGAGTCAGACGAACAAATAAAAAATCAAAAACAACAACTGGTAGTGATCGATATAATGAAGGAATATCTTGAAGATACATTGAACTATTTTGAAAAAACTCCTTCATCTCTTACCCTTAGCGATCAGACACTGAATACAATGGTGGGTTCCTACAATATAATGCAGTTGGAGAGAAAAAAAATGCTGGAGCAAAAGATACCGGAAGAAAACCCACAGATACAAGCCAAAAATGCTGAATTGGAAAAGCTGCGGAAAAGCATTCTTGAGGCCCTTAAGAATGTGAAGGTCGCTTATAACTCATCAATCGATGATTTTTACAGAAGAGGAACCGCTGCTGTATATAAACAAAAGGAAATGCCGGGTAAGATCCAGCGCCTACTGGAAATGGAAAGAGAAAGAGACAGTAAGCTTGCTCTTTATAAATTTTTGCAGGAGCAGCGTGAGGAAACAGCCATGCAGCAGGCGGCAACTGTTTCCGGTTCAAAAGTGTTGGGAATTGCTTATCCAACTAATACCCCGATAAAACCCAATCGAAGAGCCATACAATTATTAGCAATCATACTTGGTCTTGGATTGCCTGCGATGTATATATTCTTCCAGGAAATCATTAATGATAAAGTGAATACCCGTTATGATATTGAGAAATTAACGGAGGCTCCTGTACTTGGAGAAGTGGGCCATTCATACAGTAGTTCCTCAATGATCGTAAGTAAAACGAATCGTTCAATGGTTTCCGAACAATTCAGGATCATACGATCAAATCTGCAATATGTTTTGAACAAAGTGGAAAAGCCTGTGATTATGGTCACTTCTTCATTTAGTGCAGAAGGAAAATCTTTTATTACTACAAACCTGGGAGGTGTAATGGCCCTGGCAGGCAAGAAAACCGTAATGCTCGAATTTGATATACGCAAGCCAAAACTTTTTTCAGGAATAAAATTGAGCAGCAAGCAAGGCATTACAAATTTTCTTGTTGGTAAAGCACAAATGGCGGATCTGCCAATAAAGATACCCGGTTATGAAAGTCTTTATGGAATCAGTTGCGGGCCTGTTCCTCCAAATCCTTCGGAACTTTTGCTTGATTCAAGAGTTGACGAAATGTTTGCATGGTTAAAAGAAAATTTTGATGTGATAATTATAGACACTGCACCCGTAGGCATGGTAAGTGATGCAATGACACTTGGAAAATTTGCTAATACTACACTTTATATAGTTCGCCAGGGTTACACATATAAAAAACAAATTTCATTAATTGATGAATTTTATCATCAAAACCGTTTACCGAAAATCTCCATTATTATCAATGATGTGAAACTTAAACCAGGCTATGGTTACTATGGTTATGGCAGGTATGGTTATGGTTATGGTTATGGGGGCGGATATTATGAGATTGAAGAAGGACAAGATACGCCAAAAAGAATTTTCGCATTTAGCAGGTTGAAAAATTTATTCAAAAGAAAATAATTTTTAAAGTCAGCAGTATAATGAAGGTATTGGTTACAGGTGGTGCAGGTTTTATAGGTTCAAACCTTGTGCATAGATTAATAAAAGATGATCGCATTACAACGGTTAAAGTGCTCGATAACCTGGAAACGGGAAGATTTGCGAACATATCAGAGTTTAAAAACCACAATAAGTTTGAATTTATAGAAGGTGATATCAGAAACTATGCTATTTGTCTTGATGTTGCCAAGGGGATTGATATTATTTCACACCAGGCAGCGCTTGGTTCCGTACCACGTTCGATTAAAGATCCTATTACTACACACGAAGTAAATGCGACCGGAACATTAAATATATTCAACGCAGCAAGGGAAAATAAAATAAAAAGAGTTGTTTACGCTGCTTCATCATCTACCTATGGCGATCATCCCGGTCTTCCGAAAGTGGAAGATAAAATTGGATCTCCTCTTTCACCTTATGGTGTTACCAAATTAGTGAATGAACTTTATGCAAAAGTGTTTGCAGAGTTGTATGATATGGAGTTTATCGGTCTTCGTTATTTTAATGTATACGGCCCACAGCAAAACCCTGCCGGCCCTTATGCAGCTGTGATACCTTTGTTTATTAAAGCAATACTTGATAATAGTTCACCCGTAATAAATGGGGTCGGAGACGGCAGTCGTGATTTTACGTTTGTAGAGGACGTGGTACAGGCAAACCTCTTAGCCATGTTTACCAATAATAAAACAGCGATAAACCAGGTGTATAATATTGCAAAAGGGGAACAAACAACTTTGAATGAGCTGTTTGATATTTTAAAAGAGATTTCGGGTAAAGCTATTGAGCCTGTTCATGGTCCGGAAAGGAGCGGTGATATAAAACATAGTCTTGCAGATATTTCAAAAGCAAAAAAATTATTGCGTTATGATCCGGCCACATCACCCGTTGAAGGATTAAGAAAAACTTTTGATTGGTATAAAAAAAATTCACTCATTTTCACAGCATGAATTTTGAAAGAAATATTTTAATTACCGGCGGTGCAGGTTTTATTGGTAACCATGTCGTTCGGTTATTTGTAAATAAATACCCGACATATCGAATTATAAATCTTGACGCCTTGACCTACGCAGGTAATCTTGAAAACCTGCGTGATGTGGAAGACATGCCGAATTATATTTTTGAAAGGGCAAATATTTTGGAAGTAAACGATCTTGAAAGAATTTTCAGTGAATATAAAATTGATGGTGTAATCCATCTTGCAGCTGAGTCACATGTGGATCGCTCAATTCTTTCCCCGCTTGACTTTGTTTACACAAATATCATCGGCACTGTCAATTTGCTAAATACTGCTAAAAAATATTGGAAAGATCTTTCCGGAAAATTATTTTATCATATTTCAACGGATGAAGTTTTTGGCAGTCTTGGCGAAGAAGGTTTTTTTACTGAGAAAACTGCTTATGCGCCGAACTCTCCTTACTCTGCATCTAAAGCATCTTCCGATCATTTTGTAAGAGCTTATGGGGAAACATTTCGCTTGCCGATGACTATTTCAAATTGTTCTAATAATTATGGGCCTTATCATTTCCCCGAAAAATTGATTCCTCTTTTTATAAATAATATCATTCATAAAAAACCATTGCCGGTTTATGGTGATGGAAAGTATACACGTGACTGGCTCTATGTAAAAGATCATGCACGAGCCATTGATACAATTTTTCACAAAGGAAAAATTTTTGACACTTATAATATTGGCGGTTTTAATGAATGGCAGAATATTGAATTAGTGAAGTTGCTTTGCAAAATGATGGATGAAAAATTAGGAAATGCACCAGGTACCAGCGATTCATTGATCACTTATGTGAAAGATCGTCCCGGTCATGATAAACGCTATGCAATTGATGCAACAAAACTTAGCACAGAACTTGGCTGGAAACCATCTGTGACTTTTGAAGAAGGTTTATCAGAAACCATTGACTGGTATCTTGAGAACCAATCATGGCTTAATCATGTTACATCGGGAGAATACCAGAAGTATTACGATTTACAATATCATAAGAGAGATTAAAATTTTATTAAAACTAAAAGCCCCTTTAGGGGTTTGGGGTTTATGAAAGGAATCATACTCGCAGGAGGATCAGGCACAAGGCTGTATCCAATTACAAAAGCTATTTCAAAACAGCTGATGCCTGTTTATGATAAGCCGATGATCTATTATCCGCTTTCTGTTTTAATGCTGGCTGGTATAAAAGATATTTTGATCATTACTACCCCTGAAGATAATCCTCAATTCAAAAGATTATTGGGTGATGGCAGCCACATAGGTTGTAGATTTCAATATGCCATACAAGAAAAACCGAATGGACTGGCGCAGGCTTTTGTGATCGGCGAATCTTTTATTGGCAATGATAAAGTAGCATTGATACTTGGAGATAATATTTTTTACAGTGCCGGGTTCTCTGCTTTACTTGCTTCATTAACAGATATCGAGGGCGGTTGTGTATTTGCTTATCATGTTTCAGATCCCGAACGCTACGGCGTCATTGAATTCGATGAAAACAATATGGCTATTTCCATTGAGGAAAAACCAAAACAACCAAAATCAAACTATGCTGTTCCCGGGTTATATTTTTATGACAACTCTATAGTCAATATTGCAAAAAATCTCAAGCCGTCACCTCGTGGGGAATACGAGATCACAGATGTAAATAAAATTTATCTTGAGAAAAATAAGTTGAAAGTGGCCATTATGGATCGGGGTACAGCATGGCTTGATACCGGTACTTTTGATTCACTTAGCGATGCAAGTGAATTCGTTCGTGTAATTGAAAAAAGGCAAGGATATAAAATTGGCTGCATTGAAGAAGTAGCTTATAATAAAGGGTTCATAAACACAGAAAAACTTTTACAACTGGCAACTGATTTAGAAAAAAGCGGTTACGGCCAGTATTTAAAAAACATCTATAAAAAAATAACAAAATGAAAAAGGCACTAGTATGTGGAGGTGGAGGTTTTATCGGAGGTCACCTTATTAACCGTTTAAAGAAGGAGGGATATTTTGTGAGAGCCGCCGATTTAAAGCACAATGAATATGGTAATGACAAAGCTGATGAATTTACTATTGGAGATTTAACAGAATCTTCTGTAGCAAAAAAAGTGGTGGAGGGAATGAATGAAGTTTACCAGTTAGCAGCCGATATGGGAGGAGCAGGATATATTTTTACGGGAGAAAATGATGCTGCAGTAATGCACAATTCAGCTCTTTGCAATCTTAATGTACTTGACGCTGCGGAAAAAGCTGGCGTACAAAAGATATTTTATTCTTCTTCTGCCTGCATGTATCCCGAATATAATCAACTTGATCCCGATAATCCCAAGTGTAGTGAGGATTCAGCATATCCGGCAGCTCCCGATAGTGAATATGGATGGGAAAAACTTTTTAGCGAAAGGCTTTATTTCGCTTATCAGCGCAATACAGGAATAAAAGTGAAAGTGGCGAGGTTCCATAATATTTTTGGCCCTCAAGGCACATGGACAGGCGGAAAAGAAAAAGCACCAGCTGCATTATGCAGAAAAGTAGCAGGAGCCGAAGATGGTTCTTTCATTGAAGTTTGGGGCGACGGTAAACAAACACGTTCTTTCCTTTTTATTGATGAATGTGTTGAAGCTGTTCGTCGTTTAATGGAATCTGATTTTTCAGGTCCGGTTAATATTGGATCTGAAGAAATGATTTCAATAAACGATTTTGCCAAAATGATTATTGATATCAGTGGTAAAAAGATTACAGTAAAAAATATTCCAGGACCTACCGGTGTAAGAGGAAGAAATTCCGACAACAAACTTATCCGGGAAAAATTGGGCTGGGAACCGGGTCTTCCATTACGTAATGGTATGGAAATAACTTATAAGTGGATAAATGAACAAGTGCAACAAAAAGTTCCTGTTATATAATTTTCGGCAAAAAAATCACACATGAAAATATTAATAACTGGTGGGGCTGGATTTATTGGAAGTTCGTTGGCAGAATATTTATTGAATAAAACTGAAGCACAGGTAGTCGTGGTTGATAACTATTTGACAGGAAGACAACAAAACCTGCCACAGTCAGATAGGTTTCGATTTATAAAAGCAGATGCAAATGATTTTGATGATATCGCTTCCATTTTTCAAGCATTTGGATTTGATTATGTATACCATTATGCAGCAGTGGTAGGTGTAAAACGTACACTTGAAAATCCTGTGATGGTGCTTGATGATCTTCTTGGTATCAGGAATGTACTTAAGCTTTGCAAGAATACAGGAGTAAAAAGAGTTTTTTATGCATCGTCATCGGAGGTGTATGGAGAACCTGTACACTTGCCGCAACATGAACATAATACTCCGCTGAATTCGCGTCTGCCTTATGCTGTGGTAAAAAATGCAGGCGAATCATTTTGCCGTTCTTATTTCCAGGAATTTGGACTGGAGTATACCATTTTCCGTTTCTTTAATACGTATGGGCCCAAACAAAGCCCCGACTTTGTAGTTTCAAGATTTATCAATGCTGCATTGGAAGATAAGCCAATTACAATCTACGGCGATGGTCAGCAAACAAGAACTTTCTGTTATATCGAAGATCATCTTGATGCAACTGTAAATTGTTTGGTTAATAAAATGTATATCGATGATGTGGTAAATATCGGTAACGACCAGGAAATTTCAGTTTTGGAATTAGCAAGAATTATTAAAAAGATCACCAACTCAAAATCTGAAATCACTCATTTGCCATCATTACCTGAGGGGGATATGACAAGGCGCCAGCCGGATATTAAAAAAATGGAATGCCTTTTGAAACGTCCTTTTATTACTCTTGAAGAAGGATTAACAAGAATAATTGACGCTAGAAAAAATAAAAATGAGTAAAACCGCATTAATTACCGGAGTAACGGGCCAGGATGGCGCCTATCTTTCTGACCTGCTGTTGAAGAAAGGATATATTGTTCATGGCATAAAAAGAAGAGCTTCCCTTTTCAATACAAATCGTATTGATCACCTTTACCAGGACCCACATGTTTCCCGCCGGAATTTTATTTTGCATTATGGTGATCTTACTGATAGTACAAATCTTATACGTATTGTACAGGAAGCACAGCCAGATGAGATTTATAACCTTGGGGCCATGAGTCATGTAAAAGTAAGTTTTGATACACCTGAATACACGGCCAATGCTGATGGTATTGGGACACTTCGTATTTTGGAAGCTGTTCGTTTGCTGGGGCTTACAGAAAAAACTAGAATCTATCAGGCATCTACTTCAGAATTGTATGGTTTAGTACAAGAGATTCCACAATCTGAAAAAACACCATTCTATCCCCGCTCACCTTATGGAGTTGCAAAGCTGTATGCTTATTGGATGACGGTAAATTATCGTGAAGCCTATAATATGTTTGCTTGTAATGGAATTTTATTTAATCACGAAAGTCCTTTGCGTGGAGAAACTTTTGTAACAAGAAAAATTACAAGGGCATCTGCACAAATTGCTTTGGGCATGATGGATAAACTATATGTTGGAAATCTTAATGCCAGCCGTGATTGGGGTCACGCAAAAGATTATGTTGAAGCAATGTGGATGATGCTGCAGCAAAATGAACCCGAAGATTTCGTCATTGCAACCGGCATTACAACAACAGTTCGTGATTTTATTCGGATGACATTTGCAGAACTCGGCGCCGAGCTTGAATTTAAAGAAAAAGGAAAAGATGAAAAAGGATTTATTAAAGCATGTGATGGTAATTTTACTTTCAGACCGGGGCAAGAAGTTGTTGCCGTAGATCCCAACTATTTTCGTCCTACCGAAGTTGATCTGCTCATCGGCGATGCTACAAAGGCAAAAGAAAAACTTGGTTGGCAGCCAAAATATACCTTACAGGAAATGGTAAAAGAAATGGTAGCTTATGACCTTGAGCTTTTTCGCAAGCATAAGACTTTACTCGAAGCCGGCTTCCACGTTTTGCCACAAAACGAGTGATTAATGGAGGTTAAAATTTCAATTTATAATTAATCATTGCATCGCCTGCGCTTTTTTAATTTTTACTTTTTAGTTTATAGTTTGTTTATATAGTAATGGAGAGAAATGGTAAAATATATATCGCCGGGCATCGGGGCATGGTAGGCAGCGCTATTTACAGGCGATTAAAAAAAGAAGGCTTTGAAAATTTTGTTTTTAGAACATCAGACGAATTTGATCTAAGAAACCAACAAGCGGTTGCTGATTTTTTTGCAAAAGAAAAACCAGATTATGTTTTTTTGGCGGCTGCAAAAGTAGGAGGCATTCTTGCTAACAATACTTATCGTGCTGAATTTTTATACGACAACCTGATGATCCAATCCAACGTGATCGAGAATTCTTACAGGCAAGGAGTAAAAAAATTATTGTTTCTTGGTTCATCCTGTATTTATCCAAAATTGGCTCCGCAACCATTAAAGGAAGAATATCTTTTGACGGGTTTGCTTGAGCCAACAAATGAACCATATGCAATTGCAAAAATTGCAGGCATAAAAATGTGTGATGCTTATCGCAGCCAATACGGGTGCAATTTTATTTCCGTGATGCCTACCAATCTATATGGCCCGAATGATAATTATGATCTGAATACTTCACATGTATTACCAGCACTGCTGAGAAAATTTCATGAAGCAAAAATCCAGAATCAGCCGGAAGTAATTGTGTGGGGAAGTGGCATACCCCGGCGTGAATTTTTGCATGCAGATGATATGGCGGATGCCTGTGTTTTCCTGATGAAAAATTATAATGAATCGGGGTTAATAAATATTGGTGTAGGTGAAGATCTTAGTATTAAAGAATTGGCCGAAATGATTAAGGAAATTACCGACTATAAAGGCAAAATTATGTTTGATTCATCTAAACCTGATGGCACCCCAAGAAAACTTATGGATGTTTCAAAACTTTCTTCCTTCGGATGGAAGGCCTCTATTTTATTAAGAAATGGGATTCAAAAAGTTTATAAAGAAGTTTTCATTGACTAAACCCTGAGCATATAAATGATAATTATAGCGTCGCGAGAGGGACAGTTGGCAAACAGAATTTGGCATGCTTCTGCATTTATTGTGAATGCACAAGAAAATAATTACCGTATTATTCATCCTTTTTTTGATGAGTACTATCCTTTTTTTTCAGAAAGTTTAAACCGGAATAAATCACCCATTAGGTTTTGGGGAAAAAGAAAAAGCAGTGCGTATTCATTTTTACAAACACTATTGATCTTTGGGATAAAAATTTTTTTAAAACTCAACATTAAAAAACTTCCTTTTTTTGAGATCATCAGATATGAGGGATATGATCAGGAAATGAAGCCTTTTGATCTTAATGACGAAAATTTTATAAATAAGGCAAAGTCAAAACTGGTTTTGGTATGCGGCTGGCTTTTTCGTGATACTGTCAACCAGGAAAAACATAAGCAATTGCTTTTAGATACGTGGGTACCGGACAAACAATACCAGGAAGGCGTCGAAAGCGATTTTAAAAAGTATAAAAATGAACATGATCTGCTTATTGGCGTACATATCAGGGGAGGTGACTATAAAAAATTCGAAAAAGGAAAATGGTATTATACGCCAGAGGAATATTATAAAAAAATGCAGGAAGTCGCAGCCCTGGAAATCTTCAGGAATAAAAGGATCGCTTTTGTAGTCTGTACCAATGAAAAGAATATTTCCATGCCCGGTACAGAGAAATTCTCAGTTTTTAGTGAAGAAAGACATTCAATAGAAGATCTTTACCTGCTTGCAAAATGCGACTACATTATGGGGCCGCCTAGCACTTTTTCAATTTGGGCAAGTTTCTATGGAGCGGTTCCTTTATTAATGATTAAGGATATTTCTGTCAATATAAATGAGTTTTTTTTTACCACCAATGCGATAGTTTGTAACTGATTTTCAGTTTGGAAACGTGTTTAAGTAATCATTATAATTTATTATGCTATTTATAAAAGGAAAAATAAGAGAAAGATTTGAGAGATTTATCAGGATATCTCCCTACATCATGCAAAAAATTTTCTTTTACGGAAGAAATAAAAGAGAGTACAGAGCCTGGATAAAAGCAGGAAAGCCATTACCACCGGCGAGGTCAATAAAGGAAAATATTGTTGAAAAATATAAAAACCTTACTGGATACGACACATTGATTGAAACGGGGACATATAGAGGAGATATGGTATTTGCCCAACTTAAAAAATTTAAAAATATTTATTCAATAGAGCTTGATGATAGGTTGTATCAGGATGCGACATACCGGTTTAGATTTTTCCCTCATGTAAAAATTTTTCATGGTGACAGTGGAAAAATTCTTGCGCACATGATAAGGGAATTAGACATACCTGCAATTTTTTGGCTGGATGGTCATTATTCGGGTGGTGTTACAGCATTAGGTGATGAGGTTACCCCAATTTTTGAGGAACTAAATATTATCTTTTCAAAGAAACTTAATCACGTCATCTTAATTGATGATGCAAGATTGTTTGACGGATCCGGTGGATATCCGTCTCTCGACGACTTAAAAAAACATATTTATAAATATCAACCGGGGCAACAAATCCAAATCAGCGATGATTGCATACAAATTCTTTTAAAAAACTAGCCCTGATTTAAAATATTCTAGATGTCATTTGAAGTTTTAATAGAACCAGGCCGGGCGGAAAAGAACTACTGGAAAGATCTCTGGCGGTATCGGGAATTATTTTACATATTAAGCTGGCGTGACCTTAAAGTTCGTTACAAGCAAACGGTTATTGGGGTGGTATGGAGCGTACTTCGGCCATTGCTAACGATGATGATATTTACATTTGTGTTTGGACAAATTGCAAAGTTCCAGGCGCCCCCAGGTGTAAATTATGCTGTATTGGTATTTGCCGGTCTTTTGCCCTGGCAATTTTTTGCAGCAGGATTAACCGAAGCAAGCAATAGTTTGGTCGGGAATGAAAGACTTATCTCCAAAGTTTATTTTCCAAGAATGATCATACCTGCGGCATCCGTTATTACAAGTCTTGTTGATTTTTTTATTTCTCTTGCGTTAATGTTCATGTTGCTGATATGGTATCGCGTCGTTCCTTCTATCAATCTTGTTTTTCTTCCTTTGTTTATAATAATGGCATTCTTTGCAAGTTTTGGTGTTGGATTATGGCTTACTGCGCTTAATGTAAAATATCGTGACTTCAAGCATGTAGTTCCTTTTCTTGTTCAGATCGGGTTATACCTGTCGCCGGTTGGTTTTCCTTCGGATAAAGCTGCTCAAATGATTCCGGAAAAATTCAGGCTGCTTTATTATCTCAATCCAATGGTAGGGGTCATTGATGGTTTTCGATGGTGTTTTTTTGGAGATAAAACCCCGATTAACTGGAACGGTATGCTTATTTCTTTAGCAGTAATAATTTTTTTTCTTTTAATTGGTATCCGCACATTCAGGAAGATGGAAAGAAGTTTTGCTGACCTGATTTAAATTATTTTTTTAATGAAACAATTAAGATATTATTTTAACTATGTTGATACCTGCAATATGTGTGGTAGTCCCTCAAGTGAACATAAGATCCTTGGTCAGCGATTGAATCAATCGCAGGGCTACAATCCGAAATCAAAAACCGGCATATCTGTTTCGGTTATGAAGTGCCGGAAATGCAAGTTGATTTTCCCGAACCCCCAGCCAGTACCTTTTGATATCCAGGATCATTATGGTGTTCCGCCGGAAAATTATTGGAGACCAGAATATTTTGATGTAGATAAAAATTATTTTTCTCATCAAATAAAAACAACAAAAAGCCTTACGCAATTTAAAGAGAGAATGAAGGCACTTGATATTGGCGCCGGTTTAGGAAAATGCATGATATCACTGCAGGATAACGGGTATGATGTATTCGGGTTTGAACCATCAGTTCCATTTTATCAGATGGCCATTGAAAAAATGAAAATTGCACCTGACAAATTAAAACTGGGAATGATCGAAGAGGTAGATTATCCCGATAATTTTTTTGATTTCATCACATTCGGTGCTGTGCTCGAACACCTTTATGATCCTTCGGCTGCAATTAAAAAAGCGTTGAAATGGGTAAAACCAGGAGGGTTATTACATATTGAGGTCCCCTCTTCAAAATATTTAATTCCGAAGATTTTTAATTTCTATTTCAGACTTAGAGGAACGAATTATGTGAATAATTTGAGCCCGATGCACAGACCTTTCCATCTTTACGAATTCAATATTGATTCTTTTAAGCGTCAATCAGATCTTGGTAATTATGAAATAGCCCATCATGAATATTATGTATGCGATATTTATTTTATCCCAAAAATATTTCATGGTATGCTAACGTGGTATATGGCTAAAACGAATAAGGGTATGCAGCTTGCTGTCTGGTTGAGAAAAAAATAAGTGCTTGAATATGTCAGAAGTAGTAATTAAGGCTGAGAACGTAGGGAAAAAATATATCATCGGTCACCAGGGAAAAGGTGGCTATAAAACTTTTCGTGAGCAGCTAATGCAGCATGCTCATAATTTTTATTTCCGTACCAGGCAATTAATAACAGGCAAAACGGTAATTGAAGGAGATGAAGTAGAAGAGTTTTGGGCATTGAAAGATCTGAATTTTGAAATTCAACAAGGAGACAGGGTTGGGATAATCGGAAGAAATGGTGCAGGCAAGAGCACATTATTAAAAGTGTTGAGCCGTATTACGGAACCAACAACAGGTCGAATCTCGATCAAAGGCCGTGTGGCAAGTTTGCTTGAAGTTGGTACAGGTTTTCATCCTGAACTTACAGGAAGAGAAAATATTTTTCTTAATGGCGCCATTATGGGAATGGGCCGGACAGAAATAAAAAGAAAGTTTGATGAGATTGTTGATTTTTCAGGCGTTGAAAAATTTCTGGATACTCCTGTTAAGCGGTACAGTAGTGGCATGTATGTACGTCTTGCGTTTTCAGTTGCAGCACATCTTGAACCTGAAATATTAGTTATAGATGAAGTGCTGGCTGTTGGTGATGCAGAGTTTCAAAAAAAGTGTTTGGGTAAAATGCAGGATGTGAGTGCCAGCGATGGAAGGACTGTTTTGTTTGTGAGTCATAATATGGCAGCCTTGCAAAGCCTTTGTAATAAATCAATGGTGCTCTCACAAGGAAAAATTAGCATACCATTAACTTCCACAAATGAAGCTGTTGCCCATTATCTTGAGAAAATATTTATACGCTCTGAAAATAAACTCTCTGATAGAAGAGATCGTTCTGGCCTGGGAGAAATCAAAATCGTTGATTTTAAAATGACGAATGAAAAAGGTGAGGTACAGCCAGTCTTCATAAGTGGACAAAAAATAGTATTCAAAATATATTTTCAATGTTCAAAAAATGTGTCTTCACTTAATCTTTCTGCAGCTATATCTTTTACAAATTCCGAAGGATTATTAGTAACAGTATTGGCATCCGAGTTTCTTAATTTTTATATTAAAACAAATTCTGACCATGGATGCATTATATGTTCAATTGATAAACTCCCTTTCACTAATGGGCAATATAGTATTAATATCATTTTAAGGAATCATGGCATTATTCAGGATTGGATCCGGGACGCAGATATCATTGATGTTGAAAATGGCGATTACTTTGGTACTGGCCGAACTGTGGAAGCAACTCATAAAAGTTTATTATTAGAACAACAATGGCATTACGAAAGATCATAAAAGAATTATATCCGGGCGGAAAATTTTCTCTTAAAGTTTCCGAAGATTCCAAAGTGAAAGGTTGTAGACCTGGCGGGAAAAACTTTAAGGGCAAAATATCAGTACTTGGAAATTCTACTCTAACTGTGGCAAACAATGTTTCGTTCAATTCTGAACTTTATATAAGTGATCATTCAGAAGTTATAATAGAAGATGATTGTGTTTTTAATAATAATTCAATTTATATTTCAAATCATTCGAAAGTTTATTTTGGTAAAGGCGTTATGATGCTTTCTGGGCCGTTGGGCACAGTTCCTATACAGATTGATAATGGCACTCTTAGTTTTGCCGGATATAATAGGTTTATGAGTGAGATCCTAGTCAGGTTCGGAGGTGTGATGAAGGTTGGAAAATATACAGGGATTGGTTACAATTCCGAAATACGATGCGAGGAATCCGTAATTATTGGCGACTACGGTTTATTTTCCTATGATGTATGTATATATGATACAGACACACATTCTACGGATTGGAAAGAAAGAAGAAAACGAATTACGGAGGGATATCCTGTAGGTACAGCAGAAAAGGAGAAGCCAAGAACGAAACCAGTGATAATAGGTGATGACGTATGGTTGGGAAAAGGTGCGACTATAACCAAAGGAACTAAAATTGGTAACCGTTGTATGGTTGGAATAAGAACCGTAGTAGGTGGTGGGGAGTATTCTGATGATACTACAATTGTTTCCAACAAACCTAGAATAATAACAAGGAAAAAATGAATGATCTACAATTTGCAATTATTGGTTGCGGAAGAATAGGACAACGTCATGCAGGTCATATACAACATTCAGGAAGGCTGGTTGCTGTTTGTGATATTGATGCAGGCAAAGCAGAAGAGTTGGGGAATAAATACAATGCTAATATTTACACATCTATTGAAGAGTTGTTGGCGGCAGAAAAAAATCTTGATGTAATAGCAGTGTGTACACCAAATGGATTACATGCTGAACATAGTATCAAATCACTGAAAGCAGGCATACATGTGCTGTGTGAAAAGCCAATGGCCTTATCAATTAAAGAATGTGGTGAAATGATAAAGACGGCGGAGAAAGCCAATAAAAGGCTTTTTGTTGTAAAGCAAAACCGATTTAATCCGCCGGTAGAGGCTGTAAAGAAATTGCTGGATGAAGATAAGCTCGGAAAAATTTTCAGTGTGCAATTGAATTGTTTTTGGAACCGTGATGCAGCCTATTATCATAATTCATGGAAAGGCACAAAAAAATTGGACGGCGGCACACTCTTTACACAGTTCAGTCATTTTATTGATCTGTTATATTGGATGATTGGCGATGTAAAGCAGGCAAAAGCATTTACCGGCAACTTTGCTCACCAGTGTATAATTGAATTTGAAGATGCAGGCGTAGTGATATTGGAATTTGATAATGGAGCTATCGGGACAGTGAATTACACTGTGAATAGTTATAAAAAAAATATGGA
>Ga0105249_10001359_pt1 | contig 21370 bp, 24 predicted proteins | sample KBSS44metaG_FD_81522 | JGI IMG/M metagenome (GOLD analysis project Ga0105249, IMG submission 81522) | Switchgrass rhizosphere microbial communities from Kellogg Biological Station, Michigan, USA - KBS S4-4 metaG | ecosystem: Host-associated > Plants > Roots > Rhizosphere > Soil | place...
CCGGCGCGGCAGCAAAGACAGCCAGCTGCGCTAGATCACGTCACGGGGTCGTTCTTCTTCACGCCCCGCACGTTCAGTGCGAATAGTCCCAATTGCAGAGCGATGAGCGCGTACGCCTGGTCGTGCAGCGCCCACGCGATCCACAGAATGTTGCTGGCGATGAAGCACCAGAATCCCACGGTGCGTTTGCGGCTCGACTTGGAAGCAATGAGCCACGCGGCGGTCAGCGTGATGATCATGGCGGGCCATTGCACAGCATTGATTACAGTTTCCATCACGGCCGCAACGTGCCGTCGTCGGCGTGGGTTCCGCTGGTGACGCTGGTGCCGGGGCAAGAAAGGGTGCGAAACTCAGCAGCGCAGCAAACCTTCAGGAGCGATGCATGGGTGTCTACAGCCTCGGCGAGCACACGCCGCGAATTCACGAGACTGCCTGGATTGCGAAGAGCGCGAAGGTCATCGGCAGAGTCGAGATGGCCGAGGGTTCCAGCGTGTGGTTCGGCGCCGTGGTACGCGGTGACGTCGAAGACATTCGCATCGGCCGCAACACCAACATCCAGGACAACTCCGTGTTGCATGCCGACTCGGGAATTCCGCTCACGATCGGCGCAAACGTTACGGTCGGCCATCTCGTGATGCTCCACGGGTGCACGGTCGGCGACGGTGCCTTGATCGGCATACGCGCTGTCGTGCTCAACGGGGCGAGCATCGGCCGCAACTGCATCGTCGGCGCGGGCAGCGTAGTGACGGAGGGCAAGAGCTTTCCCGATGGCACGCTGATCGTCGGCACGCCCGCGAAGGTCGTGCGCGAGCTGAGTGCCGAACAAATCGCCGAGATGCAGCACGGCGCGACGCACTACGTGCAGAACGCCCGGCGCTTCCGCGAGCAACTAAAGCGAATAGACCGCTCTCCCGGGGCGTGAGGCGCGCAGACGAAATAATTTCGTCTGTACGGATGTACAGGAGCGCACAGTTCGCGTAGGATCGCTCGCGCTCACATCAAGGAGGGCTCGATCATGGCGAACACGGACGACACGTCGAAGAAGCAGAACGCTGCAGCTGAAACGCCCAAGCGCATTCCCACGCAACTCGAACGCTTCATCGATGCGCAGCGCAGGAAGCTGCTCCAGGCGCACAGCGTGATGCATTGTTTGTACGAGGTGCTGCTCTACGCGGAAGGCGAAGACGCAGTGACGTATGCGGAAGCGGCCCATCTCGCTGCGATGCTGGTGGATGACGTCATCGAGCAGCTCGACAGCGCGCGGCTGCAGGTAATGGTCGAGGCCATCAAGCGCGAGGCCAATGCCGAGGGTCTGAAGTTGGGCGGAGGCGGCGGCGACCAGGTCCGCGAGCCGAACGTCTTCTACATCAACTAGGTCACTTCCGGGCTCCGAGCTGCGCAAGCAGCTCGGAGAGACGTTCCGGAGTGATGTAGAAGTACTCGCAAACGCGGCCCCACAACAACGTCGTCGGGACGTTGTGATCGCCACGTTCTTTCTGCAATTGACTCAACACGTACAGCACGACGCGCTGCTCGCGGGTCAATCCGTCGCGGACATCGGGTATTCTGTCGTCGGTCATCGTGCGGCAGTTTACAACCATGGCGCCGGCAGGGAGTGACTCACGTGATCGACCTGTTTGATCTGTTCGATATCTACCAGAACACGAGAATCGACAAAGTGACGGCGCTGGAGGCGGATTCCTTCCGCCGCCTCACTGGCACACAAGATCGGCTGCAAGAGCTCGAGCATCGCTACGAGCGGATGAAGCTGGTCACCGCCGCGTTGTGGCAATTGTTGAAGGCTCACACCGGCCTGACTGATGCCGACCTCAAGCAGTACATCGAGAAGGTGGATCTCGCCGACGGCAAGCTCGATGGCAAGATCGAGCGGAAGGGCGGCGCGATGGACTGCCCGCATTGCTCGCGTCGAATCCTCAAAACTGCCGTCGTTTGTCCGTGGTGTAGCAAGCGGCTGCGCGTCGGCGATGCTTTCGAGGCGACGTGAGCGCGATAGACTGCGGCTTTGCGATGGTTCCCCAGGTCTTCGATAACCGGGAGATCGCCGGGATTTCCCGCGACCTGGAAGGGGAAACGGTGCGGCGGTCGCGCGCTGGAGCGCGTCATCTTCTGTCCATGCCGGCCGTTGCAGCGCTAGCTCGAGATCGGCGGTTGATTGCAATGGCTGCAGAGGTGCTCGGCGGCGAGCCCGTGCTCTTCAGCGCAACATTGTTCGACAAATCCGCCGAAGCCAACTGGCTCGTTGTCTGGCATCAGGACAGGGCCTTGCCACTCGTCGGGCAGCGCGATGCACCGGGCTGGGGGCCATGGTCTGAAAAGGCGGGCGTAACCTACGCGCATGCACCCGCGTGCGTTCTCTCCAAAGTCGTGGCCTTACGCGTGCATCTCGACGATTCGACGGCCAACAACGGACCGCTGCGAGTCTTGCCCGGAACGCACGAGCTGGGGCTGCTGAGCGATGCACAGATTCACGAGGCAGCTCGACGCATCGACGCTGTCACATGCACGGTAGAGCGTGGCGGCGTGATCGTCATGAGGCCTCTGCTGCTGCACGCGTCATCGAAGGCGACTGACAAGGCTTCTCGCAGAGTGCTGCATTTCGAGTACTCAGGTGCAGCTGCGTTCGAGAATGGTCTGCGACTGCGGGTTGCGTGACCTCGGCGCACGTTCCAGCTCACGGCTTCAACTCGAGCGGCTCCCCGTCCCATTCATCGATGACGAGCGGCTTGGCGCGGCCGTAGTCGATCGCGAGATGGCTGCCGGCCAGAGCGCTCGGTAACGACCCCAGGCCCTGTCGATTCAACGGGATCCATAAGTAGATCTCGAACTCGTTGCTGGGGATCGTCTGCGTCACCATCAATCCGCGCACGGGCTCGTCGTTCGCGGCTGCTTGCATTCGAACCTCGACGCCAGGGCTCTTGCGCAAGGCTACGGTCTTGCTCTTGATCGGCGCGGCATATGCAATTTTCTCGCGATACAGCTCGTAGCCGGGCATGTACACAAGAAGCGTCACCTCGCCGGGCTCGATGCCGGTCAGACTGAATTCCCCAAATTCATTGCTCTTCTTATGGCCGTGGACGCGCGCAGTGGCAGGATCGACCCCTCGCAGGTAGACGTCGGCGCCCACGATTGGGACCGAGCTGCCGTCTTCCACCACGTGCCCGGCGAGCTGAACCGACGGGATATCCATGTTCAACACGACATCGCCGGCCATCGTAACGGTTCGACTGATGTCCTCGTCGGCGGTGACCCGATACTCGCCGAGGGGTAGCCCCTCGATCTCGTAGTCACCGTCCGCCGACGTCGTTGCGCGATACGACACTCCGTCCTTAGCTTCTGCAGGTTGTATCCACACTAGTAGCTGCGTCGCCGGCTTGCCGCCCTGAGTCACTCGGCCCGATAGGCGCGCACCCGGCGGGAAGACGATGTCCAGTGTGATGTCGTGTTCAGCGGGCACATCGACCGTCTTGCTCAATTGCCGGTCGGTGGCGTACACAGTTACGCGTGCGCGCCCAGGAGGTACGCCTGCAAATGCGTATGCACCCTGCTCGTCGGCACGCGCGCTGAAAAACATGGAGTTGGACCGCAGGCTGATGTACGTGCGTCCGAGCTGCTCAGGCCTCACGCCCTTTATCATCCCGCGAACGGTGTGACCTGCGCCGATAGTGAGAACAATATCGTCCCTGCGCTCATCCTGGCCCAGCACGATCTCCTGCCTCGCACTGCCCGCGACAGAGTTGGCAGAAATCACGTAGCGTCCGGCTGTCAAGTGGTCGAAGGAGAACTGACCCGAATCCGCGGTCTCATTGGTGTAGCCAGCGAAACCTCCACCCATCGTGACCCGCCCTTTGACCGGCTCACCCGATCCCGTCTTCACGACGCCTGCAATCCTGCCGCCGGTCGAGAGCGCGAACTCCTGAGGGGGTGTCTTCTCGTCCATGACAATCTCTGCTTCACGGCTCGCATATCCCTTGGCGCCGGCGATGAGCGAGATCTCTCCGCCGGGAATGCCGTCGAGCACGAACGACCCGTCCTCTTTCGTTTGCGCGTAAGGATCGTCGGGGACGTCACCCAAGGCACTCGCGACGCGAAAGCTGACGTACGCCTCCGGGATGCCCGCACCGGTCGCTGCCGCGAACACTCGGCCGCGCGCCGTAAAGCCCTTCTGCATGGGCATCACGACCTCGCGCGGCTTCCTGCCGGCCGCAATCGTTACCTCTCCGAGACGGAACTGCCGGTAGCCGTGAGCCGAAACTGACACCTTCCAGGTATCGGCAGGCACGCCGTTCCACGCGAATCGACCGGTATCGGACTGGAAAGCCTGTGTGAGCGGTTCCTCTTCTCGCCACTCCGGTCCGCGCTGAACGCGGACCATGCGCACTTCGAACTCCTTCACGGGCTGGCGTGTCACGGCATCGACGAGGCGGCCGCGCAGGGTGCCGCCTGTCGCGGCTGGTGCTGCGGCCGTCGCGGTGGTTTCGACGGATTTCCTTTCTTCCACACTCGACGCTTGTTCTTGCTCCGACGCGAGATCAGCCTCGTGCCTCGCCGCAAAGCTGGACGGCGCGGCTACTTGGTCAGTCGCTGGCATCTGCCGCTGCCCCAGCATCCACACGCCGATGCCGCAAGCGACCACAATCCCCAAAATGACGACCGAGCGTTTCACGGCAGCTCGAACGGCTGACCATCCCAATCTTCGAAAAGCAGGGGTGTGCCGCTGAAGCGCCCGATCTGAAACGTGGTGCCCGCCAGGGCGCTCGGCACGTAGCCCACGCGCTCGCGATTCAATGGAACCCAGATGTCGATCACGGAGTCGTTGCCGGCAAAGCTCTGGGTGATCGTGAAGCCGATCGGAAAGCGCCGGCTGCCGGCTTTCACGTGCACTTCCACGCCGGTGCTCTTGCGCAGCGTGATCGTCTTGTTGGTGATCGGCGAGGAGTACGAGATCCTCTCGCGATACAGCTCATAGCCGGCCTTGTAGACCAGCAGCACGATCTCGCCCGGCTCGATGCCGGTGAGCGCGAACTGACCGAAGTCATCCGTCTTCTTGTCGCCGCGGACGCGAGACGTCTCCGGTGCGCTGCCTCTCAAGTACACGTCGGCGCCGACGATCGGTACCGCGCCGCCGTCCTCCACAACCCGTGCGGATAGTTGCACCGCCGGGATATCGATATTCAGCACCATGTCGCCAGCGATCGTGACGGCTCGACTGATGTCTTCGGTTGCGCGCAAGCGATAGTCGCCGGGAGGCAGGCCTTCGATCTCGTATTCGCCGTCCTCCGAGGTATTCGCTCGATAGAGAATGTCCAACTTGGTGTCGACCGGACCCATCCAGACTGTCCTGTGCGCAGCAGGTTTCCCGCCTTGGGTGACACGTCCAGACAAGCGCGCGCCGGTGGGGAGAGCGATGTCGAAAGTGATGTCCTGATCTGCCGGGACGTCCAAGCGCTTCGTGAATTGAATGCCGATGTTCGCGGTGGACACGCCGATCTCTGCGGGCCCCGATGGCACGCCATTGAACACGTAGGCGCCGCGCTCGTCGGGGTGCGTGCTCATGAATGAGTTCCCGGACTTCGCCCGGAACATGAGGTGTGTCTGCGGGATCTGTTCCGGCCGCGGTCCCCTGACGATGCCGCGAACGCTGCGGCCTCCGCCGACCACGAGGACGATGCCTTCCTTCACCTCGTCCTGTTGCAGCACAAACTCCTGCTGCGCGCTGCCAGCGCTCGAATCGGCCGATACTTTGTAACGGCCGGGTGGCATGTGCTTGTAAGAGAACTGACCCGCCTCGTTCGATTCGCCCACGTACCCAGGTCCGGGACCGTTGAGCCAGACGCGGCCTTTTACGGGTGCACCCGATGTCGTCGTCACGATGCCCGCGATCGTGGCACCGCCGGAGAGGGTGATTTCCTGTACCGGAGTCTTCTCATCTACTACCACTGTCAGCTCGCGATACGCATGATCGCGCGCGCCAACCATGAGCAGGATGTCGCCGCCAGGGACGCCGTCCAGCGTGAATGACCCATCGTCCCTGGACGTTGTCCGCGCCGTCGACCTGAACCCGAATTCCTGGTCGCCGACGACGCGAAATCCGATCCCTGCGTCGGGGATGCCCGCACCGGTGCTCAGTTCGACGATCCGTCCGCTCACGGCGTAGCCGCGCAGCAGCGGCATCACCATCTCTCGTGTCGCCTTGCCGGCTTCGACTGTGAACTCAGGCACGTTGAACACTTGATGGCCGCGCGCCGAAACGGCCGCCGCCCAGGATCCGACAGCCACGTCGCTCCACGTGAAGCGACCGCTCCTGGATTGGAACGTCCTCTTGATCGGCTCGAGGTAGCTCCTGCCCGACCCCTGGCGTTGAATGGGCGTGAGCTCAACTTCGAACTCCTGCAAGGGTTGACGCGTAACAGCGTCGATGACCCGGCCACGAAGGCCGGTCGCGGGTTCAGAGGGCGGTGGTGCCGCTGGCGGCGGCGCACTCGGTTCAGTCGCCTCGACCGCAACGGGCTCGGCCTTCTCGATCTGTGGGTCGACAAGTTGCTTCGCCGGCAACTCGGCCTGGACGACGAGCCGCCTGGGCTCCGACGACCACTGTCGGCCGAGCAGCAGCAGCGCTGCGCCGGCGAGGAGCACGAGTGCTATGAGGATGATTCGGCGATGCTTCGGACGATCCATGACACGAGCCGCCACGACAGGTCGCGAGCGGGGTCAGGATGCCCCGTTCGCAGGCCCCGCGCAAGCGCGCGTTGCGAAAACAACTAGCGGGAATTAGCGGTCAGGGCCTGCGGGATGGCGAGCTCGCCCCAGCCGTAGATCGAATCGCGGCCGGGCGTGCCGAGGTCGCGTGCCTCGGTCTTGAGCGAGTCGATCACGCCGCCGACGCCGGCGGATCCCTCGAGTCGGCGTGCAATTGCCGCTGCAACGACCGGCGAGGCGAAGGATGTTCCGGAGACAGTCTTGGCTTTCGACGTCGCCGATTCGTACTCGGAGGCGACGTGAACGCCCCGAGCAGCGAAGGCGATGTAGTCGCCGCGATTGGCGCGTCGATAGACCTGCCCATTCTCGTCGACGGCCGTGACTGCGATTACACCGGGATATGCGGCGGGGAATGCCGGCCGCGCCGCGGGTCCGCCATTGCCAGCTGCCGCCACAATCGCGACGTCGGCAGCGAGCGCACGCTTGATCACGTGAGCGAGCACGAAGTTATCCGGGCCTTCGATGCTGATGTTGATGACGCGGACGCCGCTCGCTACCAACCAGTCGATCGCGCTGGCGATGGCGGCAGCGGGTGCGATCAACCGGTTGTCGGAGTCGACGCCGAACACATCGGCAACTGTGAGATGCGCGCCGCTGCGGGCAATGATTTCCGCAACGAGCGTGCCGTGCGGGCGCGACGTGTATCCGCCATCGGCGAAGCCTTCGGTCTGCACGATCGAAAGTTTGAGCGCGGGCCAGGACACATCCGCGCCAGTGTCGATGACACCGACGTGTCCGGTATTGGCTGCGGCAACTGGAACGGGCGCCGATTCGACAGTCGTTGCGACCGCTTCGTCGCCGGACGGGCGGAAGAGATGATGAGGAGCGATGCTCGCCAGCGGCGCGAGCGCTTGCAGTTCCGAGATGACCTGCTCTACAGATCGCCCTCGACGCACACGAATGCGCGCGAGCGTTTCGCCGAATGCGGTGAGCGGACGCGCGGAGATGATCGTGAATCCAGCGTCGCGAACCGTGTCGATCGAGCGCGGGTCTGCGACCATGAGCACTTCTCGACGCACGCGCTCGCGGCCCGCAGTGTCGCGTTCCACTTCGAACCGTGCCGATGAGCCTCGCCCGTTTTCAACGCGGTCGTGACGGTCTTCGCGTCGACCGTCGTCGGATCCGGAAGAACCGCTGCCGGAGCTTCCCGAATCGATCGAACCGCTGCCGGAGTTGTCAATGCGAATCTCGGAGTCGCGGCGCTCTTCCTGTTCCCGACCGCTGCGATCCTCGCGCGTCTCGCGATCGATGCGCGTTTCACGATCGCGAGTCTCGGTTTCCTCATGCGACCACGAGGCGACCGCGAACAGCGCCAGCGCGGCGAAAACAGCTGTTTTACGGAATGTTTGGACCGGACGACCCATGAGCTGCACACTACAGAAAGATCCCCCCGGAGGGAATAATCCTCCTACCGAGTCGTTGTCAGTCGGAGACAGGTCGACACAACATGCCAGAGTTCAGGCGCGAGCTGGTCCAACTGCTGCCGCGGCTGCGTCGCTTTGCGTCCGTGCTGACGAGATCGCGCGACGACGCAGAGGACGTCGTGCAAGCGGCGGTTGAGCGTGCCTTGCGCCATGCGGACTCGTGGCAGCAGGGCACTCGACTGGACAGCTGGCTGTACCGAATCATGCAGAATCTCTGGCGCGACGAATTGCGCGCGCATCGCAGGCGCGCCGAACCGCTTGACTCGCATGCCGACATCGCAGGTGCAGACGGGCGCGACGTGACGATGCGACACATTCAATCCAACGAGGCGCGGCAAGCGCTCGACGAGCTGCCCGAAGAGCAGAGCGTCGTGATCGCGCTGGTCGTGCTCGAAGGCATGTCGTATCAGCAGACAGCAGATATCCTCGAAGTGCCCGTAGGCACCGTGATGAGCCGCCTGGCGCGCGCTCGCGCCAAATTGGCTGCGAGCCTGGGCGAAGGGCCACAGCGTGTGAGAGCCGCAAAGTGAGCGAACGCTTGGAACTCAACGACGAACTCTTGTGTGCGTACATGGACGGCGAGCTCGACTCCGAGATGCGTGTGCGAGTCGAACAGGCGTTGGTCGACGACGTGGGTGCTCGAGTGCGGCTCGAACGGATGCGCGTCGCCGACGAGCGCTTGAAGTCGGAGATTCCGCTGCCGGCGCTGCAGCCGAACGACCCATTGTCGACGCGCATTCTCGATGGCAAGCCGGTACCAGTCACGAGACGAGCATCGATGCGATGGGGTGCTGTTGCCATCACTGCGTTGGCGGCAGGAATCAGCGGTGTGCTTGTTGGATTCATGCTCTCGCGGCCACAGGAGGTACGTGAGACGCCCGTAGTTGCAACGGCCGCTCCGGCGCCACTGCTGAGCGGCGCATCGTCGAACGCGGTGCTGCTCGCGGCGTTGGACAGTGGCGAAAGCGGCAAAGCGATCGAGCAGGGCGGGCGCTCGGCGCAAGTCATCCTTACGTTCGAAGCCGACGATGGACGGTACTGCCGAACGTTCCGCGCGCGCGAGGCGAATGCGGCAGCCGAGGGCGTGGCTTGTCGCAGCGGCACGCACTGGGAAGTCGTCGCATGGGATGGCACTGTCGACCCGGACGAAGGATTTCGAGCCGCGAGTGGCAGCGAGCTGCTCGACGATGTGATGGATCGGCTTGGCGGCGGCGCTGCGCTCGAAGCTGCGGACGAGCGCGCGCTCATCGAGCAGCATTGGTCCACGCCGCAACGATGAGGCGCGCCTTCTGAATCAGCGCTTGGCGCTGCGCCAGATCAGCGTGAGTCCTGCGGTGTAGTCGGCGCTGGCGTCCGAGAGGCCTACGCCGCCGTTCACCTCGACCTTCCACGCGTCATTCAGACGCCACGACACGTACGCTTCGACGGAGCTGGGATCTTCGCCGTCGCGCACGGATGAGTTGCGCCAATCGTAGTAGGCGCCGACGACGGCTGAATCGCTGACATTGATCCAGCCGCCGACCGACGCTTGCCAACCGTCGACGCGCTCGATGTCGTCGACGGCGCCGAGGAAGCGGCGACCGGCGCTCACGAATGCGCCGCCGGCCTCGCCGTCCCAGCCGATCTCGGAGAGCGCGACGTAGTCCGTCGCGCCGACGCCGAGGCCGTCTTCCTCGCTGCCGGTCGGCAATCGCACGCGACCCGTGAAGTCGACATACGCGGGCGAATCGCCGATGGAATCGAGCGAGTAGGTCAGCGCGATGCTCGCATCGCCGATACCCGACTCGCTGCGATCTGCGGTGACGAGGTCGACTGGATCGTCATCATCGCCACCACCGCTTCCTCCGCTGCCGCTGCCGCTACCGTCGCGGCCACTGGTGCCGCTGCCGGAACCCGAGCCCGAGCTGCCCGAGCCGCTGCTCGTTCCACGCCCGCTGGAGTCGTCGATGATCTCGCTGACGTCGGCGGGTCCATCGACCATGACGTACGGCACCGACGCGCGAATCGACCACGCCCCGAACGTTGCACGAACCGAGAAAGGCACGACCAGAGCGCTGGTGCTCGTCGTCTCGCCGTATTCGCCGTCGGAATACTGCAGGCCGCTTGAGGCCTGCACGCGTGTGTCGGCATACGCTGTATTGAACTGGGCGAGTACGGCTACGACGGCCCCGGCCAGGAGAGATTGGGAAGCCTTCATGATGGATGATCTTACTCGTTGCCTCGCTGTCCGTGCCCGGAGCGTCCTTCGCGGTTCTGTCGATCATGATCGCCGTGGCTGGGGCCGCTGCGATCGTGCTGACGATCCGTGCGATCCTCCCGACGGTCCTCGCGGCGATCTTCACGGCGCGGGGGTTCATTGGGCTCGCGAGCCACTGCGGCGGCCGAGAGCAGGGTGCTGGTGACGAACAGTGCTGTCCACAACTGTGAAAGTCGAGTCATTGCAAGCTCCCGAAACTGAAGGCGCACCGCCCGGCTGGGCGCTGCTTTGACAATAACGATTGGTAGCAGCGCTTTATTCCGCAGTCATTGCGAAGGAATATTCCTGCGCCTGGTCCGTTGTCGCTTCATCTCAGCGGGAGTGAACAAGATGGCGCGACTACATCTGACGAAGGCACTGTTCGCCGCGGCGGCGGCACTGAGCCTGGCCGCGTGCAGCGGCGGCGGCGGTTCCTCGAGCGACGACGCGCCGCAGGCCGCAGCGCAAAGCGTTCCGGTCATTTCGAGCGGCATAGTCACCGGATTCGGCAGCGTGTTCGTCAACGGCGTGCGCTTCGAAACCAGCAGCGCGGCTTTCACTATCAATGGCAAACCGGGCACGCAGGCAGATCTGCGCGTCGGTCATATCGTGAGGATCCACGGACATCGAGACGGCGCAGGAAATAGCACTGCGGATCGCGTCGACTTCGATGATCTGGTGAAAGGTCCGGTCACGAGCGTCGACGCAGCTGCGGGCACGCTGGTCGTGCTGGGTCAGACGGTGCTGGTCGATGCCGATACGTCCTTCGACGACAACATTGCCGGCGCGTCGCTCGCGGGCCTCGCGGCTGGTGACATCGTGGAAGTGAGCGGCATGCGTCGCGCCGACCGCGACATTCAGGCTACTCGCATCGAAGGGAAGCCGGCGGGCACGATCTTCGAGGTCACGGGCGCTGCGTCGGCTGTCGACACCGCCGCTCACAAACTGAATGTGAGCGCTCTCGTCGTGGACTATTCGGCCGCGACGGTTCAGAACTTCCCCAGCGGCCAGCCGCGCAATGGCGATCTGATCGAAGCGCGTGGCGGCTCGGTCAACGCGGCGGGCGAGCTCGTTGCGAGCTCGATCGAGTTGAAGCGTGACGATGACGATCGGGGCGTGGGCATGGAAGTCGAGATCGAAGGTCTGATCACGCGGTTCGTCTCATCGACGGATTTCGACGTAGCAGGTAAGCCGGTGACGACCACCTCGACCACGCGGTTCGAGAACGGCTCGGCCGCAGACCTGGCGCTGAACGTCAATGTCGAGGCGGAAGGGCAGGTCAACGCGGGCGGCGTGCTGGTCGCAACCAAAGTTCAGTTCAAGCGCCAGGGGAGCGCGCGCATCGAGGCCCGCGTCGATTCTGTCGACCGCGCGGCCAACGAGCTCGTCGTGCTTGGTATCGATGTGACCGTGAATACGACCACGCGCGTCGAGGACAAAGGCGATCAGCGTGTGGCGAACTTCAATCTGGACAACATCACTGCGGGCGATTTCGTCGAAGTTCGCGGCGCGGAGCTGCCGGCCGAAAGCAACGACGTCGTGGCGTCGCGTCTCGAACGGCGTCGACCGGAGAACGAAGTGCGATTGCGCGGAATCGTCGACACCGCGACGAGTCCGAGCTTCTCGATTCTCGGCGTCACCATTCAAACGACTGCCGGAACCGACTTCGAAGGCACGAGTGCGGATGACTTCTTCGCCGACGCCGTCGGCCGTATCGCAGAAGTGAAAGGCACCGTGAGCGGAGGCGTGTTCACCGCGCGCGAAGTGGAATTCGAGAACGACTGAGCCTGAAACGTAATGGCGGCCTTCTCCCGGTTGGCCGCCATTACGCCCTGGGGAAAGGCCGCAGCCCGCGCGAGTTGCCTCTTTGCTCGCGCGGGTTGTCGTTTCCGCCATGAGGTATCGTGTGCAGCATGCGTCGATTCGCTGCTGCACTTCTTCTTGCCTGCGCCGTTCTTTGCGGGTGCTCGTCGTCCGCCGAGCGCCTGCCCGCAGACACTGAACGATCGCGAGTTGTCTATGTGGTGCGGCGTGGACATCACACAGGATTGGCGCTGGCTGTGGCCGACTGGCCAGATCGCGAATGGCCGGTGCTGGCGAAGTTTCCTCAAGCTCGCTATCTGGAATTTGGCTGGGGCGATGCTGCTTACTATCAGGCGCCGGACCCGACGCTCGGCATGACGATCGCCGCGGTCTTCTGGCCGACACCAACCGTGATGCAAGTCGTGCCGTGGCAAGTCGTCGCGGCAGGCGTCGAAGACAGTGAGGCAGTCGCTCTGCAGGTCTCGGATGCCGAGCTGCAGGCAATAGCGAAGTCGATCGACGATTCTTTCGTCCAGCCGATCAGCGCGACCGAAAATGGCTATGACACGGCCAACGGCCGCGCGCTCTTCTATCACGCGCGTGGCAAGTTCCACATGTTCAGGATGTGCAATCGCTGGACTGCCGAACGGCTGCAACTAGCGGGATGCTCAGTTCGCCCGCGACTGATCATGACAGCCACACAAGCCATCACTGCCGCCGAGCGCTGCCAATCCACCATCGCCCATTAGGCCGCAACCGGCGCCGCTGTTATCGCTCCCAACCTCGTCCTCATCTGCTTCTGCAGCAACGTGAAGCTCACGACCGTCTGCAGCATCACCGTGCCCACCGACAGGAACCACAGGTGCTCGAGCCGAAACCACGGCTGCGTCGACACCCAGATCAGCGGCACGCTGTACGTGATCAACCGCGTCGCCGAGCTGTAGAGCGAGGGCAACGTGTTGCCGAGCGCCTGGAACATGCTCGAGCACGTGAAGATGATTCCCGACAGCACGAAGTTCCACGAGATGATGTGGAGGAACTGCGAGCCGATGTCGATCACCTGCGGTTCGTTCGAGAACAGGCGGATCATCGCGTCCGGCCGCCACTGGCACAGCAACATCAACACGAACATCAGGGCAGTGCAGAGCTTCACGGCAGAGCGGAACGTTTCGCGGACGCGCTCGGGCTGGCGCGCGCCGAAGTTCTGACCTGCAACGGGTGCAGCCGCGAACGCGATCGCCATCACCGGCAGGAAGATGCCCTGCATGATGCGGCCGCCGATGCCGAATGCAGCCTGCGCGGCTGAGCCGAAGTTGCGCAGCGCGTAGTAAGTCACCGCAGTAAAGAGGAACAGCAAGGCGAACTCGCCGCCGGCTGGTAAGCCCACAGTGAGCATGCGCTTCCAGACTGCGACGCGCGGCTGCCATTGCTCCTTGTGGAAGGACACATATTTCTCGAGCCGCACGAAGTAGAAGGACAACAGAATCACGCCGACCACGATCGCGATCGTGCTCGCCAGACCTGCACCGGCGACGCCCATCGGCCGACCGATACCCCAGCCCGCGATCAGGATCGGCGCGAGGATCGTGTTGATCACCAGCGTCAGCACTTGCACGACCATCGTCGGCTTGACGATGCCGGTACCGCGCAGTGCCGAGCCCATCGCCACCATCGCGAACTGCAGGGCCATGCCCGGCAGGAACCAATATAGATATGTGACACCCGCCTGCACCGTCGCCGCGTCCGCGGCGATGGACCGCACGTACGCCGCCGAACCTGTATAACCGACGAGCAGCGTCAGGACGCCGCACAGCACCGCGATCAGCAGCGACTGATTGAAGATGAGGTTCGCGTCCGGCTGGTCTTTGCGGCCGACCGCGTGCGAGATCAGCGCGACCGTGCCGACACCGAGCACCTGTGTCATGGCCATGATGATGAACATCGCGTTGCCGGCTGTACTGACGCCAGCAACGGCTGCGTCGCCGAGCCTCGAGACGAAATAGAGGTCGACGAAGAAGTAAAGCGTCTGGAAGATCATTCCCGCCGCCATCGGCACCGCCATGGCGATGAGATGGCTCGGGATCGATCCCTTGGTAAGATCCTTCATAAAGCACGAAACCTGGGTGAGCCCTGTGGGCGTCGGGCTTCAGCCCGACTCCGCAGCAGCGGCGAAAATTGAGAGAAACAGCGGGAAAATGAGCAAACCAACTATAGCACTGGTCACAGCCGAAGCCGCACGGAATCTGGACGAAGATCTCCCACCACTCGAATCCGCCCTGCGCAACGCGGGTGCCGAAGTTGCGATTGCAGAGTGGGACCGTCCGCACGACTGGAGCCGGTTCGACATCGCGCTGTTGCGCTCGACCTGGGATTACCCGCAGCGCCTGCCGGAGTTCCTCGACTGGGCCGGGCAGGTGAGTGCGCAGACGAAGCTGCTGAACCCGTTGTCAGTAGTGAAGTGGAGCTCGGACAAGCACTACCTGCGCGATCTGGTTCGCGCCAACGTGCCGACTGTGCTCTCCAAGTTCATCGAGCCTGGCGAGAGTGCACCTTGGCGGATTGCGGAGCTGCTCGGCGAGCCGAACGTCGACGAGTTCGTCGTGAAGCCGGCGATCGGCGCGGGGTCGCGCGACGCGCAGAGGTTCGGGCCGGAGGAGAAGGACGACGCGGCCGAACATGCCCAGCGGATGCTGAGTGAGAAGAGGAGTGTGCTGCTGCAGCCGTATCTCAGTCGTGTCGACGAGCACGGCGAGACGGCGTTGATCTACTTCGAAGGTCAGTTCAGTCACGCGATTCGCAAAGGGCCGCTGCTGAAGCGCAAGGAAGGACCCACGCAGGACTTGTTCGCGAAGGAGTCGATTACGGCGCGTGTACCTGATGCGGCGGAGCTGAGAGTCGGAGCGAGAGCGATGCAGGCGCTGCCGTTCGAGACGCCGCTGTATGCGAGGGTGGATTTGATTAGAGATGAGAAAGGGGAGCCGGTGGTGTTGGAGTTGGAGTTGATCGAGCCGTCGTTGTTCTTTCCGTTTGCGGGGGGATCGGCGGAGAGGTTCGCGGCGGCGGTGGTGAAGAGGGTGGAGTGACGCCTCGCGCGGCCTTGGGCGAGCGCTTTTCTCGGCGAATCACATGTTATGTGCCCTTTGACAGAGGACGTTGGAAGCATATGCTTGACGCCATGAAATCAGACCTTCGCAAGCTGCCGTTGGACGAACGGATCAGACTCGTCGAGGACCTGTGGGACAGCATCGCCGCGGACCAGAACACGCTGCCGTTGACACCCGAGCAACGTGCCGAACTCGACCGCCGGCTGGATGCTTATGCGGCGGACGGAGAGCCGGGCCGTACGGCTGAAGACGTCATCGCGGAGATCCGCAAGAAGTTATGAAGCTCACTGTCCGACTCAGGGAAGAGGCGGACCGGGATGTGAATGCAGCCGCAGCTTGGTACGAAAAGCAGCGTCGCGGCCTCGGTCATGACTTCCTCGACGAAGTGTTGTCGACCTTCGAGTCGATCGGCGATCGACCGTTGACGTATCCGCTGCTTCACAGGAATGCGCGACGCGCGCTCGTGCGTCGATTTCCGTTCGGAATTTACTTTCGCGTCGAGCACCGAACAATCGTTGTGGTCGCCATCCTGCACGCGAGCCGGCATCCGCGTCGGTGGCAACGTCGTACTTGATGACACCACTGGTGGACGCTGTGCCCGGTTGAGATGACATCAACGCGAGGTCTTGCATGAACAAGTGACCGGGCGCAGAGTTGTCATCGCGCGTCCGCCAGTACGGCGCGCCGAGTCGATTTAGGGAGCGGAAATGACTCGCCCGAGCGAAAGCGACTGCGGGAACGGCACGGACCAGCTGGTTGCAGCTGTGTACGCTGAGTTGCGCAAGATCGCAGCGATTCAGATGGCCCGTCTGCCGTCTGGCACTACCTTGCAGCCGACAGCTCTCGTTCACGAGGCATGGATGCGGCTCGAAAAATCCAACCATGCAGCTTGTCGCGACCAATCGCACTTCTTTGCTGCTGCCGCGGAGGCGATGCGACACATTCTGATCGACCGCGCCCGGCGCCGCGGGACACTCAAGCACGGCGGCGAAAGAAGGCGGGTGCCAATCGTGGAGGCGGACTTCCCCCTCTGCTTTGACAATGACGATCATTTGATCGCGTTCGATTGTGCGATCCAGAAGCTCGGCGACGAGCATCCGGATGCAGCGCAGCTCATCAAGCTTCACTGCTTCGCTGGGATGGAGATTGAAGACGCAGGAAAGGCGCTCGGGCTCACGCGCGCCACCGCATACCGCCGTTGGCAATTTGCTCGTACTTGGCTCTATGCGGAACTGACATCGTAGGGAGACGGCAATGGAGGGACGTGCCGGACTCGAGGAGGCGCTGTTTTCAACTGCGCTCGCTCTGCCGACCGACGAGCGGGACGTCTACCTGCGACGTGCATGTCCGGATGCATCCGTGTATGCACGCGTACAAGCGTTGCTTGCTGCCCTGGATCGGGGGCAGTCACTGCTTCAGGGTTCGTCCCCGCCGTCATTCGAGACTTCGGACGTAGAAGTCGAGAACTACCAAGTTCAGCGCGAGCTGGGCGAAGGAGGTTGGGGAACGGTCTACCTCGCAGAACAGCTGCTGCCGGTTCGCCGGACCGTCGCACTCAAGATCATCAAGCTTGGAATGGATACGAAGGCGGTCATTCTCAGATTCGCCGCCGAACGCCAGGCCCTCGCAATGATGGACCACCCGAACATCGCGAAGGTGTTTGACGCCGGTGCCACACGCATGGGGCGACCGTACTTTGCTATGGAGCTCGTGCGCGGCGTGAAGATCACGGAGTACTGCGATCTGATCAGAGCAAATGTAGCGGAGCGCACGGACCTATTCATGCAGGTATGCCAAGCAATCCAGCATGCGCATCGCAAAGGTGTCATTCATCGCGATATCAAACCTTCCAATGTGATGATCACACTGGTTGACGGCATGCCGGTCGTCAAGGTGATCGACTTCGGAGTGGCCAAAGCGATCGAGGGCAGAATCTACGAAAGCACACTCTTCACGGCGTTTGATCACTTTATTGGGACACCTGCATACGTGAGCCCCGAGCAGGCGGAGTACGGTGGTGCCAGGGTAACGGCCCGGAGCGATATCTACAGCCTGGGAGTGCTTCTGTATGAACTCTTATGCGGCTGCACACCCTTTGCTGCGAATGACCTCTCAGCTTCACGGCTACACCTGTTGCGCGCGCGAATTCGATCGGCAGAGCCACTCCCCCCGTCGCGAAAACTTGCCGTCCTCTCGCCAGAGGCCATTGCACTTGTCGCAAGCTACTGTGGAACAACAAGGTCCAGGCTGATCCGCGAAATACACGGAGACCTGGACTGGGTCATCATGCACTGCTTGGAAAAGGCCCCGGAAAAGCGCTACGCATCCGCGCAAGAACTGCTGTTCGACCTTCGTCACTACCTGCGCGATGAACCCGTGGTGGCGCGCCCGCGTCGACTGGCGTATTCCGCGCGCAAGTTTGTGAAGAGGCACCGCGCCGTCCTATCGGCTGCTGCTGCGCTTACGGTGATACTGGTATCGACTACGTTTGTCACCGCGTGGCTAGCACTCCGCGCGGCACGAGCGAATGACCTTGTCGAGAGCTTCATAGGCTTTTTACAGGACGATCTGGGTGCTCAGGACGAATTCAGCGATGGTGCCGATTCGGATGTCATCTTTCGGTCGGTGCTCGATCAGGCCGCCGAGAAGGTTGGCAAACGATTCGAAACGGAACCCCTTGTGGAAGCATCTTTCCGAGGTGCCCTGGGGGCTGGCTACGCTTCTTTAGGGTCCGACGATCACTCAGAACTACAGTTCAAACGTGCCCTGCACATCTATGAGCGTCAGTATGGCGTGAAAGATCCGCGCACCGTGCGAGCGATGACCCAAGTTGCAGTGTCGAAGGCTAAACAGGAGCGTTTTCTGGAAGCAGAACCTGTGGGCATAGCCGCGCTTCAACTTTGTAGAGATGTATTCAGTACCACCCATGATCGCTGCCTGAAATTGGCCGCGACTGTCGCGCTCATACAGTTCAAAGCGTACAGGCATGATATGAGTCGCAATACTGTGCGGGACGTTCTGGAGGCTCAAAAGGCCGTCTTGGGCGCAGAGCATCAGGCGACCTTAGTGAGCATGTTGATTATCGCCTCAGTGGATTTGGAGCATGGTGAGTTGGCGGAGGCAGAGGAACTCGCGCGGCGAGTATTTGAGCTCCAGAAACGTAGTCTGGGTTCCGCCCATCCAAGAACAATCATGGCGCGTCGGCTTCTCGAGGAGATCTACGCGCGAGCGCACAAATGCGGTTCATTCGAGGAGACCCTTCCGCAGGACATCGAGTTGCCCTGAGATTGAGCTGACCGGATCTCGTATTTGTTGTCGAGCGGCGTGCGCTGTCACGAGCCGCCGCTCGATCAATGAAAATCACGCCGCGCGTACTGCGCGCTCTGGATGACTTGGCGAACGAGATCTTTCTGCGATTGCAGCAGGAGGTCGGGGATCTTGCTGTGGACGATCCTCAGGGTTCCTTATGCGGAACGCTTCTAGAGATCGAAAGGCAGTCCGGTGCCCTCAACTCGGATGGGACAGTAACTGCGTCTTCGGATGGCCCTTCGACTATGGAGTCCGCGCTCCAGGCGCTGACACTAGACCAGCGTGACGCGTTGTTCCTCCATCTCGGGAAGGGGATGACGTGTGCCGAGATCGCCGATCAAACAGGAATTCCGCGTGAGTCCATCCTCATTGATCTGGTACGAGCCTATGCTCACGTGAGGTTGACGTTGGGTAAGGACAGTGCCCGGAATGCCGGGCAATTGGGTAGGAAACCCCCAACGAAGAGGGCCGCCAAAAGACGTCGGCCCTAAGCACGTTGAACTTGGGATAGCACGGGCTAGAATGTCGCCGGGCATCGCCACCGCAGAGGCTCAGACGAAGATCTGAGCCTTTGTCGTTTCTCTACCTGCCATCTCGACAGCCCTCCGTCCCGTGCCGGTCTTACCAAGCATCCGGTTGAGAGTACGATACTCGCGCGGCGCCGCGGCGCCGCGACTACCAGCGAGAGAGGAAATGATCATGCGCTCACACATTGCGAACCTGTGCTGTGTCCTCGGGCTATACGTAGCAAGTTGCACAATCGCCGCGGCCGCGCCCGGCTATCAGTACACCGTAGTCGGCAACCCGGCCGACGTGGTCACATCGACCAGCGGACTGCTCGTACTTCAGGGCGGCGGCACGGACGTCGACGAGAATTTCGTACGCATGGGTGCGCGCTCTGGCGGCGGCGATTTCGTGGTGATCCGCGCCTCCGGCACCGACGCCTACAACCCTTACATCTATGACCTGTGCTCGTGCGACTCGGTCGCCACCATCGTTTTCAAGAATCGCAACGCAGTCTCCGATCCGTTCGTGATCGAGACCATTCGCAACGCAGAGGCACTCTTCATCGCCGGCGGCGATCAGTCCGACTACGTGAAGCTCTGGAAGGGCACGCAGATCGAGGATGCCATCCATCATGTGGCTGCGAAGCCTGCGCCTGTCGGCGGCACGAGCGCTGGAATGGCGATCATGAGCGAGTTCATCTACTCGGCGATGAGCAACAGCAGCCTGACTTCCGCGGAAGCGCTGGCGAATCCGTTTCATCGCGACCTCACTCTGGACCGCGATTTCCTGACTTTGCCTAAGCTCGGCGGGCTGATCACTGACCAACACCTGCAGGAGCGTGACCGCATGGGTCGAACGGTGACATTCCTCGCGCGGCTGGTCAGGGACGGATGGACCGCTCAGGGTCGGGCAATTGCCGCCGATCGCGAAACGGCGCTGCACGTCGACCCAACCACTGGCGCCGCGCAGGTGTTCACGACTCCCACGCATCCAACGCCCTTCGTGTACTTCCTCACGACTCCCGGGCCGCCGGAGATTTGCGAGCCCGGCATTCCGCTCACCTTCCGGAACGTCGGCGTTTATCGCATCGGGCCCGGCAACAGTTTCGACCTGACCCGCTGGCGCGGATCAGGCGGCATCGCCTACACACTCACTGTCGAAGCGGGGGCGCTCTCGTCGTCGCGCGGCGAGATTTATTGACGACGGGGTCCGACGACGACATGTAGGTGACACCATGGCCATTCGCGGCAGCTGCCTGTGCGGCGGCATAACCTTCGAGATCGATCGTGCTTCTGGCCCGGTGGAGTACTGCCACTGCAACCGCTGCCGGAAAGTGTCCGGCAGCTCATCGCTCCTGACCGTCGTCGTCGCGACCAAGCACTATCGATTTCTCACCGGACGCGAGCTCGTCAAGACGTACGCAGCTCCTATTCTCTATTCACCGCCGGCGTATCACTCTTACTTCTGCTCGACGTGCGGCAGCCAGGTGCCGCCGCCGTCACCGGAAGGCGAGTTCTTCGAGATCGCTGCCGGTCTGTTCGACGATGACTTCGGTATTCGGCCGGATAAGCACATCTTCGTCGACTTCATGCCGCCGTGGGACGATCTACAGCAGCAGTTGCCGGCCTATACCATGAAGCAGATCTACGCGTTGCGGAGGGGTCGCGAGCTTCCGGAGGACTTCGTTCCTCGCTTGCACGGCACGCCGCGCTGATGCGACGCTGCTTGCATGGCGGGCCGCGAAGCCGAAATTCTCACTCTCGCCGGGCGCGAAGTCTCGATCTCGCACCCGGAGAAGGTGCTGTTCCCCAAGCCCGGGTACACCAAGCTCGATCTCGCGAACTACTACGTCGCCGTTGCCGAAGGCGCACTGCGTGGCGCCGGCGGCCGTCCGAACATGCTCGTGCGCTTTCCCGACGGGGTCGAAGGCGAGCACTTCTATCAGAAGCGTGCGCCGAAGAGTCGCCCGCCTTGGATTGAAGTCGTCGAGTTGCAGTTCCCGTCGGGCCGCGGCGCGGAGGAGGTCGTTCCGCGCGACGCGGCGGCACTTGCCTGGCTCGCGAATCTCGCGTGTCTCGAGCTGCATCCGCATCCGGTGCGCGCGGAGGATCTCGATCATCCTGACGAGCTGCGCGTGGATCTCGATCCCGTGCCGGGAGTTACTTGGCAGCAAGTGCAGGAAGTTGCCAAGGTGTCGCGCGCTGTCCTCA